>VTLG01016946.1_pt1 | contig 14423 bp, 36 predicted proteins | sample 4694571 | NCBI WGS metagenome assembly VTLG01 (sample SAMN12604809, study PRJNA352737) | marine metagenome | biome: ENVO:00000447; feature: ENVO:00000209|ENVO:00000569|ENVO:01000036; material: ENVO:00002151; isolation source: viral sequences binned using virsorter ...
CCATTACCCCAGTTTTCTTTGTACTGCCACGCAGGATCAGAATAAATAATGTTATATTTCTTATTCGGAAAAGGTATCACTATTTCTGCTTGAGAAAATCATTCATGCGAGAAACATCTTTGCCTTTGACAACTCCTTTGCCAGAACTATCAGAAAAGTTAGATTTGTTATTTAATGCCTGGACTAAATCCGTGAAGGAAATTATCTTCGGCTTATTTTGTTTTGGTTTTTTTTTGTTCATAAAATTCGTAAGCAAAATTGTTTTGTGTTGAAATGACTCCCAATTATAATGACACGATGGCATGGGGGTTGCATAATTTTTTTGGCGGATTTCCGCCATTTTACTCAACATTTACTCAACATGAAAAAAAAATGGCTGTTTTCTGCCATTATTTCCTGTTATGATGACCAATACTTTACAAACAGCTGCAAAAAAATAATATTTTCTGTGGTAAAATATATAATTTTTGGCGGTTTTCTGCCATTTTTGAAAATTTTTTAAGGTTTTTTGTGTCAAAAAGTTTTTTTCAACCGAATTGACACGCAATAATCCTTATATTTCAACTAATAATTCATTTACTCTCTTTTTTTACAACGATACTTTTTATCTTCTTCTTAACCCTAAACCCATCCATATCATTACCAATACGGAACTCACCTGATAACACATCAACTATGCGTAACAGTTCCAATTCATTATCACTAATGGATTGTCGGTGATCTGGTAATACTTCTTTCAGTTTCAAATTGTTTAACAAACTCTTTAATCTCTCCTGCACTCTCAAAGCTAGTAAAGTGTGCTATCAGCTCTGGCTTATGAGTAATGCTATTTGTTATTAAATAAAACGTAACAAATGGATCGTTCTCATTTAGTATTTCATCATCCATTTATTTACTCCATTCAATTGAAAACTTTTCACCCTTGTTGTTCGTTAATGATAGTTGTTGTTTATCCGTGCCAAATGTTTTTGGACTTAACTTGGAAGCAAGAAACTGTTTATGCTTCACTAAAATATCTAATGCTTTGATGCTGTTGAGATTAGCTGTCTTATCATTTGCAGACTTAATCATATCTTTGCATTGATCTTCAACGGCATCCAAAGTGTAATGTATTCCATCACTCTTTGCTTGTTCGTACTGTTCTCTTAATTCTGGCTTTTCATTCATCCACTTACGAAAAGTATTCCAGGATAAATTTTCTTTCGCTATTGCTTTTCTTATACTTTCACCAACTGCTAATGCTTCCAGTATTCGCTTTACGGCATTCCTGGATTGGTTGTACTTTGGCGGTCTGCCTTGTGCTTTAATAACTTTATTCATAACTGTATGTAGTGGAATTAGAAGCTTCTGGAGATACTAAATGTTGTAAAAACAATCCTCTCCGAGTCTAGTAATAAAATAGAGTAAAATTGTCAAAACTGTCAATAAAAAAAAATATTTTTTTTAATCATATTTTGGAGCAATGAGTCGGTATATTTTTTCTTTATCTTGCAGCTTAAAGTTTTGTTTTATTCTTGCAATAATAGTCATTAATAATTCGCTATATTTGTTTTTAACTTTACGTCTATCAAGTGCTGTTAATCTTCCAATCTTACTCCATGATAATCGTTTACCTCTTAACCAAATAATTTTACGATCTTCATCACTTTGAATCAATTGGATAAGTCTTAATGCTAATTCCCAACGAGATATACTTCTTGGAGATAAGCTTATTTTTGGCTCACTATCACCATAATTTAGCCAATCTATTCTATTCATATCCATCCAAAAGGTTAATTTTTGCTTACGAGTAGCACTAGGCATTCGTTGATCCGTTAAAAAAGCATCATAATATAATTGGTCTAAATCGTGTTCTGTTATCCGCATAAGTGTTTTGCATAGGAGAGAGCATCTTGTTTTGTATCTTTATTGGCAACTTGCTCTAACCATTCATTGTAACGATGCTGTGATAATTTTTTACCCATCATCCGGATATATTTGTTTTCCATATTTTGATGATAACCTAATCCATTGTTTACAACCTGCTTGTAATAAGGATTAGTATTCTTTGCGAACTTCTTAATTGTTTTATTTATATCTATATAAGTAATAGGTTTAGTAGGAGGTGCAGGTTTGTTCATAGTTTTTGGCTTAGAAACGCATATATCTGCATGGGTTAAGTATTCTTTTTCCGTTAATTTAAAGTGGTTTTTCCCCTTAATTGACAACTTATAAACAAGCTTTAACTTATGAAGTTTGGCTGTGGAGTGTTGGACTTGTCGTTTTGATAACCCTGTTACTTTTATCAACCTTTTGTTTGTTGGATATGTTTGCCTGGTTTTCGTATTATGATGTTCTAATATGGCTGATGCAACCTGGACATCGGCTTTGGTTAAACTTTTTGTATTAATGACTTTTAGGAGGAGCTTCCACTTTTCGACAAGCATTCTCTCTCCGCAGCTATAAAGCAATCTTTATAATAAGATTTCCAATAATTATTTGTTTCTTCAACAATCTTTGCATAGTGCATCGCTTTATTATCTAAATATTGCTTTGCTAGTTCTTTATTATTTTTATCTAATCGTTGTGATTGTTTCAAAATATTCTCCTTGATCAGCAACCACACATGAAAAACGAGCAATGATGCAACCCTTCGGAATATAAATCTCCGTACCTTTTTCTTTTATTTCTGGGTTAAAATCTTTGCTGCAATAAAGAATATAATCGTTTTTATCGTTTGGGTTTTCTTCCATCCAACCAACATTTATGTTGATAGATGATTTACTATCCCATTCTTCTTTCCAAATGCCATCACCTTCTGTTGGATCTCTCCAAACAACAAAGTAACAGTTTTTAGCCAATTCCTTCGTTGCATGAAGATAATCCATACGCATATATCTACACTAATGGTAGATTTAAGTCATAATAATGCTTTTATGTATTTTGATTGTATATTATATGTCTATTGATACAATTTTGGATAAATAATATGACAATTTACACAAATGGGAAAACAATGCACAATTTAGCTCTTTTATTTAAAAGAGAAAAAATTAATGGCAAATCACAAAAAGAAGCTGCTGATTTTTTAGGTATTGATCATCGGTCTGTTAGCAGACACATGAAACAAAATAATATTGGTTTAGATATTTTATATAAATATGCAGAATATTTAGAACTAGATATAAATCAATTAGTAGCAACAAAGTTAAATAGACAAGTTAATGGATATATTAGTGAAAATACTATTAAAATGTATGCCGATGATGAAGAAAGACCTATACTTTCAGGTATCCAAGCAGCTCCTAAATGGTGGATAAATAAAAAAACTATAATTATTATTGATAAAAATGATCCAAAAGGTCATTATTATAATATGATAAATTTCTATGATGAGTGGAATAATTCAACAAGAATTAAAGATCAAGCACTTGGTTTATACCAATCAAAAGATGATCAAATGATTGGTGGCGGTACAATAACAAGAAAAAATGATAAAGAATTTATTTGTAGAAATTTTTATGAAGGTCAACCAAGAACTTTAGAATTAAAAAGATATGCAAGATTGATTGCTGCATATAATCTTAATGATCTGCCTGTTGAAATACAATAATTAGTTTACTAACAAGTTTTATTCACTTTTTTCACAAGAAACTACATACAAACTACGAATATTTCTACCTACCATGTAGATTTGTGCTTTTTTAATAAGATTTAATAGGATATTTCTACTTACCATGAGTAGTAATTTCAATGTAATTAATATTCCTAATGATGCAAAAATAATACCTGGTTACTTCCTAGATCGTGGACTCGATCACTTTTCTCCAACACAAGCTACTACTCCTCTTGATGTATGGATTTACAAATATCTTCATTGCAACCAGGAGAAAAGAAGGAAGATGAAGGGTAGTTCTAAAATGCGATGCGGAGTTCTTGCAGGAGATAGTGTTACTGCTGATATATCAGGCAGGGTTAGACCAATATTTCATTATGACGGTTACAAAGAATGGAACGATGAAAAAGATGAAATGCAATGGAAGAACGATAAAGAATTTATTAATGCAACAATTGAACAAATATTTTTAGGATTAAAAGATGTTGGTATCAAATGGAATGATAAAAGAACGAAAGTAGTTTTTGAATATTATGTAAGCTACGAGGATGAAAGATTAGTCGTTCCTATTATTGGAAGAACAGACATTCAAACTCCAACAGCTCTCGTAGAATTAAAAACAAAATGGAGCAGACGAGGTGCAAAGAAAAAAGACGGCACAAACAGTTTTTCTTTTCCTAAATTAAAAGATGAGCCAGAAGATACACATTTGCAACAATCAGCAATGTATTATCACGCAACCAAAATTCCAACATTTATAGTCCAGGCAACAGCAAAAGAGTTTAAAGTTTTTGATATACGAGAAAAAGATCACAAAGCTGCACTCAACGAATTAGTTGTTAATTGCATGAAGAAACAAGAAGTGGCAAAGTTAGATGAGCCACAAAAAGTTATTCAACCAGACTTTAGTCATTATACCTGGAACATAGGTGAAGAGTTTTTAAAAGAAGCAAAGGAGTTATATGGCTACTGAAACTGCCGATAATATAAAATTAAAAGAAGCGATTATTGAAGTAAGTAAACTTTCACCAAAAGATAAAGTAAGAATTCACAATAAATATTACGCAACAGTTAATACAAGAAATCATATTTTCAGAAAATATTTTGGAACTGACGCAAGTTATATATCACGAGTAGAATTTCGTGATCCTATTTTTCATAATGATAAAATGATTTTTGCAGGATCAGTAGTAGCAACAACAGAATTATGGATTAAAAAAAATATGATTGCTGTTGGTATTGCTGAAGAAATAAGGAATTCATCACCTGTTAATAGAACAAGTGCAACAGAAAATGCAATGACAAGTTCTCTTGGTATTTGTTTGGCTAGAGCAGGATTAGATGGAGGAGAATTTGCATCTGCTGATGAGATGCAAATAGCAGCTCACAATGGAAAAGCTATTGATGAGTTAAACAATAACGATGCGAGTGATACACAGGAGAAAGATAATAAACATATTCCTCCTATAAAAGATTATGAAGATGATTTTTCTCCTGGAGTATCTGAAAGTGAATTTGCAAGAATTAGTGCTGCACTTGATGGTGTAAAACATCTTGGTCAACTTGGAAGTGTTTATACAAAAGATGAAATACCAATTGAAAGTAATGAACAGCTAAAAAATATTTACGAAAACAAACGAGCATTATTAACTAGAAATAAACCAACAGACGATGGATGGGATATATGAGTGAAAAATTTGAACTAAAAGAAGGTAAAGGAAATATAATGCCAAATAAAGATGCTGACGCAAAGCATCATTATTACGGATCTATAAGAGTTTCTCGTGATGTTAAACAAGGAGAAACAATAAAATTACAAGGTTATAAAAATGAAAGTCAAAGTGGTAACAAATATATTGGCTTACAAATGTTAGATAAGCGAGAACAAGATTTATAATGGACACTTCAACAAACCCCCAAAAATACATTATGGTGAGTTTTACTCCGTTGGTTGCTCATTTATTTTGTGTTTGTTTGTTAAAGTTAGGAGGTAAGATGAAAGTTCAAAATCCTTTCGTTCTAGTCTTACCTCCGATTAACAAAGGATATTATTAGTGAGTACAATAAAAGAAGATAATATTATTTACGGTAAAGTAACTGAAATTCTTGAAGAAGCTGACTCTCTTGTTGGTGGTGAAAGAAGAATTATTTATGGTGCATTTGATAAAAACCATGAGGACATTGCTAAAATTTGGAGTGTCATTCTTAAAACACCAATAAGAGCAGATCAAGTTACCTTGTGCATGGCAGGTGTAAAAATTGCAAGAGCTTCTAATCCTGATTCGTATAGCCGAGATAATTACATAGATGGAGCTGCATATCTATCTATGACCAACGCACTACAAATGAAAAAGAATGGTGATTTATGAATACAGATTTAATTGAAAAAATATTGCGTGATAGATTTAATTGGAAAGAATTTCCATTAAAAATAATTAGAGTTGAAAAACGTAATCTCTTGTATGAAAAAACACAAAAATATTTTGAAGAAAATGTTGTGAGATTAATTGAATACAAAAAGGAAAAAAAGAAAGCATGACTCCAAGACAAAGCCAGGTATTAAAATTCGTACATAATTTTTGGGAAGAAAACGATTACTCTCCATCGCTTAAAGAAATCCAAGATGGATTAGAAATAACTTCTTACACGAGTGTTGCACAATGTTGTAATGGATTGATTGAACGAGGGTATATTTACAAAGACAAATACAAAAAAAGAAGTTTGAATCTTACTGATCAAGGTGAATCTTTTATTAGGAAGTCAAAAAAAATAACTGTGATAGATGCCGAAGCAAGATCCTGAAGAACAAATAAAAGAATTAAAAACTAATTTAAAATTTGTCAGCAAACAATTAGAAAAAGCATACGATAAGAATAGTAAACTTCGTATTGAGAACTATGAATTAAAAAAGAAATTAAAATTTTTACCAACAAGCATATCAGAAAAAGATGAGTAAAAATTTTAACATCAATGCTAAAAATAAAATGCTTGATATGAAATGGATTAGGACTCCACAAGTAATTTGGGATGATTTAAAAAAAGAATTTAATTTTACCGTTGATGCCTGTGCATCACATAAAAATCATTTGCTACCTAAATATTGGACAAAAGAAGATGATGCTTTACAGCAATCATGGGATAACGAAATTGTTTATTGCCATCCTTTGTTTGATAGAAATATACCAAAATTTATAGAAAAAGCTGTAAAGTCAAAATGTATAACTGTTTTTTTATTACCTGCTTCAACAAATGCAGTTTATTTTCACAAATTTTTATTTAAAAAACCAAATGTAGAAATCCGATTTTTAAAAAGACATCACACAGGAACAGGTCATAAATTTTTTTCAGATGACAATGAAGAGCCAAAGTGTGGTTATTTAAGACCGCTAATGATTGTTGTTATAAATAATGAGTCCAAGATATAGTTATTTTGAAAAAGGAAATCCATTTAATGAATGGCATAGAACAATAGATAATTTAGCTGCTGTTGATATAGACCTGGTTGAAGTATGCAGTAAATGTTATCAACCATTATTACTGATTGAACACGCATACGACAAAGGTCAAACATACAAAAATTGTACGGCAACGATGAAGTTGGCTAGGCAAAGCAAAATTCCTGCAATGCTAATTTTTTATAAAGATATGAAAACTTTTAGAGTGAAAAAACTATATCCAACGATGGAGAATGAAAGAACGGTACAAGCATCAACTTTAGTCAGATATTTACGAAAACTCCATAATTTGCATAAATGTTTCTAAGAAAATGTCTTTAAATTAAGCGAGAATGAGGTTTAAGGAGGAGGTCTGTATGATTAGACCTCCCAATATACTAAGCTTACCAAGGATTCAAAAATTAGCTGTTTAATGCTTTAAATAGCTTTGCAGCATGATTATCTGCATTTTGATAAGAATGAGTAACATAAATATCCTGCGTAGCATCGTTGCTATGACCAAGTGCCAATCTGACATCATCACGAGTAGCTCCCTGCTTACGAAGGTTGGTTGAAACAAAACGTCTAAATATCTTTGTTTCTTTTTGTGTACTCCCTGCTCTTTTACAAGCAGCTATAAAAGTATCTTGTGTAACTTTGTAAGTACAATCAAATAAATTTTCATTTTTAAGATTAGAATGATCAATATAATCTGCAATCATATCAGTAAATTGCGGAAATATTGGCACAACTCTTTCACCCATATCAGCTTCATCGGATCTTAAATGACCTGATTTAGTTAATCCAACTTTACCAGTTTTTGCCGATCTTGATTTATTGATTGATATTCTATTTTTTTTAAAATCAACATCACCAACAGTAAGAGCTGCAATTTCACCCCATCTTGCTCCTGTATGTGCTTGGATCAATAATAAAAATGCAGTTTGAGAATTATACTTATCGTAAGACCATTTGATCTGTTTTAGTATTCTTTTCATTTCATCCTGATCAATAGATTTTTTACCATGAGCAGTATAAGTTGGTCTATCTTTAGCAAAAGCATGAGTTGGAGATATTTCAATAATATCTAACTGCTCCGCTTTTGTCATAATTTTTTCAAATACAGCATAAATACGATATGCCTGTGATTCACTTTGATAAGAGTTTAAATCTTTAATAAACTGATTAACCCATTTTTTATCAATCGCATAAATATTAGTATTTTCATTACGAACTTTCCAAAGTGCCTTCGCAGACTCCTCGTACCTGGTCATTGTATCTTGTGCGAGGGTTTTCTTCTTTTTTGGGTTTTTTTCTTTAAGAGCAACCTTAACTCTCCAATCATCCCATAATTCATCATAAACTTTAATTAAGGGATAATTTTTAAATTGTTTTGTAACTTCTGGTTGGGTGTCATTAGTACGCAAAAACTCCATTGCATTATCGACAGCAATATTTTTTTTGGTACTAAAAAACCTTTTTACTTTAGGTCTGCCATTAGCAGCAACAACACCTGTATCTACAACGACACAAAATTTTTGTTCACCACGAACATTTACTTTATAAGTTTTCATTTTTTTTACTCCTTGATAAGTAAACGAAATAAATTAATTTTTATTCCAATAAATATGACGATATTTATATCAAAATGTTGAGTAAATGTTGAGTAAATATTGATAGTAGATGAATAAATTTACTATGTAGATTGTATGTTTTGGCTGTTTTCTGGTAAATATTTGGGAGTATTATTGTGTATAAATCGGAGGTTTAAGCCGTATTTTTTGGCTATTTTACAGGTTGGATTCGGCTGTTGAGTGCTTGTTGAGTAATTATTCAAAATTTTTTTCCTCATTTGGGTAACAAAACACGTTTATACCACGTATAGTTAGTGAAATAAGTTTTTTTTTCCAAAGGTACTTATTTCAACGTACATATAATGAAGTCATAATGAAGTGGCTTCTAAACAAGGAAAAAATTATGAAAATACCAAAAGAAGTTGCTTTAACACTATTAGATGCTTGTACCCATTATTCAGTATATCTTGAAGATGCACATCAAAATTATAATGGAAATACTAATAAAAAATTACAAAGACAATTAATTGAAGCAAGAAGATATATAAGAAAATACAGCAATACAGGTGAAGAATTTAAATTTTGGAAAAATAAGGATTGGAAAATGTCTAGTAAAGAAATTAAGGAGTTATATATACGAAAAAAATAATGGCGGAGAGTGAGAGATTCGAACTCTCGGAAGGGATTGCTCCCTTCGGCAATTTAGCAAACTGCTGATTTAAACCACTCATCCAACTCTCCTTAATACGAGGAGAGTAATACATGAGTTTGCACTTTTTTTCTAGTTTTTCATATAACTTAATAGGAAAGATTATTGGTAATTTTTCCTGCAAAAAAACACATACTATTATAGGGAAGATTTTTGATAAATTTTACTCTGAAAAGTACACAATATATTAGAGGTAAATATGAAAAAAATTAAACACACTAAAATACCAAATGAAATTGCAAATATACTTTTACACGCATTGGGAGATTTACAAACTGGTTTAGAGGATCAAATGAGTGTAACTATTCTTGAACAAAGACGATATGCAGCAAGACTATTTAAAAAATCAGAAAAAGCAAGAGATTGGGTATATGATAATTTAAGAAAAGATTTTAAAGTTAAATCTGTGTAGAAGCAATAAATTGACAAGAGAATGCAGCAGCCACATCTTTATCTTTAAATGGCTGATCCACTCTTTCTACGATCTTGTCAACTAGCTGATTGCAGGTTTCCCAATCTTCAATTTCTCTGCCAATTTGTGCATTATAAAAGCATAGATTGGTATTTGGTTGAATGTTCAGGAAACATACAACAGCTACAATTTTAAACATTATTTTTTCTTTTTGCCTTTGGTAACTTTTTTGCCTTTAGCCATTTTGCCAAACATCATTTTACCATTTTTTTTCTTACTTCTTTTTTTCATTCCTCTTGCCATGAATATCTCCGTATTGTTGTCTTACGAGTACGGTATCTGCATAATAATCATTTGACCAATGCTCGTAGTAGTTTGTTTTTCTTAAAGATGAACTGCCATCTTCAAGCTTTTGATAGCTCTGTATCAAAACCATATAAAATTCATTGTCTGGCTCAAAATCAGCACTTTCTAAAAAATCAACGACTTCATCGTCAGGATAACTGGCTATGAGATAAACATCTTCTCTTACAAAGACTTTATTAAGAGCATGAACATAATCATTTAATTCATCGGCTGTGATGTATAAATCTGCACAAGCCACAATAACAACATCATATTTGCCAAACTGTTTTGCCTGGTCAACGACCTGGTTAAGAAAATCTTTGGAGTTTGTTACTTCAACAATTTTAAGTTTATTTTCTTCTCTTGTTTTCTTGGCAAACGGACATACTGGTAAACCTTCAAGATCATCACTCGGCTTTTCAACAAAAGTTTTAGACCAGGTTAAAATATCCTGTGTGATTGTTCGCTTCACCTAAATCGTCTAGTTTTCTTTGCGATGCGTTTTGGTTGTTTAGAATGTTGTTTACCTCGTCTTGTATCTCTACGTTTAGCTCTAGTAGTAGAAGCATATTCGGATGCTGTCATAGATTTGATTGCAGCTTCAGGTAAATATCGTTCACCTGTTTCACTACTTTTCTTACCTGACTTTGTTCTCCATTTTTGCTTTGTCCAATTTTTAAGACTTCTTTGACTTTTTTTTAGAGCCATTCTTTTTCTTTCCTAATTTTTTAAAGTCTGCTGCTGTAATTTTTCCAAATGGTCTAGCAACATCAATCTTTTTTTGTTTTTTGCTTAATCTTCTTGGCATTAGTTTTTATATCCTCCACCTGCAGCTTTATACTGCTTGGCTAACATTTGTGCTTTACGACCAGACCATTGACCAGGTTTACCACCTTTAGATCCTGCCATAATTTTATTAAATAATCTTTTTCGCATTGCAGGTTTTGTATAGTTACCTGCTTGATTAACTTTAGATTTAGTTTTCTTTTTCATATCCACTCATCTTGTTTGTATGGAGAATGCTTACAATCAAAACACATCCACTTATCACCAATACCAAGAACAAGATCAATTGGATCACATTCTTTGCATTGACGATTTCTTTTTTTTATATCCATCATTTTTTCACCACCAGGTAATTCTTGTGGTTTCTTTTCAGGAAATAAATCAAAATATAGTTCAGCTCTTTTTTTTCGCTTTGTTTCGCTTCGAGATTGCCTTTGCCTTCTTCCTTGCATCTGCTTTTGAACTTGCTCCCCATTTGCGTAATGACAATAACAATCGAGTTGGTTTTCCGTCTTTGTATTCCTGACCTTTTGCATTTCCCATTCTTGCTAGGAAACTTGCTCGTCTAGGATTATCACCAGACTTAACAGGTGGTTTTAAGTTTAGTCCTTCAGTTCTTTTAAAGTACCTACGACCTGCTGCTGTTAAACCACCAGTTTTACTTTTATGTTCTTTTCTCATTTCTTTTTAAACATACCCATTACTCCAGGAGCAGCTCTTACTCCAAGAGAAACACTACAAGCTAAATATAAAAGATGCTTATAGTAATCAGGTAGTTCGTGTAATGCTTCGAAACCTGCTTTGATGTGTGGTGTCCAACCAGGTATAAATACAGCAACAGCAGGAAGCATTAAGCAAAGCAAAACAAATTCGTCTTTCCAAGATCCCTTCATTTGCTCTACAGCAGAAGCTTCCCATTTTATTTTACCTGCTGCTATATCTTCGTTTTTCTTTTTCTCTGCTTGTATCTGTGCAATCTTAACTTCGCCTTTAAGTTTTCTTGTTTCAACAAAACCTTTAACTCCGTCTGCAACCACACCTAACAATGGTTTTGCTAATAGCTGCCACATACTAGAATATGCTGTTTAAAATTATTAAAATTATAATCACTCCAACTCCCATAAGAAATAGTTGTACTGATCTTTTTAATCCTGTCCAAAAATCTACAAATTTAGTCCACATATTAATCTCCTTTGATTATGTTTGCTAATGCCTGGCTTCTTCCTGGCACTTGTCTTGCTAATTTTGAATTAAGAAGTTCGGCTGCACACTCATCCCATGAGTTATCTTTTGCGTGTTGCAAAGTCTTACGGAATTTTGATAAGCCATTGACTCCAATCCAAAAAGCTAGTTCAACAAAGCAGCCAAACTTTTCATCTGGCATCTTCATATCCTGGCATAGTCTTGTTGCTCCTTTTAGAGCTATGTCAAAATCTTTATTAAAAACTTTTTCCCAACCTTCTTTTGTTGTTGGTATTTCTTCTCCAGGTATAATCCTATGACCATAGCCACCTGTTTGAAAAGACTCTGTTACATTGCCATAACTTAAATTGTATGGCTCTAGTCTAAATCCTTCATGTTCTTTGATGCGGTCTTTCCATACATCAATCAAATTTAAATTTGTTATTTCCATAATAATATAATATTCTTACACCTAGTTTTTTTTGTTCAGGTGTAATTCTCCTATTTATTCTTGTTCCTTTATATTTGCCTGACAAACGTAAAGAAACTGTTTTAACGTCTACAAGTAATACTTCGTTTTTTTTTGAATGTACGGCAACCAGGTCTACTGGTGATGTAACACTTAAACGAAAAAAAACATAATAACCTTTATCGCTTAAATATTTTGCAGCAGCTAATTCAGAAGAAGTACCCTTCTGGTGTTTTTTATTCAAACCAATAAATTTCTAACTAATAAAATAAGATTGGTGAACACAGCAAATCCAACTGTCCAAATAATCATTTGAATATTTTTTATTGATTTCTCAATATGAAAAAGATGATTTGATTTTATAACACTTATATCTTTTTTAATTAATGCGATCTCTTTATCTAATTTATTTATTAGATCCTTATTTGTCTGTGCCGTTGCTTTTGCCATAGTACCTCAATATTTGTGCGTTACAATTTTATAAATTTTCATGTTACCTTCTGCATCTGGTCGTAATTCTGCTTCGACCTGACCGCATTCGTAACGAATAACATTTGTTCTATTTTCAGCTAAATTTCTTTCAGCTTCTCTTTTTGCTTTTAGACAACCAGATAAACCTTCTGTCATCATGTGTCCGTCTAACGATCCGTTGACAAACATACAAAGTGCAAAAACTGTTTCAATGACTCCCATTGTTTCTTACCTTATCTTTTAATTCTTCAACATCTGTTTGCAGCTTTGATACCTGCTTTTGTAAAAACTCGATGTTAATATTATTGGATTCAATAAACTGTATTTCTTCTTCTATTGTTTCAAACTGACCTGATAAAAACTCCAACAACATATATTGCTCATTATCAATTGGTTTTTGATCAGCAGCTTTTAGTAAGTCTGCTTCAAATAAAGTTGCTCTTGTTTCTATATTATTTAATCGTTCAATGATGCCAAAGTAAGCATAAACACCAATTGCTGTTGCTCCGAGTATGCTTAACAAATTCCGAAGTGGCATTGAAATGCCTGATTCTGAAGAAATTTTCATTTATCACAAGTGCAATCTTCTTTTACATCGTTACAAACTTCGCATGGCATACAATTACAATATACTTCTTTACCACAATCACAAAAATGTTTAGGCATTATATAGCATCCATTTCTTGTTTAACTGCTGTCCATGTAATTTCACTGTGAGGACAAGTAGTAGTTGTAACAGCACTACCGCCATCATCTACTCCTATTACCCATTCAATATTATTAAATTCTTCTTCAGTGCTTGGACCAAAACCACTTTCAGTATTGTAAGAATATTCAACGTCTGATTTTAGTGTTTTAATAGCTGTTACCATTTTATCAATTGTGTACGACATTTATGCTCCTATCTCCATACAAGTCAAAGATGATTGTCTTGGTTGTGATCCATTACTGTAATGAGAGCCATAAACAAATTGTAAACTTGCATTATCCACTTTTAATTTTACTCGGTACTCCAATGCACTTGTAGAACTTGGACTATCAAGAAATATTATACTTGAGCCATTGTTATAATTTGTGCTTTGATAAGAAGCATAAGTTGAATTATGTCCTAAAGTTGTAATATTTGTTGAATCTCTAAAAATAGAAACATGACCCATATTGGTAGTATTATCAACATAAGTTGTTGATGGAGCAGAGTGCATTACTAAAATTTTAGAACTTGTTGATGATGGTGTTATAGTAACTAACATACTTCCAAAATTTACAAAACTTGTTGAGCTTGTAGCTGTTCCACTTCCTTGTGTAAAAGATATACATTGTAAAATCTTACCACCACTAAATCTTGCAGAGTTTAATGTTCCACTAGATATATTACTTGCATTGAGGGAAGTTAAATTTGCTCCGCTTATTGCAGGTAAACTTCCAATCCCTGTGCTTCGTACTGTT
>VTLG01011757.1_pt1 | contig 14421 bp, 14 predicted proteins | sample 4694571 | NCBI WGS metagenome assembly VTLG01 (sample SAMN12604809, study PRJNA352737) | marine metagenome | biome: ENVO:00000447; feature: ENVO:00000209|ENVO:00000569|ENVO:01000036; material: ENVO:00002151; isolation source: viral sequences binned using virsorter ...
GATAGTTTTCTTACAAAATTATCACTACTAAGAAAATAGATACCGTCCATAGTCCTGCGGATACTGTCTGTGCTACCACTGCCCGTTGCTGCATCTGCTCTAAGAACAGCCCAATTGATTTTAGGTACGGGGTCGGCTGCGTTTGGGATTACATACCAACCGTACTCTTTCGCAATGAAAAGCGCATCGCCCCATATCTCTATTCCGGTAACATCCCCATCAACTCCTGGGGCAATATCAATTGTATTATTCGCTGTGTTCCAGGTGTCAAAATCTAAAACTTCAGTGAAGTATATAGTTGTTTTATCAATCGCAAAAAGTCTATTCTTATGCTTAACTATCTGAAAACAAGAAGTAGGGCTATTCGATACCAAGGCCGCGCTAGGGGTTGTACCGCTTATCTTTATTACGCCTTCATTCGCATTTACACCATAGAGAGCAGTGCTAGACCCTTTACCAGCCTGTGCCCATCGAATCTTCTTATTACTAGTCAATGTTAATGAAAGTGCTTGCCATCCACTATTATAGTAATAGGCATCTGTCCCTTGATTACAAATCAAGAACTCTGATCCGGCCGAATTTCTATAATTAGATAAGGAATATATTTGATTCCCAGCGCTTGGAGCGCTACTTAGCCTTGCGCCACCGCCCCGTTCACGTAACCCACCACTAGCCATATATAGGTAGTTTTCGTTTTTTGATAGTTGACCAGGAATTAAAGAAAGCTCGTCTCTACTGGTATTCATACCGATGAATTTATCTATTGTTGCAGAGGCAAAGCTACTCATAATCTAACTCCCAAAAAACACGCCCGCATCAGATTTTGGCGATCCATAGCTATCACCAAAAATATGAGGGTCTAATTCCACTACATCTGTTGTATTTGTCCTTAAAAAGGTTCTTAAATCGGCTCTTTCTCTAAATGCTAACGCCTCAAATTTTTGTTGGTTCTGCAAGTCATCATCCTTCTGATAAAAAAGAACAGCCGCCTCATATACAATTAATAGGTCATAATCCACGGGCAATTCAGTTGCATCATCATCATCTGATAGTGTTGATGGTGGACCGATACCATAAATCTTTATCGCTCCTGTTGCTGTCCTATCAAAATACTTATTAAAGATTAAAGAGGTCCCTCTAACATCATAATAACTAGGGTTACCTGTATTAGATGTATCGAAGAAATTATTAGAAGATTCTAATTCTATCATTCGCTTCAGAGGTTTTTGTCTTAACTCAAAAATACTGCCTGAAGAATATTGATAATAAACCAGTTCAGGAACAAAAATGCCAGAAGGAATAGTGACAGTATTTGAACCAGAAGAAATATTAACTGCAGAAACAGTAGCTGAATATAATTCATGAGGCCTATCCTTTCGGACAATTTTTCTGATACCTTGGTTAATATAAGTATTTAATATTGCCGAAGAAGGGTCACTAGAGGCTGATGTCTCCCCTGAGTCTATTTGATTTTCTAATAAACTTCTAATTGTAGATAACTCACTACCCATTTTTACTTACCCTCCTTATTATACAATTCTAACCCTATATTTTGTGTCTGCTACGTGCGTTATTCTTAGCTTTGCAATACTCAATCCCCGCAACGAATCTGTATCTGTCGTAGGTAAATAGATTGCACTTCCATAATTTGTTCCATCAAAGCTAATTTGATAATACAAATCACCTGATCCGTAATTGTCAATATAACCGTCTATTCCGTTCCTTAAAAGTGTGCCAACCACATCTAGAGTTACCGGAGAATCACCGCTAACAAAAGACGTGTCATAAGCACTGAATATCTTTTTCTTAGGTTCATCATAAATATCTATTGTCATTTTTTCTCACTTATAAAATACAAAAAGCCAGCTAAAACAAGCTGGCTCTCCTAAAAAGGTTTTAAGTTAGGCTTTTATATATAAATATAGATACGTATACACTATTATAACAGACTTTTTAGAAAATACAAAAGTTTTCGGGTCTCAGTATGAAGACTATAATATGTTATACACTGTTTACTCAATTTCATCTTCGACTTATCAGGCTGGCTTTTAGTCTCTAAATGAGCTTTCAGGCCACCGCCGATCCCCAAATCATTGTCAGATATAAATTCAGTGAAAGCATTCCTCCAACTCTTGATTGAATTATCGACCAGCCAAATACCGCCTTTTGTTTTCCTATAAGGCTCTACATCACTTGCAAGCAAAGGGACATCTAAACTGCTCCACTCGATCCACTTCAAATTACTTTTGCACCTGTTGAACTCACTATCGCATAGCGGCGCTAAGGCTAAATCGAGGTCCATATCATATAATTGCTGAGGATATTCCGTCATGTTCCAGTTAACAGATTTAAAATCAATTTGAGGATGCTTTTTTAGAAAAGAAGGACGGTACCCCCCATATCTGATAATAAACTTAACATGAATATTCAAATCTAAGAGCGGAAGAATTGCTCTATAGGCAATTCTTAAATCATCGTCATGCGCACCCCCGCCCACATAACCAATTCTAATACCGTCGTGGCTAAGTTTCTTCTTATCCACTTTCCATGTGCCCCTATTGATACAGTTAGGTGCAATATGAAGAGGTTTATCACCAACATGAAGGGGCGTGCCCGACGTTAAAACTGGGCGAATAGATTTAGCTAAATACTCTGTGCTACATATAACAGCATCCGAACGATACAAATGCTCTGCACTCCATCTATGTTGATCAGTCCAATTATAAGGGCTGCTAGGACTGACCTCACCTAAGCTATCATCGATCTCAGCCACCGTTTTTACTTTTGGGAACTCTTTTTTAAATTCTTCTATAAGGGCGATGGCTGCCAAGCTATGAAATCGCTGAAAAATGATAATATCAAAAAATTTAAAAGCACTCCTTAGCTTTTTTTGAATTTTATCACTTATCTCTCCATAACCAACGCACATACTTGGCCACGATACATGAAGAGGTAGGATATCATCAAAGTATTCGACATTAACAGTAGCCGAAGCCTTCATCCTAACCATTTGTTCCGCATAGTTTTCGATTCGCCAATAGGCAACACCCAGATTTAGTGTGTTTACATATAATATTTTTATCATTCTTCTTCCTTTACCGCTGTAATACCAACCCATTGGGGCGGAAATATATGATTATTCTCTGAGTCAAGGCCTATAGGTTTGATGCCCTCACTAATACAAAAATGATCGATATAAGGTATCTCGACAATAGTTGCCTTGTCCTTCTTGAAACAACTATAGATTAACGTATTAAGTATCTCTAATGTAAAGTTCTGGTGATGGTAATCACCAAGCTTCTCCTCACACATAAAAGAAGATGGATGAGGGACAGTGATGATATACTTCCCACCGGGCTTTAATACCCTATACGCTTCTTTAACCGCTGGAAACGGGTCATAAAGGTGTTCAAGGACTTCCCCACACATAACAACATCAAAAAAATCAGACTTATACCTAGATAAATCCTCCGCCTCGCCCTGCTCCGCATATATGCCTCTCCTCTTTGCTTTCTCTACTAAAGTATCGACCAAATCAATACCATTAACATGACAATTTTTACTTAATAAATGGACACCTAAAGAACCGCCGTTACAACCCACATCTAATACCTTCGATGACTCTGGTACCTGGTCAACAAAATAACGAATCCTATTATAATGACTCTGATACGGGTTCCCATACTGCTTTAAAACACCGTCTGACCTATAATTATCTATATGCGAAGCCTGAGCCTCCTCTTTACTTTTGAACCTCATGTCTCATCCCCTCTTAACTTATCTAAAACATCCTCTATCTTTGTCTGGCAAAATATATTTTCTCCACTACTATTCAAGTCTTGATCTTTAAAATCTCTGATGTCCTCGTCTACAACTTCGTACTCATTCCCAAACAACTTTAGTAAATACTCAAGGCTATACTCATGTTTTCCTAATGCATTTACAATGGTGGAAGAACCAGTATATGGATCCGTTTCATCGGCCGTCGATATAAGTATATCTATCAAGTCCTCAACATAAGTAAACCTTCTTTTTATATTAGAGGGGTCGCCATTAACCATTATTTTTTTACCAGATATCAATTTACTTATAAACATATCTGGCCTTCCAAGCTTCCCATAAACTGTAAAGGGCCTTACTATACTAATAGGGGTCTCTTTTAGCCAAGAGAGATGTTCTGGGAACCTCTCTTTCTCTTCTTGAAAGTCTAAAATACTTTGTTCGGCCATTTTTTTAGAAAATGAATAAGGGGTTTCAACATCTCCTAGAACAGAGGAAGAGCTAACATATATATAACTCATGTAATTTTCATCATTATTTCCGCGTATATTCCTAAGATGCTTCTTTAACTCATTTACGTTGTTTTTAATATAATCAAGCGGATCTCTATTACTCCTAATCCCAGCATATGAACCTAAATGAAAAACATAATTATAACTGCCATAACTATAACCACCATACCATTCGCCTTCTTCAAAACCGCCTAGCCATTCCAAGGGTAACGACTCCGGTAGCCCTTCTTTCCTCTTCCTTATAACTTCTTCAGAAGGGTTTCCCGTAGGCTCACCAATATCATAGATATCAAGGTCCGTAACACCCATCTTCAACAACCTTTTGCATAACCATGAACCAATGAACCCGTGCCCCCCTATGACAAGGACCTTAGAATCTTTATTTATCATAAAGTTACCTTAATTCCATAGTCTTTATACTTTTTCTGCTTAAGTTTCTTTGCTTCCTCCTTATTTCTGTTAGTGTTTCCCTCTATTTTCTCCATTAACGGGTCTTGGCAACCTCCAAACAAGTACCCTTTTTTATGGGCATCTAAAAGGAAAAATTCGTACAAGTCTGTCTCGATTGAGTCTTCATGATACTTAATTTCATTTGCAACCGACTTTCGATAAGCAACAGTGGGATGAGAGATAGGGCACTTAGAATTAAAATCCCATTCGAACGCACCCATATAATCACGCTCCCAAGGCTTATCAGCATCCTTCAAGTCTAGTCCTGAATAAAAAATACTTTTATCTGGGTTCTTTTCAAAGAACTCACTTATAGCACTACTTCGCCTTGAATCATATATATCTGAATCACAGACCGCTATGATTTCGCCTGTAGCAATGAGGTTCCCGATATTCCGACAATATGCGGCGCCTTTACGGGCAAAGTTATCTATAATACATCTCTGTGACCTTGTTTTTCCATCTTTATTATAGGTTGTAAATCCGTTGCTCTTAGATAACGCTTCCTCGTGATGCTTTAAAATATCTCTTGTGAAATCTGTTGACGCATCGTTAATAACTATTATTTCATAAGGCGATATCTCTTGAGAGAGAATTGATTTTAAGCACTGGTTTATTGTGTTTTGACTATTAAAAACTGGCAATACATAAGAAATCTTCATTTAATTAGACCCTCTATTTTTTCCTTAAAGACATCGACAGACATTAATTCTGAATAATACTCATGTGCCTTCTCACTCAAATCACTATGTATGGGACAGGAGTCTGACGCATATTCTTTAGCTTTACACTCGCATATCTTTGTAATCAACTCTGATTTATTGTCCTCCCATTTCTCCACATCTTCAAAACTTAACTTATCAGCGAACTTCATTTCTTCGTCTGGGCAACTAACTAACGCCTGACGACCACATAACATGAACTGAATAGGGAGCTGAGGGAAACCATCATGAACCGTTGCTCTGACAACCATACTACATTCATTTATGAATTTAACCATCTTGTCTTCTGGTATTCGTCCACAGAACTCTATGTTATCTTTTTCATCGTACATCTTATCGATACCAAAGAACTTAAAATTAATGTGAGGCAAAGCTTTTGCAACCTCCATGATTAAGGGTATATTACTTAAACCACCAGCGCCGTCTAACTTATGGGCCTTATTTGAATCAGAAATATAAACCCCGACGGTGAATGTCTTTGGTAAAGCACTCCCTATATATTTCTCTATTTGATAGATAGGGGTAAACACGAGTTCGCTATCAAACCCGCATTCCTTCATCTCTTTTTTTAATCTAGAACTATTGGTTAATAGTATCGCGTCTTGGACATCGAACATCTTCTTCATATGCTTTAACAACGAAATAGAGTGGTTGTTATACATCGTGAAAACGTCAGAGCCAATGAAATGATATATAGGTCTACCCACAATACTTGTCATATGATTTGACAAAGCATCTATAGATTCATTATAACACCCAACCATATACGTGTGCTTCCATCCTGGAAAATTATAGTTTGAAGGAAACATCATTCTACTACTACCATTTCCCATCCCAACGTAGTCCGTACCAAGCATTTTTGCCCTCTGTATTGCCTGTAAAGGCGCCCCCCAAGTAGAGGTAACCATGTCCTTATCCTCTATCCCATAATACTTTCTAAATTCAGCACACTTTATTGATAACGTTAACCCCTGTGATCCAGAAATGCTTTCCTCTGTCGGACTCTTTGTCGAACAAACAAAATATTTATCACCAAGGTAACTACCCTTATATCCCTTTTTTGCTAACTTATAAAACAAGCCCCAGTCCTGAAAATATTTACGGTTATCAAATCCGCCTACAGACTCAAAAGCCTTCCTCTTAATAGGGCTCATTGTTGGGATATAGTTCATCGTCTCTAATAGAAAAGGGTCAAATTCCTGACTAATAAATGCAGGCTTATCTATTTCAAACCTATAATTCCCATAACAGAAATCTATTGATGAATCTAATTCGAACCTAGTATTAAATTCATGCAATATACCTGGCATCAACTTACAATCTGCATCTATAAAGAATAATATTGATTCGTATGAATCTCTTGAAATAGATGCTCCTATATTCCTTGCCGCGGATGCACCGGAATTCTCCTTTATTACCTCAAGAGTAAATGAATACTCATTAGTAAAGGACATAAGTAATTCTTCTGCTTTTTTATCGTGCCCGTCGACGACAATTGTGACATCGTAGTCTTTATGGTCTTGGTCTGCTATCGAAAGCAATAGCGCTTCAATCGTATCGTAATTTTTATAAAAAGGGATAACTATATTAAACTTCATTGTGCCCCTTTAAATTGTTCGTAGATCTGAATTAACTTTTCCATACCAAATCCAGCAATCTTTTTTGACTTAGCTGCCCTACTAAACACATCCATAACGAGCTTGTAATCGTCATTATCTAACTCTAAGTACTCCTTAGCCTCAGAACTTTTCTTTATTATAGAAACATAATTTACCATGTCCTCAATATCATCCCATTCAACAACATTTTTGATCTGCCTTAATATATTTAAGGTTTGATTATCGTTACTTTCTAGCAACTCTTCTAGTGTGATATCGGGGTCTTTCTGAGATTCCCACTGTTTAGTTAATTCATCTCTCTCTTCTTTGGTTATTCGAACTATTTTTATCTTTTTCATATATATACCGCCTCTTTTTTTCTCAAGACTATTCCAATTGAGGTAAGGACACGTAGGGGAAAGTAAGCGCCCTTACCTCAAGAGTACCAGGGAAACTAATCAGACCCGGCTAGACCTTTTTAGTTTCCCTGGTGACAATCAATATAGCATTTTTGGCGATATTTAACAACCAAAAAAGCTATTTATGTCCCTGTCGTCCAGATCCAGATACCAGCAGATTTGTTAAGCACTTTTGCTACTGCCGTAATACTGAAAGCGGCTTGTTTCTTCTTATTGGTCGGGTCACTAACCGTTGTAGGCCCAGACTGCTTAAGGAAGAACTGGAATCCCTTGGCTCCGCCCTCACCTGAAACCTCTGAACAGCCGTAAGCCTCATCACCGAATAACAAGCTACCATACACGTTACCTGAAGAGGTAGACAATGTATCACCACTAACTGGGAATTTCAATCCCAATGTAGAAGTCTGAATACTAGCGCCTGCAACGATATCACGCCGTATCGGGCTAGTCTTCATTGCTTCACTGGAAGTCGGTGATACCCAACCCTTGAACCCGGCGTTTGTGGTTATTTGGTATGCAACATCAGGGTGACATATCAAGCGGAAATTACCGTCTGATAATGGCGGTACGTCGTTACCTGCTAATACCCTAACGCCATGCTGGATAGTCTTCACAGTCATTCCACTTGCGGCCACAGAAGTTATAAGTGCAGACTGACCTACACGAGTCTTGTTGTGATACATTGGAAAACCATCACTTCTATGCGTCCAAAATCTACAGGATATCCCAGAGTGATTTAACGTTCCGCCATCTATGTTCAGATTATCAAACATGTTAGCGGAATAAACGGCCTTATCTGCAATGGCAACACCAATGTCGTTTCTGACAAGCTTATCTAATGTTTTAGCGGCTGCAAATTTAATCTTCTCTGCGGCTCTGTCTAACGCTCGGCCACGTGCAGTCAACACAGTATATCGTGATAACTGTATATATCCGTCCCTCTCATGGAGGGTGGCTGTGACGCTCTGGGCGCTCAAAAATAGCTGCTGCGCTGTAAATTCGTCTGAATCGTCTTTATATAAAGCATCAACTTTTTTATAGCGGTCAAAGTTGATTGTCTTTCCACCAGCAACTGGGATTGGTTCTTTTACGGGACAGGCCTCATAAAACACTGTTGATGCCTCAAAGTCCTGTAATATTTTTTTGCTATAAAATGTCCCCACCACCGCTGTAATCGATGCGTGATCTGATTGTTGATCAGCCATTTTTTTTTCTCCTTAGTTCAAATTTTAATACCCTTAGAAAGAGAATGTTGCAGAAATTCATCTGGTGACATCTCCTCTACACTCTTGTTGATTTTCCCAGAGCTTCCCGCACCGCCTCCACCACTTATTGTGGGTGTCCGCTTTTTTACAACAGACTTCTGAACGGGTTTGACCTCAGCGGCTCCCTTTGAACTTTCAGCGATGAACTCCCTCAGCCATCCTTTACGTTGATATGTAGAAGATTCGTCCGCCTTCATTAGGCGTATTGCCTCTGGCCCAACTTTCTCATGTAGGGCTGGATTGAATAGCTTAAAATTTTCCCACATCTCATCGTGCTCTTTCATGATGGCCTCTCTTTGAGCCTCTTTCTTTTCCTGTATAGCAGCATCTTTTTTTGATATCGCTCGATTAACAAGCGTTTCTATCGCGTTCAAATCTTCTTCAGCATAACGTTCTCTTATCTCATCCAGAGGGTCCTTAACTTTTTCTTCAACCCTTTTTTCTTGTCTCTGTGATATCTCTTCCATTCGCTTCTTTAAATGGTAGATTTCGTTATTTTGCTGAGAGATTTTACGATTAGCGTTACGTTGCATCTCAAGAATATCAGCTTTGCTTTTACCCCTATACTGAGGCTCTATAGAATCCTCTTCATCAACCTTCTCTTCTTCTTGAGGTTTGCCCTCGGGCTCCTCTTCGGCTTCTGGTTTAGAGTCTTCTTCTTCTACAGTGGAACTATCGACTTCAGAATCAACTGCCTTATCCTCTGTATCGGGTTCAGCTTTTACATCAGTCTCAGGTTTAGGCTTAGATTTACCCTCCGATTCTGATAATAAACTGTCCAATTCGTCTAAGGACATTTCTTCTAAATTTGTTTCGCTCATGAAGGACTCCTTATATAGACTCACCATAGACGGCCTTGTCACGTAATTCACGGGCAAACTCGTCTTTGATATCTTTTATAAGACCAACGTAAGCTTTTGACACATCCACCGTATTAATTATATCAAAAAGTTTTTCTTGTGCAACATCCACGCTACGAGACGATTTATTATATTTTCGCCTAAGCATATCTCTGCTCATTTGCTGGCCGTCTGAAAACCCAAATCTATCAATGAGGTCCGTAGCCCAATATCCATCTATACGTTTCCCTGAAAGAGTCTCATAAGCCTTGGTTAGATGCTCCAAAGATACATCGAAAAATTCTAGCGCTCTAAAAGCACACTTTGCATGGTGTAACGCTTTTTTATTATTCCTAGTACCGCCCGAGACTTCTTTTATAAAATCATCTGATAGTATCTCTCGCTCCAAGAATCGACTAGTAGGCGTATTCTCAACCACCATCTGACCCCTAGCATTTATCTGCCTAACGGGAATAGTTTCAGGATACGTTTCTGTGACCATATATTTTTTTGAATCAAACTTATAAGCTGCTCTCTTCTTTGTCGATTTTGTAGCTCGTTTTTTAGCTACAGGCTTCTTGTATACGGGCGCCTTTTCCGTAGATAATTCAGGGATTTCCTTGGGTGGGTTTATAATAACTTCTTCCATATATTCTCTCCTTTTTTTATGTATCTCTATTTAACGTTAGCCGTATACGCTCAATCATTACGCGCTGACTACAAATCCTTCGTATCTTATGATCGTCAAGATTATCATCACTCACTGCTCGATCCAGTTCTGAATCCTTGTAACTTTTAAGCTCGTCCAAAGCTTTATTCATATCTTTTATTAAAATGTAATCTTTTTTTTTATCCATACATCCCCTTTTTTACTTATTGTACTTTCTGTCCCGTGGCTCTTTCGATAGCCGCCTCACTCTGCATCTCTACAATCTTAGCCTCTGTCCTCAAGGCCGTTGCGAACTCAGCATCTTGGCGCCCCTCTTGACGCATGTTTTGGCGCTGTTGTTCAACCTGCTGCACTTGCTGTCGCTCTGCTTGAGCTTGTTCTTGGTCAACTTCCATCATTACTTGGTCGTCAATCCAAATCCCCTCAGCCACATCCTTAATTCCGAAAGCCGCTAACTGTTTTTGGGCTACAGCCTGCCAGTCCAAGTGCTTTGCAACAGGAGGGACCGTCATGGCCCAGTTAATAAATTGGTTCCATCCTTGTTGGTGGGCCACCTCATTAGATAACTCTAGATTTCCTAATATCTTTATATCGAAATCGAACATAAATTCTTTCATATGGGTGTTTTCATCTAAACCTGCCTTCTCAAGGTCCTTTGCATCCCAGACCTCTAGCAAGTCAGAGACATCTTTATACACTAAGTTCCGCTCATAAAGCATCTCAAGGAATGGCTTTAACTCTTTTTCTATAGTGTTGTCGATCAGATCGTTAAGCGGCATATCGTTCTGGGATATGATCGAAAGTGTTGCCCTGGCCGTCTTGGGAATTAACCGACTGTCCGTTGTCCCTTCTTGAACCGGACTTAAGCTCGATAACTGATCCAAGTCCCTCATGATGAACTCACTATCGTTTATAGAAACACTTGATAGGTTAGGATTTATAAGAGGCTGTATTGCGTTACCGCCCTGACTATAAACAATCCCGCCAGGTCTCCACTGACCATCCCACCTAACATTCTTAGTCTCATCGACTGTATACATATGACTAATTGCACGAGTCTTAGCGTCAAGTGCCTGCGCTCTACACGCGTTCAACTCCATTAATAACTGCCTACCTGAAATAACAAAACTTGTTCCATATAAACAATTGGCGATAGGCTCAGAACGACCAACGATAAAAGGCCTTACATACCTCTTATGTTTAAAAGGGGTCGGAATCAACTCAATACAAATTCTGCCATTGGCGATAGTCGCCTTAACCTCCTCTAGACCGTTACCTAAATCGTAAAGACCATAGCACTCATCAATCTGCACAAAACCAGTCTTTTTTGTTTTCTTTAAGGAGTCCTTGAAGCTCTTTGTAGCACCTTTGTTTAAGCCAAGAAACTCTATGTAAGTCTCTTGCTCCTCTGTGATATTAGAACCTCCTCCATCTGAGGCTAATAAATTTAAATTCTTATAAAAACCGACCTCCTTATTAACAATCTCAATGTTTCCATACTCGTCCTCAACTTCTTCCTGTATCGTTCTAATTCTGTTTTCGTAAAGGAATTCCATAGAAACCGAGGAAGTCTTTATACAGGCCTGACTCTTATTTATGTCTTGAAAGTTGACATCTGAATAAAATTCAGTGAGCAACAGATTTCTGAAGTAAGTGTTATCTTTAACAACAACCTTTTCCGGCTCCTCGTCCTCAAAAAAACTAAACTCCTTATCTTCAAATTCTTGTGTGATCTCTGCAACTGCCGTACCTTCGATTGTTTTTGATTTATTAAATTGCTTAAACGCTTGCTTAAACTCGATGGCCTCTAACTGAGATGCAAAGATGTACTTGTTCCAAAGATCGACGATGGTATTGTCGACTGGCTTTAATTTCTTATCATCTAATCTACCTATAGGATCGATATTAAAGAGTATTTTATTGATTCGAGCGACGACACCGTTAACCTTCCACTTCATGATTGGCACTTTAATATTAGCTTTCCCCGTATACACTTGCTCTAAATCATCAGTCAAGTGATATGCGGCTAAAGCCTGTTTCCATTTAGATTCCCATGGCTGCCTTTGGTTTTCATAATTGGACTTTAACCCCAAAAAATGATCTACCGCTAGATTCTCATCATAAACCCTCTTAGCCCATTCTTCGCCATACCCTTTTTCTGTTGTTGCCATTTTTGGTTGCCTCCTATCAAATCCTGAGACATAGCGCCTCTTTTTAACATATCATAAAAACTCGATACGAACAATGGTTTTTCATTAAAACTATCTACTTTTAGGCTTTTTTAGCGAAAAAACCATATAAAGTAGCATTAATATCCCATACCGGGATAATTCTCTACATATTCAGTGGTTGTCTCTGACAAAGGACTATCGACAATAGGCTTAAGCTTTATACATTCATATTTAATGACGTCCATATAATGGTCGTCTTTTTTCTTGACTCTGTTAAGTAGTTCACTTTTCTCAGCGATTTTAGAGCTAGAATAACTGTCCCAAGAATAACGGCTAAATTCCCATAGAACGCCGGGACATGTATTGAACACATAGAGCTGTGGCTTACGTTTAATCTCACCTGTATTAGTCTTAACCACTTTTAACCGCTTCTTCACTTCATTCAGGCCAATAGCGTTATCCTTTGAGCACAATATTGTGCTGATACCGTTTCTGAAGAATTCTAACCTTATTGTCTGTGTCTCATCTTGCTCTTCATCGTTAGCTTTATAAGATATAACACTCGGCTTCATCGCACTCGTATCGATCTGACACCAAGCAGGTTCAATCATACCCCCTTTTGTGATGCCTCTAGCTCTCCTTATGAGCCGAGCAAAGTCGGCTATGATCATGCTATCACGAGGTGCTTTTAGCTCATCGCACACATATAATATATTCTCTTGCTTATCATATAAGAAACGGATCCAGTAATGGGGGGTCCTCTCGTGTGGGTCGATCCCTTCAGTTAGGATAAACCTTTTGGGGTTATTTAGCGCTAGCTTAACATGGTCAAACGGCTCTATGACGTGTAAATTCTTCGAAAACTCTTTATAGATAAGTCCCTCCTTTAAATGGGGCTTACCGAATATACGAGAGTCTATTTCATCATTATCCACCGTCGCCTTATAATTTTCTTTTGCGGCCTCATCAATAAATGGGTTATCTAACATACTAAGTGTCTTTGTGTGTATTATTTTTTTATTTGGATTCTCATAAAGGAAATTCACAAGCCTTGTGAAACCACTAAGGCTCGTAAACGTCAACAGAAAAACCCCATCCCTATCTGTAAGTCTAGCTAAACACTCCTGGAATATATCCCATGATAATTCCTCATCAGCCCACACTAAATCCAAGTCCAACCCCTGAAAAGTTTCACGCCCAGAAGCATATGTTCTAAATATAATTTGCGACCCATTCTTTAAGGTCAATATATCATTAGTAAAGCCCGACACATTCGAATACTTACCGTATTTTATAGATGACTTGGGCACAAGTTTATTTATTTTTGCCTGCTGAACCAAGGTTGAAAGTTTATAGTCAACTGTACAACATAAAATTTTCAAGGGCTTTTGCAGTGCCGCCTTAACAACAACCGCTCCACCAGCCTCACTTTTACCAGACCTATTACCACCAAAAAGAGTAAACAGTTTAAGCTTACTCTTCTTATGAACTATTCTATCTAAGCACTTCTCTATAAACTCATTTTGTTGCGGGTACTTCTCAAACTCCATGAATTCAAGTTGATTCTGTTTTTTATAATGAGCAAACTCCCTAAGCTTGTTATACATCTCCTCAAGCTTGTCTGGAGAAAGTTTCAACAATTTTTCAGGAGAGAGCTTAATTAGTGAAATCCATTCTCAGCAAACAAGTTCACAATCTCTCTTGCCATGTCTTCCTTACTAATAGGAGCTTCCTCTTGCTCATTCTCGGTTCTATTAGGAGCTAAAGCAGCCCTTGCATCCTCGTCCACAATTCTTAATAATGTTTCAGTTGCCTTATAATTATTGTTAGAGCTCATCTCTTGTAACCTGTCTGTTGCGGTTCTAGATAGCCTCGCTTTATTAGCACACATTAAGGAATCTATAGTCGCATATTTTGGATGTTTCTTCATCTTAGTCCAGTACAAACTAGATACCGCTACACCACCATAAACTTGCAACCCAGTCACTATATTCT
>VTLG01001975.1_pt1 | contig 14420 bp, 15 predicted proteins | sample 4694571 | NCBI WGS metagenome assembly VTLG01 (sample SAMN12604809, study PRJNA352737) | marine metagenome | biome: ENVO:00000447; feature: ENVO:00000209|ENVO:00000569|ENVO:01000036; material: ENVO:00002151; isolation source: viral sequences binned using virsorter ...
GCTTATTTAATGATTTCTTATCAAAGTTATAAGTTATCTAAATAAATATAGTTTAAGTACTCGGTAATCAGAGGGTTTACAAATGTCTCGTGGAGATTTACAAGAAATGGAAGTAGGCACTAAGCAATCCAAGGGTCCTGTTAATGCTAATGCAAAACCAGGAGATCCTATGAAAGGATTGACAGATCCTGGTAAAGGATTGTCCACTAGTTGGGAAGATTTAGGTGGTCCTACCCCAGATAACTATAGTCCTACTAATGACTCTGCAAAAGTCAGGGAACCTAAGATTAAAACGGTGAAAGATGTAGTTAACAAAGGTGCAAAACCTGCTGAACCTATGAAAGGAATTTCTGCTGGAGAAGCTCTTAAGTCTGGAGACGAAGTAGAGCTTGAAGATAATCAAGAAGTAGTAGCAGAAGAACCTGCAACTGAAGAAGTAACTACAGAAGAGACAGTAGAAGAAGAAAAGATTGACATTGAAGCTGATGTCAATGCCCTCCTTGGTGGAGAGGAGTTATCTGAAGAGTTTAGAGAAAAAGCAAAAACAGTCTTTGAGGCTGCTTTAAATTCTAAGGTTGCTGAGCTTAAAGAGGATTTGCAAGCTGCTTATGATGAGAAGCTTGCAGAAGAGGTAGAATCATCTAAGGCTGCACTTGCAGAAAGAGTTGATCAATACCTTGAGTATGTTGCTGAAGAGTGGTTCGTTGAAAATGAACTTGCTATTGAGCACGGACTTAAAACTGAATTGACTGAATCATTCCTTGGTGGAATGAAGAGTCTTTTTGAAGAACATTATGTATCAATCCCTGAAGATAAATATGATGTGCTAGAAAGCATGGTAGAAAAACTAGATGACATGGAGACCAAGCTCAACGAGCAAATAGAGAAGAACATTTCACTCAATGGTAGACTTGCAGAGTCTGTTGCTGATGGAATTTTGGATCAAGTTTCTGATGGCCTTGCTGCTACTCAGAAAGAGAAGCTCGCCTCACTTGCCGAAAGTGTAGAGTTTGAGAGTGAAGACCAATATCGTGGCAAGTTGGAGACATTGAAGGAATCTTATTTCCCAGGCAATACTCCAAAAGCAACTGGAGAAACAATTTCTGAAACTGTAGACCATACATCTGGCGATGTAACTAATTCTATGGCTTCATATCTTAAGACACTCCAAGCAGTTGCTAAGAAATGACTTTAGTATTTTAATCAAACAAACTTTAAAAAAGAGGTAAACCGCAATGTTCAGTGCTGAACATCTGCAGGAAAAGTGGGCTCCTCTGCTTAACGCAGAAGGCGTAGATGAGATCAAAGATCCACATCGTAGAGCAGTCACCGCTGTCCTGTTAGAAAACCAAGAGAAATTTTTAAGAGACGAGCAATCATTCCAGTCAGGGTCAACCCTAACTGAAACCCCTACAAACCATGCTAACGCAGCTGGTGCATCAGGTGGTTTTGGTGGTAGTGCCGCTGCTGCTGGTCCACAGGCTGGTTTCGACCCAGTTCTAATCTCATTGATTAGACGTTCAATGCCAAACTTGGTCGCTTATGACCTAGCTGGTGTTCAACCAATGTCAGGTCCTACTGGACTTATCTTTGCTATGAGAAGTCGCTACAATGCGATGGATGGTGGAGAGACATTCTATGATGAAGTAGATACAGCATGGTCTGGTGAGAACAGTGCCAATAACAAAGAAGCTGGTTTTGCTGATAAGGCTGCTGGTTTAGGTACTACTGGTCAAACAGGTAGTAACCCTGCTGTTCTTAACCCAGTATCAACTGCTTCTTCTGTTGCCTACAATGTAGGTGAAGGAATGGTAACTGGTGACTCTGAGAACTTAGGTAACGGAGCTGCCAACCAGTTCAACCAGATGGCATTCTCAATTGAGAAGGTCACTGTTACTGCTAAGTCAAGAGCCCTCAAGGCTGAGTACTCACTAGAGCTTGCTCAAGACCTTAAGGCAATTCATGGCTTGAATGCAGAAGCTGAACTTGCAAACATCCTTTCTACTGAAATCCTTGCTGAAATCAACAGGGAAGTCATTAGAACAATCTATAAGGTTGCAGAGCAAGGTGCAGTTGAGAACACAGCAACAGCTGGTATATTTGACTTAGACATTGACTCCAATGGTAGGTGGTCAGTTGAGAAGTTCAAAGGACTTCTGTTCCAGATAGAAAGAGATGCTAATAGAATCGCACAGAGAACACGTCGCGGAAAGGGCAACATTATCATGTGCTCTGCAGACGTTGCATCTGCACTAACAATGGCTGGTGTACTTGACTATACACCTGCTCTTAATGCTAACCTTAATGTTGATGATACTGGTAACACATTTGCTGGTACTATCCAAGGTAAGTATAGAGTATACATTGACCCATATTCTGCTAACCTAGCAGCTAACAACAGTGGTCTTGCTCAAGGCAGCAACCAGTACTATGTTGTTGGTTATAAGGGTGGTTCACCTTATGATGCAGGTCTGTTCTATTGCCCATACGTTCCACTACAGATGGTTCGTGCAGTGGGTGAGGACACCTTCCAGCCTAAGATTGGCTTCAAGACAAGATATGGTCTTGTTTCCAACCCATTTGCTGAAGGACTTACTCAAGGACTTGGCAGACTCCAAGTTAACAGCAACCGCTACTACAGAAGAGTTGCAGTTAAGAACATCATGTAAGCTAGATGCTTATATTTCTCAAAGACCTCCTCTTGCAGGGGGTCTTTTTTTATCTAAATAATTAGAAAAGATAATGACTGCAACAGGTTTTAGGAATCAGATACAGAATAAAAACTTCTTAAGCCCTACTGGTTTTAAGTTTGTATTGAATCGTGCTCCTAAGGTAGTATTCTTTTCTAACCAAGCAAATATACCAGGTTTAAATTTAGGTACTGCTGATCAAACTAATTACTTAACAGATATTCCTCAACCAGGTGATAAAGTTCAATTTCAAGATTTAAATTTAAGATTTTTGGTTGATGAAGATCTAGAAAATTATCTAGAGATACAGCATTGGATAAGGGGACTTGGTTTTCCAGATAGTTTAAAAGAGATATATGATTGGCAAAGTAGCAATCCAAATGCACCTGCAGGTGAATTAAACTATACTTGTGATGGAACATTAAATGTTCTTTCTAGTTCCAATACACCAAATTTTAAAGTTAAATTTTTAGATATGTTCCCAGTATCATTATCAGACTTAGACTTTGATGCTACTGATAGTGATATAGACTACTTGACAGCTAACGTTACTTTCAAGTATACTATATACAACATTACAGATTTAGATGATAATATTTTATGAGTATAACTCTTGAATCTATTCAAGAGATGTGGGAGAAAGATGCACAGATAGACAGAGATAATCTACATGAAGAGTCATTAAATATCCCCTCTCTACATGCAAAGTATTTTGAATTATATAATACTATATTTCTTTTAAGAAAGAAAGCAGAACAGCAGCGTAAAAATATTCGCCATGAACGTTATGAATACTTTTCTGGTAAGTCTGATCCACAGGTTTACATAGATGATCCTTTTCCAAAGAAGATAAGAGATAAGGATACAATGCAGAAGTATCTTGATGCTGATGAAAAACTTTCAACTTCAAATTTAAAGATTGATTATTATGATACCATGCTTGTCTACATTGAAAGTATTTTAAAAGTAATTCAGAATAGGACATATCAAATAAAGAATGCAATAGAATTTATGAGATTTAATGCGGGGTTAGGATAATGGATTATCATTACCTTTATATGATAAAATTTGAAACTGGGCAATTTTACATTGGTTCACGTAAATCAAAAGTTCCAGCATCAGAAGATACTAATTATTGGGGATCGCCTGGCAAAATAAATGAACCTTTATGGGAGTTGCAGAAAGAAAAACATATTCTTTTTGAGAGCACTGATATTTCCTATAAAGATTTAACTGATAAAGAAAAAGTCTTCATCAGAGAAGGGTGGGAAAAATTTGGAAAGGATAAATGTATTAATAAACATATAGGAGGGAATATAGATCCTCAAGTTATTTCTAAAATAGCAAAAGAAAATTATGCCAAAGGGAAAGGTTTTGCAAAACTTACACCAGAACAAATAATTGCTAGATCAACTAAATCAGCAATAACAAAGTCAGTAGATTTTCAAGTAAGAGACCCAAACGGAAAAATTCACACTGCTAAAGGAATTTATCCATTTGCTAAAAGACATGGTTTAAGTGGAGCTAATCTTTGGGAAGTGATTAGAGGAAAGTATGATAGTTATAAAGGATGGACAAATATTGATGTTGACCCATCAACAATTTTAACTAAAGAAGAAAAAACTCAAATAGCAATTGCTGAAGGAAAGCAATTATGGTCAAAAGAATCTAAAGAGAAATCTAAACAGGCTATAATTAAGAAAAAAGCAATAGAATATCATGTTGTAAGTCCAGATGGAAAAGAATATAAAGGAAAAAATGCAAAGGCATTTATAAGAGAACATGGATTGTCTGCACCTTTTACACAACTTTTATCTGGACATATAGATCATCATAAAGGATGGACAAGGTATGGACATCCTCTTCCTTATGAACTTGAGGCAGATAATCGTGGTGCTTTAAAACCAAAATCCACCCCTTTTAAATTGAGAGGACCAGATGGAAAGATCTATGAAGGAAATTCAAGAGCTAAATTTGCAAGAAAGCATGGTCTATCTATTCAGAGTATAAGTAGCATTTTGACTGGGCGTATTAAAAATTCTAAAGGGTGGAAAAGGGTTGACATAACTTCATAAATACTCATAGCATGATGAGTAGAAGTGACTAACGTTATTATACAAAAGTCCAACGAAGTATATTTAAAAGTAAATGCAGAACCTCATATTGAGTATGAGTTAAGGGATCATTTTACCTTTGAGGTAGAAGGTGCTAAGTTCATGCCTCAATATAGAAATAGGAATTGGAATGGTGAGATACATTTATTTGATTTAAGATCTAAAAAGATATATGTTGGACTTTTAGATAAAATAATATCATTCTGTAATAGACATGAATATAGTTATAAGTTTGAAGATAATGATTACTATGGTCCTCCCTTTGAAGTAAATCAATCTATATCAAAAGAAGGTGTAAAAGACTATATTAGATCCATTACTAAATTTAAACCAAGAGATTATCAGATAGAAGGTGTATGTGATTGTTTAAAACATAATAGAAGATTATTAGTTAGCCCTACTGCTTCAGGTAAATCTTTAATGATTTATTCTTTAGTAAGATATTATGCACATAAAGGAATGAAAATTCTTTTAGTGGTTCCTACGACTTCTCTCGTAGAACAAATGTATAAGGATTTTATAGAGTATGGATGGGATGCTAAAAATCATTGTCATAGGATTTATTCTGGTAGGGAAATAACTAATACTAATGAAGTAACTATTACTACTTGGCAATCTGTATTTAGAATGGAGAAATCATTCTTTAAAGATTATAATGTCATTATAGGGGATGAAGCTCATCTTTTCAAGAGTAAGTCATTAGTCAATATAATGACTAAATTAGAACATGCTAAGTATAGATTTGGTTTTACTGGCACTTTAGATGGAACACAGACTCATAAATGGGTGTTAGAAGGATTGTTTGGACCATCATACAAGGTAACTAAAACAGAAGAATTAATGAAGCAAGGACATCTATCTCAGTTAGATATTCAATGCTTAGTGCTTAAACATCCACCTAAGAAATTTGAAACCTATGAGGATGAACTTCAATATTTAATTACTCATGATCAAAGAAATAAGTTTATTACTAATCTTGCATTGGATTTAAAAGGTAATACTCTCATCCTGTACAGTAGAGTAGAAACTCATGGAGCAATACTTTATGAAAAGATAAATAATATTAAGCACACTGATCGTAAAGTATTCTTTGTTCATGGCGGTGTTGATGCTGAACAAAGAGAATCAATTAGGGAGATTACAGAAAATGAAAAGAATGCAATTATTGTTGCCAGTTATGGCACTTTCAGTACTGGGATTAACATTAGGAGGTTGCACAACGTCATCTTCGCCAGTCCCTCAAAGTCCAGAGTCCGTAATCTCCAATCAATTGGAAGGGTTCTTAGAAAAGGTAAAGACAAAGTAAAAGCAACTCTATATGATATAGGGGATGATTGTACTTACAATTCAAAAAAGAATTATACATTAAATCATCTAATAGAAAGAATTAAAATTTATAATGAAGAAAATTTTAACTATGAAATAATCACTATTCAAATAAAAAAATGATGGAAGACGATTTTTATGCCACTATAAAATTTAAATCTGGTGAAGAAATATTCGCTAGAGTAGGATATAGTGAAGAAGAAGATAGAACTTTTTTAATATTATCTTCTCCTGTTATTATTGAAAGAATTAAAAATAGAGCAGGTATTCAAGGTTTTAGAGTAGAACCTTGGTTAAAAACTAGTAAGGATGATCTTTTTATAGTTAATCTAGATGATGTTCTTACTTTAAATGAATCTACTGATATGGAAACTATTTCTATGCATGAGACCTTTTCTCAGCAACATGACGAATATTATAATCCTAAGAAAAAATTAAATAGAAAAATGGGTTATATATCTACAATTAAAGAAGCAAAGAAGTCTTTAGAGCAACTTTATAATAATAGCTAATCCCTGCCCTTGAAACCCCACAGAGTTATTCTATAGGGATTTTTATAACTTGTCAACTATTGTGTTGAATGCTATAATAACTACATAATAGAGAGTAAAGATATGAGTCCTGCAAGAGTTATGGGTAGACGCAAAAGATCTGAACACTATGTTAATAACAAGGAGTTTCTTGCAGCTCTTATTAAGCATAGAGAAGATATTGAAATTGCAGAAATTCAAGGTAAAGAAAAACCAAGAATACCCAGATATATTGGTGAATGTTTTTTAAAGATTGCTACTCATTTATCTTTCAAACCAAACTTTGTCAACTACATGTTCAAGGAGGATATGATATCAGATGGCATTGAAAACTGCGTACAATACATACACAATTTCAACCCTGAAAAGTCTCAAAACCCGTTTGCTTATTTCACACAAATTATTCACTACGCGTTCTTACGTAGAATACAGAAGGAGAAGAAGCAATTGGAGATTAAGAATAAAATTCTCGAGAAGACTGGATATGAACAAGTCTTTGAGAGAGATACTCTTGACGATTCCAACTACAGCGATTATAATCAAATCAAAGATGCTGTCCATTCTAAACTTCGTAATTAATGAAGGTAGCAATAATTACAGACCAGCACTTTGGATGCAGAAAAAATTCCAAACTGTTTCACGATTATTTCCTTAAATTTTATGAGGATGTTTTCTTTCCTACATTAGAGAAAGAAGGTATCACTACGGTTATTGATATGGGTGATACCTTTGATAGTAGAAAGGGTATAGATTTTGGTGCATTGACATGGGCAAAGAATAATTATTATGATAGATTGAAGAAGATGGGCATCACTGTCCATACTATAGTTGGTAATCATACAGCATATTATAAAAATACAAATGATGTAAATTCAGTAGATCTTTTACTACGTGAATATGATAATGTAAAAACTTATTCAGAAGTATCATCTATAATGGTAGGTGATTGTAATATTACTCTTGTGCCTTGGATCAATTCTGAGAATCAAGAAATGAGTCATGCTTTGATTAAGAAATCAAGATCTCCTATATGTATGGGACATCTTGAGTTGATTGGGTTTAGAGTGCATCGTGGTTATATTATGGAGCATGGAACTGATGCATCAATATTCAATAAATTTGACAAAGTATTTTCTGGACATTATCACACAAGATCTGATAATGGAAAGATTTTTTATCTAGGTAATCCTTATGAAATATACTGGAACGACTGCAACGACACAAGAGGGTTCCATCTCTTTGAAACAGAAACTCAAGAACTCACTGCGGTGGATAACCCATATAGCATCTTTCACGTCCTTTACTACGAAGATCATGATCACCAGCTTTTTGACGCGAGACAACTTGAAAACAAAATAGTCAAAGTTGTAGTTAAAAAGAAAAGTAGTCAGGTGCAGTTTGAAAAATTCTTAGATAAGCTGTATAATTCTAATGTAGCAGAACTTAAAATAGTAGAAAACTTTGCTCTTCAAGAAACAGCAGAGTTTGAAGCATTTGAGTCAGAAGATACACTGTCTATTCTTAATAGATATATTGAGGAGGCAGAAATAGATCTTGATAGATCTAGAATTCAAAAGTTGATACAGGAAGTCTATCAAGAAGCATGTGAATTAGTTTGATGTTTATTCTAACAGTAGAGGGGAAGGAAACTGAAGGAGCATATTCAGTCACAGGAGATGATGGAGAACAAGTTCTTTATCTTTTTGAGGATGAGGATGATGCTATTAGATATGCTCTTTTATTGGAGGATCAAGATTATCCAGAAATGCACGTAATTGAGGTTGATGGAAAAGTGGTTATTAAAACATGCGAAAAACATGATTACAGGTATTCTGTAATTACTAAAAATGATATTGTTATTCCTCCTTTAGATTATGATTATATTTGAAAAAATACGTTGGAAGAATTTTCTTTCTACAGGTAATCAATATACTGAGATTGAATTAGATAAGGACTCAACAACTTTGATTGTTGGGACAAATGGTGCTGGAAAAAGTACTGTATTAGATGCTCTTACTTTTAGTTTATTTAATAAACCATTTAGAAAGATTAGTAAGGCTCAACTTATTAATACAGTCAATGAAAAAGATTGTAGAGTGGAAGTAGTATTTTCTATTGCAGAAACTAAATGGAAAGTTGTAAGAGGAATCAAACCAAACATATTTGAGATTCATAGAAATGGTATTTGTATGGATCAATTTTCTTCTGCTAATGATCAACAGAAATGGTTAGAGCAGAATGTGGTAAAGATGAATTATAAGTCATTTACTCAGATTGTTATATTAGGTAGTACTAATTTTGTTCCTTTCATGCAATTGAGTGCTCCTAATAGGAGAGAAGTTATTGAAGATCTTTTAGATATTAAAATTTTCTCTTCTATGAATAATTTACTTAAAGATAAGATTAGAGTAATAAAGGAAGAAGTTAGAACTTTAGATTTGAAGAAGGAGTCTCTTAATGATAAAGTTAAGATGCAGACTGAGTTTATAGAGCAAATTGAGAAAAGAGGAAATGATGATATAAAGGATAAGAAAAAGAAAAGTAGGGAGTTGGGGGATGAAATATGTGTATTAATGTTAAAGAATGAACACTCTGAGGATCAAGTATATGGACTTACTCAAGAGCAAGAGAAGGTAACAGGTGCTACAGAAAAGCTACGTAAGATGGGAACTATAAAGGGAACTCTTTCTAATAAGGTAGCAACCATTACCAAGAAGACTAAGTTTTTTGAAGAGAATACTGTTTGCCCTACCTGTAAACAGGACATTGAAGAAGAGTTTCGGTTAAATAATATTAGTGATGCTCAAGATAAGATAAAGGAGTTGCAATCTGGTTATCAAGAACTAGAGGAGGCAATTAAAAAAGAGGAAGAGCGAGAGCATCACTTTACAAAACTATCTAAGGAGATTATTTCATTAACGCATGGCATTTCTAAAAACAATACTCGTATCTCTGGGTGTCAAAAACAAATCAGAGATTTGGAATCAGAAGTTCAGGAACTTACCAAACAACTTGCAAATAGAAATACTGAGCATGAGAAGTTAGAATCCTTTAAAGAAAATTTAGAAGAGACATATAATAAATTATCCACACAAAAAGATACTATAAGTTACCATGATTTTTCATATAGCTTGTTAAAGGATGGTGGTGTTAAGTCTAAGATAATTAAAAAGTATCTTCCATTAATTAATCAGCAGGTCAATAGGTATCTGCAGATGATGGATTTTTATATTAACTTTACTCTTGATGAAGAGTTTAATGAAACAGTGCAGTCACCTATTCATGATAACTTCTCTTATGCTTCTTTCAGTGAAGGAGAGAAGATGAGGATTGATCTAGCTTTACTCTTCACATGGAGGGAAGTAGCAAGGTACAAAAACTCTGTTAATACAAATTTACTAATTATGGATGAGGTGTTTGATAGTTCCCTTGATGGGTATGGTACTGAAGAGTTCCTTAAGATTATTAGGTTTGTGGTAAAGGATGCTAATGTATTTGTGATATCCCACAAACCAGCTATGGACGATAGGTTTGATAATGTGCTAAGATATGAAAAGATAAAAGGTTTTAGTAGGTTGGCGTCATGAATGAAAGAGAAAAAGAAGAATTAAGGGATTTGAAAAATAGAGTAAATAGATTACAGTATGATTTTGATAAATTAAAGAATGCTATACTATTTCTCCCTGAAATAGGAGATAAAGTTCAAAAAGGTATGTGGTCATGACTGTTCCAAACTGGCAACACAACTCAGGGAAACCACCCAAGAGGAAACTTAAACCCCAAGCACTACGCCAAGCAAAGGAAAGGCGTGGACAGTTGATAAAGCGTCTACTCACCTCCCCAAAAGGGAGGTTTTTTAGTATGATAGGTATATCAAAAGAAAAGTTACATGGCAGTTCAACAAGAAATTAAATCACAACTAGCTAAACTGCTTGCTACTGAAGACTTGGTGGTAGAGCATAAGGATGTCCCTACAGCACAGTTCAATGTGCATACAAGAGAGTTGCTTCTTCCTATGTGGGAAAAGGCAAGTAATCACGTATATGATATGTTAGTAGGACATGAGGTAGGACATGCACTCTTTACACCTGATGAAGAGATGGGTGTTGAAGTTCCTGCTACATTCTTGAATGTGGTTGAAGATGTAAGAATAGAAAAGTTAATGAAGAGAAAGTATCTTGGTATTGCTAAAACTTTCTATAGAGGGTATCATGAATTACATGAGAAAGATTTCTTTGAGGTAAAAGATGAGAATATTGATGATCTTAATCTTGCTGATAGGGTTAACTTATACTATAAGGTGGGTGCGTTCCTTGATGTTGATTTTACAGATGGTGAGATTAAGATTCTTGAGATGATTGGAAAGTGTGAAACTTTCAAAGAAGCAAAGGAAGCAGCAAAGGTTTTATATGAGTACTGTAAGGATGAAGTAAACCAAGAACAACAGACACAGAAGAATGAGGAAGAAGGTGAGGGTGAGATGGAATTACCTTCTAATTCATCAGATCTTGAAACTGAAGAAGTAGATGGTCAAGAAGTTGATGATGAGACACCTGATGTAGAACCCAAACCAGCAGAGGCAGAGAAAGAACCAGAAGTTCAAACTGCTGAGTCGTTGGAGAGTCATCTTCAAGATTTGGTGAGAGAGAATGCTGTAGAGAATGTTTATCTTGAAGTGCCTGATTTAGATTTAGATAAGATCATCGCTACTAATGAAGAAATTCATAAAGAGATTGATAGATCATGGAAGCAACAGCAAGACTTTATTAATGAGCATACAGATAGGAAATCAAATTTATTTGAAGAAGTAGATGCAGAGTACAATCAATTTAAAAGAGATGCACAGAAGGAAGTATCTTATCTTGTAAAGGAGTTTGAGTGTAAGAAAGCTGCTAGTGCTTATTCTAGAGCTGCTACTAGTAGAACTGGTGTTTTGGATACTGCTAGACTTCATACATATAAGTTTAATGAGGATCTATTCAAGAAGGTGACAGTTCTACCTGATGGCAAGAATCATGGTTTAGTATTTGTTCTTGATTGGTCTGGTTCTATGTCCAGAGAAATGCTTGATACTGTCAAGCAACTTTATAATCTTATATGGTTCTGTAAGAAAGTATCTATTCCATTTGATGTATATGCTTTTACTAATGAGTGGAAGAGAAGAGAACAGGATGCTACTGGTCAATGGAATCCAAAAGATAATGAGTTACCATATGAACCTCAAGAATATAACTTAAGAGTTGAAGAAGATTTTTCTCTAATGAATCTCTTTACTAGTGGAGTGAGAACTAATGAGTTAGAGCATCAGTTAAAGAATATATGGAGGATTGCTAGTGTATTTTCTAACTACTATGGTAGCAGATATAGTTATCCTACTAGGTTATGTTTATCAGGAACACCTTTGAATGAAGCACTCATATGTCTCCATCAAATTCTTCCTAAGTTTCAGAAAGAAAACAATGTAGAAAAGGTTCAATGTATTGTATTGACTGATGGTGAAGCAAACTCTATGCCTTATCATGTGCAAGTAAAGGATTATTTTAATTCTGATGAGTGGAAGATGGGATTAAGGGGTATTAATGCTGGTCATTGTTTCTTGAGAGATAGATCTTTAGGTAAGACTTATAAGTTTGGTTATTCTTGGTGGAACTTTACTGAGGTTCTTATTAAGAATCTACAAGACAAGTTTCCTTCATCTAACTTTATAGGTATCAGAGTTCTTCCTGTAAGAGAAGGAAGTAATATCATAAGAAGGTATTGCGATGATCCTGCTGACTATGAGAAGTGTATGAAGGATTGGAGAAAGTTAAAGACATTTACTATCAAGAGCAGTGGTTATGATGCATACTTTGGTCTTTCTTCTAGTGCTCTTGCTGATGATACTGAGTTTGAAGTTAAGGATGGTGCAACAAAAGGACAGATTAAGACTGCTTTTGTTAAGTCACTAAAGACTAAAAAACTAAATAAAAAGGTGTTAGGAGAATTTGTTTCTTTGGTGGCATGAAGACATTCAATGAATTTTGCTCTCAGTTAGATGAGAGTAGTTTAAGTAGAATCAAGAGTAAATCAGATAAAGGTGGGATGGCAGTAATCTCAGGATCTAGAGGTGACAAATCAAAGAAAGAAAATAAAGCAAGGGCTAAGCAACTAGATAAAGATATAAAAGGTAAGGGTCTTCCAGGTGCTACTAAGGTATCTGGAAGATGGGATGAGAAGGATGATAAGACTGGTAAGACTAGTAAGGTTAAAGAGAGAAGTCATGTAGTTACTTCTGGTAAAAAGGGAAAGAGGGCATTTAAGAAAGCAGTTAAGTCATTAGGTAAGAAGTATGGTCAGGATGCAGTATTGACACAAACCAAAAAAACTGGTACACTATCAGCAACGAGAAAAGGTGGATTAAAAGATAATCAAGGTAAAAACATTAAAAGAGCTAAAGCTGGAAAATTTAGACCAGGTAAATCCTCACCAGAAGGTGATACTCAAATTAAGAAAAAAACTTTTACTTATGAGAAATGACAAAGAAACCATATGATGACTCCAATTGGAGAGAAGAATCTATACCTTATCACTCTGGCAAACAAGCAGAGTTATTGAGAGATGGACCTCATAGTCTTGCTCAATCATGGATGATGCAAGCAATGTATGGGCAATGGAAAAAAAGGAATGGTTATCATAAGTTGGACCCTAAAGAAAATGAAGGTCAATTGCAGTCATCTATGAAGGAGTTTTTTCGACGACAAAAAGATCAAGGAATATGATTGCGTCTGTAGCTCAGTGGATAGAGCATCTGACTACGGATCAGAGGGTCGAGAGTTCAAATCTTTCCAGACGCGTAATATGCGAGTGTAGTTTAGTGGTAAAACCTCAGCCTTCCAAGTTGATGATGTGAGTTCGATTCTCACCATTCGCTCTATGACAGTAAACAAAGTGGCACAGTGGGGGTTTAAAGACCCCTTTTTTGTTCTATAATATGATTATAGAAATGAAATCCACTACATTATGTTTGAGATTAAAATGACTGAGAAAGAAATTGTTGATGGGTTGAGAAGCAATTATGGTAAAGAGTTCACTGCTCCTGATGTACGTGGATTCTGTGCTGCAAATGACATTGCTTACCAAACTGTCACTAAGAAGATAGAACAATATAAAGTTGGTAGAGGCAAGTGGAACCTTGAAGTTACCACCAAAGCAGTACAGAATATTGAGAATTCATTCAGTGCTCCTGCAGTGGAACCTACAGTACAACAAAACTTAGTTCCAGATCAAGATGATTCTTTTGTTAAGTTTGGTCCTTTCAATGATGTAAAGGCTATCCTTAAGTCTAAGCAGTTCTATCCTACATTCATTACAGGTTTATCAGGTAATGGTAAGACATTTGGTGTAGAGCAAGCATGTGCTCAACTTAAGAGAGAATTGATTAGAGTTAACATTACTATTGAGACTGATGAGGATGATTTGATTGGTGGATTTAGATTGGTTGATGGAGCAACAGTATGGCACAATGGTCCTGTAATTGAAGCACTTGAAAGAGGTGCAGTTCTATTATTAGATGAAGTTGATCTTGCATCCAATAAGATACTTTGCTTGCAACCAGTACTAGAAGGTAAAGGATTGTTCCTTAAGAAGATTGGTAAGTTTGTTCAACCAGCAGCAGGTTTCAATATTATTGCTACTGCTAATACAAAAGGTAAAGGATCTGATGATGGTAGATTCATTGGTACAAATGTATTGAATGAAGCATTCCTTGAAAGATTCTGTGT
>VTLG01016947.1_pt1 | contig 14420 bp, 18 predicted proteins | sample 4694571 | NCBI WGS metagenome assembly VTLG01 (sample SAMN12604809, study PRJNA352737) | marine metagenome | biome: ENVO:00000447; feature: ENVO:00000209|ENVO:00000569|ENVO:01000036; material: ENVO:00002151; isolation source: viral sequences binned using virsorter ...
TAGTTGGATATGTCGGTGGCAAAAGATATATCAGAGGCGTGATTGCAAAAACTGGAACACATTCAACTGGCACAATTCTGTCATTGTTTGTGATTAAGAGTAATGCAATTCATTCTTCATCAAATGATATAACTGCACACAACGCTTAAAAAATATTACCCCCTGACAATTAAGTTGGGGGGTGATGAACACAGAAAGATAATAAATGCCTGTAAAAATAATTGTACCAGTAAAAGTATCAGATAACCCTCAAGGGATAGGGTCAGGAAAACAATATAATGCAGGTGATGAACTTCCTACAGGGGAGGTTTGGCAGGACAAAATAGCAAGACAACTTATCGAAGCAGGATTAGCACAGGAAATAAAAGTCGTTGCTCCGACAGAAGTAAAGAAAGCCAAAAACAAAAAAGGGTAACAAATGGCTAGAGGTCTAACCACAGCCCTTAATAATCAATTCATTGCGGCAAACCTAAACCCCTTTTTAGCGGTTAGCCTAGATTTTGAGGGTGACGCAGTAAATGCATGGGTGGGTAATGGTATTATTACGTTTGGCGGTGTGGATTATTTTGGTATTGGTAATTTGTTGGGAGTTTCGCCTATTGAAGAAACACAGGAAATAAAAGCAACCACCTGCAATATATCCTTATCAGGTATACCATCAGATTTAATAAGTGCCGCATTAACGAGCAACTATCAGGGAAGAACAGGAACAGTGTATTTAGGAGCGTTGGACTCTAATAGGGCAGTAGTGGCAGACCCTTATATCATTTTTGCCGGCAATATGGACGTTCTGACAATAAATGAAAATGCAGATTCACACTCTATTACTGTTCAGTTAGAGAGTCGTTTGATTACATTAGAAAGGTCAAAAACACGAAGATTCACAAAAGAAGACCAACAAATTGATTTTCCAGATGATTTAGGATTTAACAATATTGCTAAACTGCAAGACAAGAAGATTGAATGGGGTGGGGGTAAATCATAATGGGTCTTAACTTTGGTAAATTTAAAAGATGGGTAGAAAGAACAGCCAGAGCAATATTCACACCAGAAAACATTTTATCATCAGTTGTTATGGCATATATGCCGACACCTTTCAAATTTATGAGTGGCTATAGCACAGCCGTTAAGGTGGCAATATATTCAGTTACTAATGCCGCAATGCAAACCTTATCAACTCCTAACACACCAAACTTTTCTAATTTTGAACAAGACGCAAAAGGCAGATTAGTAAATTTTAAAGATTCAACAGCACCTAGAAATCTTATCTATGGAAGTGTGCGAGTGGGAGGGGTTATAGCCCACGCAGAATCCACAGAAAGCGACAAGTTTTTGCATCTTATTATTATTCTTGCATCACATGAAATAAATGCTGTTAGCAAAGTATATTTTGATGGAGAAGAACTAACCATATCAACAAACAGTGTCACTGCCCCTGCAAGATATAATGGTAAAGCAAAGGTATATACGCACTTAGGTACAGATGCACAAGCGGCTGATGCAAACCTTGTTTCAGAGTCAAGCAGTTGGACAAATGCCCACAAGTTAAGTGGAATTGCATATCTTTATGTGCGACTAGAATATGACCAAGATGCTTTTGCTAATGGTGTTCCAGAGATAACAGCCTTGGTGCAAGGAAAAAAAGTATTTGACCCCAGAGATAGTTCAACCTCTTTTAAGTCAAATGCGGCTTTAGTAATTAGGGATTTTATAACAAATGCAGAGTTTGGTATGGGTGCATCTGCATCAGAGGTCAATGACACAGCGATAACAACAGCCGCTAATATTTGCGACACTAACGTAACACTAGCCGCAGGGGGTACAGAGGAAACGTATGAATCTCATGGAGTTATTTATAGCACAATGGCGGTAAAAGATGCTTTAAATAAATTGCTTACAAGTTGTGGAGGAGTGGTAGCGTATACAAATGGAAAATTTGATTTAAAAGTAGCAAAGTATGTGTCACCTACAGTAACAATAACGGAAGATGAGTTAATTGGAGATGTTACTGTTACCACTAAAAGGTCAAGAACAGAAAGATTCAATGCTGTTAAAGGAGTCTTTGCGGCAACAGAAACAAATTATGTTTCTACAGAATATCCACCCATTACATCAACAACATTTGAAACAGAAGATGGTGAGCGTATTTATGCGTCTTATGATTTACCATTTACAACCTCATCATCAATGGCTCAAAGATTAGCAAAAATTGCATTATTTAGGTCAAGACAAGAAGTAAGCATAGAAATTAGTACAAATATGAAAGGGTTTCAGTTAGCGGTTGGGGATACGTTTCAATTTACATCAGCAAAATATGGATTTTCAAGTAAGGTATTTGAGGTCATTAGTTGGGGGCTACAGGCAAACAATAACGGACTAGGAGTCAATTTAGGCTGTATGGAATTAGCATCAAGTGTTTATGATTGGAGTGCAGAAGAACAAGCCTTTGCAAATGACAATACAAACCTTCCAGACCCATTTACATTGCCCACAGTAGGTCTTGATTTGACAGATGAAATACAATTAAACAATGAGCAAATCATTTCTGTATTAGTAGCAAAACCAACATCAAATTCAATCTATGCTAATCAGTTTGAGGTACAAGTTAAAGAATCAACAGATACAGATTACATTAGCTTGGGAGTGTCTAACAGTGACAGGTTTGAATTTAGAAACGCAAAAGATGAAGTCACTTATGACGTAAGGGCAAGAATGATATCAGCGATTGGTGTTAGAAGTGCTTTTACAACTGGACAGCATACAATTGTGGGTCAAACGGCTGTTCCTGCGGATGTTACAAATTTTTCTGTTAACATAATAAAAACAGAAGCCCATTTAAGTTGGACACCAGTAGCAGACCTTGACCTTTCACATTATGTTATTCGTCATAATTCAAGAACAAGTGGGGCAGAAAACACCTATTCAAATGCAATAACACTTATTGATAAAGTATCTCGTCCTGCAAATACTGCAATAGTTCCTGCTCTTACTGGTACATATTTTATAAAGTCAGTAGACAAATCAGGTTTAGCATCAGAAAATGCGGCTAATTCCGTTGCAATTATAGAAGAAATAAAAGGCTATAATGCAGTTACATCAACAACGCAAAGCCCTAATTTCACTGGCACAAAAACAAACTGCTCAGTAAATACAGAAGGCAATCTGGTTTTAGACACAAGCACATTATTTGATAGTGCTTCTGGTGACTTTGATGATGCACTAGGTTTGTTTGATGGTGGTGCAGGGACAATAATTACAAGTGGAACGTATGAATTTGATGCAGTTGTGGATTTGACTGCGGTATATACCAGTAGAGTTGTGCCAGCTATCACAAATCTTAGAGTAGATTATGTGAACCTTTTTGATTCTGCATCTGGGGATTTTGACGATAGAACTGGTACGTTTGATGGTGATGTGCAAGCGTTTGATGATACTAACGTAGAAATACAAATTGCAACAACAAATGATAACCCTAGTAGTGGTAGCCCAACATTCACAGCATTTAGAAAACTTATTGCAGGGGATTATAAAGCTAGAGGCTTAAAGTTTAAAGCAATACTGACAACAACAGATACACAGGCATCTCCAGTTATTTCAGCATTATCCGTTGCAATAGATATGGAAGATAGAGTTATTTCACAAGGCAATGTGGCAAGTGGGGCAGGGTCAAAAGCCATCACATTTAGCCCTGCATTTAAAGAGATTGGTGGTATTGGTATATCAGCACAAAACTTGTCCACTGGTGACTTCTATGTTATAACAAGCAAATCAGTAAGTGGTTTTACGATTACATTTAAAAATTCTAGTGGCACAGATGTGGATAGAACTTTTGATTTTGTAGCACAAGGACATGGTGAAGTAGCGGCTTAAAGGAGAAAACATGACACAAAACAACGCAACAATAACAGTAGCAAACCAATCATTTCCGTCATTTAGAACAGAAATGAATCAAACGCTCCAAGATATTCACACAAATTTTGCAGGTGGCTCAGACCCTAATTCTTCAAACGTAGCTTTTGCAGGTTCTTTTTACTATGATACAGGTGACCATATTCTCAAAATAAGAAATGAAGATGCAGACGCTTATATAAGTTTGTTTACCACAGATCAGTCAGCAGATACGGCAGTGCCTACAAATCTTAACGTAGTAGTTGACACAACACCTCAATTGGGAGGTACACTAGATACCAATGGTCAGCTTGTACAGTTTGGTGATAGTGGAGGTGCAACAGATGATAGGTTGCAGTTTGGGGCATCTCAGGACTTATTAATTTACCATGATGGTTCAAATAGCTACATAACAGACAGTGGTACTGGAAATCTAAAAATTGGTGGTACTCAAATAGATATTGAGGGTACAAGCGAAACAATGGCAACCTTTGTTGATGATGGTGCTGTTACGCTTTATCACAATAACGTGGCAAAAATAGCAACATCAGCAAATGGGGTGACAGTTACTGGAACGGCAGTAGCAACCACAGATACAGACACAAGCAACACAGGAACAGTTGATTTAGATTTTGCAACTAAGCAAAACTTTGTTTTAACGCTTACAGGCAATATTACCTCTCTTACAGCCTCAAGTGAGCAAGTAGGGCAATCAGGGTTTATTGTATTTATTCAAGATGGTACTGGAGGAAGGACTGTTTCTTTGCATGGAGATTATGAAACGGCAGGCGGTGCAGGGTTGACGTTATCAAGTACGGCATCAACAACAGACATTGTGCCTTATGTCGTAGCCGCCTCATCAAGAATTTTATTAGGGACACCACAGAAAGCATTTAGCTAATGTCAGGAATATTTGGTTCATCTCAGTACCTTTTTGGCGACACTGCTTTTTATCCGTATGAAATAAATTCATCATGCCGTTTTAATCAAGCCAGTTCTGAATCTCTCACAATAACACCATCAGGTGATGGAAATAGGAGAACCTTTACTTTTAGTGCTTGGGTTAAACGCTCAACTCTACTCACAACAAATAGCACAGCAAATCCAATAGTGACTTGGCAGAATGATTCTAATAATTCTGATTGGGACCAACTTCGTTTTACATCTGCAAATTTTGGTGGAGGGAGTCAACATAATGAAATACAGTTTATGTTAGATGGTGCAAGTGATGGTCACCTTTTAACAAGTGGTTTATCTAGAGATACATCAGCTTGGTATCACATAATGGTAGCAGTTGATACAACTCAAGGTACAGACACTAACAGAATAAAATTGTATGTTAATGGAGAACAGCCGTCTTTAGGCACAGCAACCTATCCTGCCCAAAACTTTGATTGTCATGTAAACAAGTCAGGTCGTAAAACACAGATTGGTTCTAATATCTATGTTTCACCAGATAAGTATTATGATGGATATATAGCAGAAGTACATTTCATAGATGGCACAGCTTTAACATCTTCCTCATTTGGTGAAACTAAAGAAGGGGTCTGGATTCCAAAATTCTACACTGGGTCTTATGGCACAAATGGTTATTATTTAAAGTTTAACCAAACTGGAACTGGGACAGCATCAGCATCTACCATTGGAGCAGACAGTTCTGGGAATGATAATCATTTTACATCAACAAATTTAGCATCTATTGATAGCAACAGAACAGATAGTCCAACAAATAATTTTGCAACATGGAATGATTCTTGGGCAGGAGCAGGAACGTATGGAACACATGGAACACTAGTCAATGGAGCATTAGAACTATCTTCTGTTGGGGCAGTAACAAACGCTTTTTGTTCGCAAACATTGCCGTCATCTGGAAAATATTATGCTGAAATGAGAGTTTCAAGTCTTAATTCTTTTTCTGGTGGGCTTATGCAATCAGCACCATCAATTCACAGAAGTGTTTTATTTGAAACAGACGGAACTATTGACCAAGACAATTCACAAGTGCAGTCAGGTTTAACAAGTTATACGGCAGGACATACCATTGGCATTCTTGCTGATATGGACGCAGGAACAGTTCAGTTTAAACTTCAAAATTCAAACTATGGGTCAGCAGTAACATTAACATCAACTGATGACCAAGGTGAATACGCATTTATGTGTCGTGCTAATGCTTATGTAGAATTAAGAACAGATACGAGAGATTTTGCCTATTCTATTCCAGATGGGTATTCAACTTTATCGACAGCAAATTATCCAGAGCCAACAATTAGTCCTTTAGATGGTGTAAACCCATCAGACCATTTTAATACAGTTCTTTATAGTGGAACAGGAAGTTCAAATGCTATAACTGGAGTAGGATTTCAACCAGATATGATTTGGTTTAAAGAAAGGTCAGCAAACACTGGTGGAGGAAATTATTGGTTTCAAATTGATGCAGTAAGAGGTGCGACTAAAGTTTTACAGTCAAACACAACTGGAGTAGAAGCTACTGGTGATGCATTATCTTTGGATTCTGATGGTTTTACATTAGGTTCGTATAGTGGTGGAAATGCCAATCAAAGTGGGGAAACGTATGCGGCATGGAACTGGCTAGGAGCAAACGGCACAGCAAGTAATTCAGATGGTTCAATAACATCAACAGTTTCAGCAAATACCAAAGCAGGATTTAGCATTGTTAGTTATACTGGAACTGGGTCTGCCACTACTATAGGTCATGGATTGGGTGTTGCTCCAAAGGCTATTATAGTTAAAAACAGAAGTGCATCAGGTCAATCTTGGGTTGTTTACCATGAAGGCACTGGTGCTACTAAATATTTATTTTTGAACGCTAATAATGCTGTTGCAACATTTGATATGTGGAATAACACAGCACCAACAAGTTCTGTGTTTTCTGTTAGCACTTATTCTGGAACTAATGGTTCTAGTAATTCTATGATAGCATATTGCTTTACAGATGTTGAGGGCTATTGTAAGGTTGGAAGATTCACTGGTAATGGAGGAACAGATGGAACGTATATTTATACTGGGTTTCGTCCTGCGTGGGTTCTTATAAAAAATACGGCAGATGCTGAATGGTGGTCACTTTTTGATAATAAAAGGCTTGGGTATAATGAAGTTAACTCAATTCTTTCTCCTAATGATAGCAATGCAGAATATAGTGCAGGAGGAGGTGGCATAGATTTATTGTCAAACGGATTTAAACTTAAAAGTACATCAGGAAATTTTAATGGTGATGGCGATGCCCACATTTTTTTGGCTTTCGCTGAATCACCATTTAAATACGCAAATGCAAGATAGGAGATAAACATGGTTTGGAAATATGGAACTAAAGAATTACAAGCAGGAAGGGGTTGGACAGATGATTCTGGAATAACCCACCCTTCAAATTGGATGATATGGAATGCAGACACAAAAAAAGCTATGGGTGTGGTCTGGTGGGATGAGCCTGAACCTTATGATGACAAATTTTATTGGGGATATCAGGCAGATGGCAAAACTCTTATTGAAAGAAAACTTGCTGACGAAGATGCTGTAGATGGCTCTGGAAACAAAGTAAAAGATCAAGATGGCAACCAAGTTATCAATGAAGGATTAAAAACTATCTGGGTGCGTCAAACAAAAGCAAGAGCAAACGGCAGACTTGTAGCTACTGATTGGTATGTGACCAGAAAAGCAGAAGCAGGAACGGCTATCCCTAGTGATGTTAGTACATATAGAACAGCCGTTAGGACATCATCAAAAACGATTGAAGATAAAATAAATGCTTGTTCTGATTTAACGGCATTTAAAAAATTATTTGATACTCCAGTTGATGGAAAGGGGAATCCTACTGGCACTGCACCAATATATGATTTTCCAAAGGAGGTGATATGAGTGGTTTAAAAGTACACACAGCACCAAGTGTTGAGCCAACAACGGATGCAGAAACTATCGCATATCTTAGAACTGATTCAGGCGTTGATACCACACTTATTCAAAACCTAGTTATATCAGCAAGGGAATGGATTGAGGAATATTTAAACAGGACACTTATAAACACCACCTATCAGTTATTTTTAGACAATGTTAATGAAGCAGACGTACCGATAAAAGAGGGTTTGTATACTGCCCCTTTTAAAATATACAGAAATAACTTTATAGAATTGCCCAGACCTCCAACAAGTTCTGTTACTCATGTAAAGTCGTATGATGATGCTGATACAGCTACAACATGGGCTACATCTAATTACTATGTGGATACTGTAAGAAACCCTGCAAGAATTGTTTTGAGAGATGGTGGCACTTGGCCTACAGACTTGAGGGCATCTAACGGAGTTGAAGTTCAGTATGTAGCAGGTTATGGCTCAAGCAGGGCAGATATACCAGAGCCAATTAGAATGGCAGTTTTACAATATGTCGCTCATCTATATGAGCATAGAGGAGATACGGAAGCAAAAACAGTAGAACCTCCTGCAATGCTTAAATCATTACTTCAACCATATAAGATAGACAGGTTTGGAGTTAGTATGTACGGAAAGACTTATTAATGCCAGTTGGGAAAATGCGTCACAGCTTAACAATTCAAGCCCAGAGTCGGTCAAACGATAGTGCAGGGGGTGCAAGACGTACTTACAGCACTTTGGCTACTGTAATGGGCAGTATAGAGCCTGTAGGGGGCAATTTGAGGCTGTATGGTGACCAAATAGAAGGAACAACCACCCACAAGATTACAATACGCTTTAGAAGTGACGTTACCACAAAGCACAGAATAAATTATTCAGCAGACAGTAGAATATTTAAAATTAATAGAATATTGAACATAGGCACAAGGGATAGATATTTACAGATGTTATGTGAGGAAGGTGTAGCGACCCCATGAGTAAAGTAAATGCAAGTTTCAAACTGCCAAATTTTCGTTCCTTACTTAAAAAGTATGAAAGGAAAGCAAAAATTATTGTTGGTAAAGCAGGAAACATGGTTAGGAATACAGCAGTTGAAAGTATCCAACGAGGCTCAAAAGATGGCAAGGTATACCAAAAATATATTCCAAGACGTACTCATCAGGCATCAGCCGCAGGTCAACCGCCTGCTACAGATACAGGGTTTTTAGTTCAGAATATTAATTTAAAAATTGATGCAGATGGGCTAGGTGCAAGTGTGGAAAGCAATGCAGACTATAGTGCGGCTTTGGAGTTTGGTACACGCAAGATGGCGGCACGACCTTTTATGCAACCTGCCCTAGAAGAAAACAGACCAAAAATACGAAGATTGGTTAAGGATATTAAGGCATAAAAATGGCAATACATACTTTTGAATTACAGAAATCTTTATTTAGTCGTCTAAATGGTGGCAGTATTGTAGACGAAAACAATCAATCTATTACAGGGGTGTTTGATGATGTGCCAGAAGGTTCAGCTTATCCGTATGTGGTGATAGGAGAGGAAACAGTTACCAATATCGGCACAAAAGATAAGGATATGCACGAATACACTCAAACGATTCATGTTTGGTCACAGTATAGGGGTATGAGAGATGTGAAAGAAATTATGGAACAGATATATACTTTATTAAATGATTATAGTATAACTGTAAGCGGTGCTTCAGCAATTACTTTGAGACATGAGTTTCAGACAGTATTGCTTGAAGATGATGGAATTACTCGACATGGCATCATGCGATTCCGTGTTGTTGTATCAGATAACTAAAGGAGAAAGATATGGCGGCACAATTAGGAAAAAGCCTGTTATTAAAAATAAATGTAAGTGGGTCAATGACTACTGTTGGTGGTATGCGTTCCACATCAATGACCTTAAATGATGAGATGGTTGATATTACTAACAAAGACAGTGGGTCACAAAGAAATCTGTTAGCGGCAGGTGGTGTTCATAGTATGAGCATTTCAGCATCAGGTGTATTTACAGACTCAACAGCAGAAACAACCTTGAGGTCAAAGTTTGCCACCTCTACATTTGAAAGCTACAATGTAATTGTTCCAGATTTAGGAACGTATGCAGGAACATTTCAAATTACGTCACTAGAGTATGCAGGTGAATACAACGGAGAAGCAACCTATTCAGTTTCTTTGGAGTCAGCAGGTTCAGTCACATTTAGTGCGGCATAGGTGACACATGGCTTGGAATGAAGTAAAAATAAAAATCGGTGAAATGGAGTTTGATGCGTTCCAGAATACGAGTCAGATAAATTTATTCACAATTCCCTGTAAAATGGAGATAAGTGAACTGACAGAATTTCAGCTTGGCAGAGCCAAACATAAGGTAGTCAAGATTGAAGACTTTGCCCAAAGGGGTGAAGTATATTTAGTAGAAACTAATAAAGGAGAAAAATCAGATGACAAGCAACCCATTGAAGGGGGAAGTGAAGATTAATCTTGGTGGCACAGAGTATGTCGCTAGATTGTCTATAGATTCCATAATTAGACTTGAAGAGCGTGAAGGTGAATCATTAATTAAAATGGCATCAAAACTCTCAGAAGCAGATATGGGGATAGGTCGAATTGTATCTATTCTTTATATGGCTTTAAGAGGGGGTATGCACAAAGATTTTAGTGAACACGACATCAAAGCTATAGTGGGCAGTGCAGGGATAGCAAGTGCTATGAAGGCGTGTGGTGAAATACTAACGGCATCATTGATGCCAGAAGGTGCAGATGAGGGAAACGTAGAAGCGGAGTAGGGTTACAACAGATTCCATTTAAGGAGTACATGGAAATTGGTCTTGGCACAATGCAAATGACCCCTGAGGTATTTTGGAATATGAGTCTTAGTGAATTTTACTCTGCGATTGAAGGTTTTAGAAATTTTCATACGGATACTAAATCAGCCCCAATGAAACGAGAGGAATTGGAAGATTTGATGGAAAGGTATCCTGACTAATGGCAACAACAGTTGATTCCTTATTAATAGATATACAGGCTGACGTAAGTAAATTACGCAGAGAACTTAATCGTGTTCAAAGGCAAGTAAAAAACAGCACAAAAGATATGGGTCGCAATGTTAAGGGATTGCAGGGCGATTTTGGCAAACTTGGTAATGTTATTAAAGCGGTTGGAACTTTTATTGGAGTTGCGTTTGGCATAGGTCAAATAAAAGAGATTATTTCTGTTGGTGCTGAAATTGAGAACCTAAAACTAAGACTTAATGGATTATTTGGGTCAGTTGAAGAAGGTGGCAAAGCCTTTGAAAAAATGACAAAGTTTGCGGCAAAAGTTCCCTTTTCACTTCAAGACATTCAAAGGGGTGGTGGCTCACTTGCGGCAGTGTCAGGAGATGCAGAGGAGTTAGGTGAACTTCTTTTAATGACTGGAAACATTGCGGCTCAGTTTGGTATGTCATTCCAAGATGCCGCTTCAAACCTTCAAAGAGCGTTATCAGGTGGTGCAGGAGCGGCAGACCAGTTTAGAGAAAGAGGGGTTTTAGCGTTTGCAGGGTTTCAAGCAGGAGTATCAATGTCTGCGTCAGAAACAGCAAAAATTTTGCAAGATACGTTTGGCACTGGAGGAACTGCAAGCGGCTCAATGGAGCAAATGGCAACAATGACAGATGGAACAGTGTCAATGTTGGGTGATGCCGTTCTGGCTTTTAGAAGGCAAGTATCTGAATCAGGTTTGCAAGAAGCATTTAAAGAACTTACAAGATTTTTAACGGAAACAACAAAAGAAAGCCAAAGTTTAGCAACAACAATTGGGGAAGCATTAGCATCAGCTATTCGGGGTTTAACAGAGGCATTAAGGTTTGTAAGGGATAATCTTGATGCTTTCATTATTGCAATAAAAGTATTTTTATCAATCGTTATAATTGGTAAAATTGTCAATTTGACGTTAGCGTTTGTCGCTCTTGCAAATGGCATGAAAGCTACAGCTATAGCTATGGCTTTGGTTAATAAAGTCACAAAAAAGAACGTATTTATCGCATTAGCAGGAATAATAACAGCATTAGCATTATCAAGTGATCAAATAGCAAATGCAATTAATAAGGCTTCAGATGGTGTAATTGATTTTGGAGATGATACAGATGCACTTAATACAGAGCTTAAGGCTGTAAACGACACATTGGGAAAAGTCACTATTGGCGTAACTGACACAGAAGATAAGCTAGCTGAGTTAAATAAAGCATTAGAAGCATCGCAAAAGGAAGGTCATCTTTTAAGTGCAGAATTAATGGGTTTAAACAGTGAGTTTGTATCATTGGCTCAAAAAGCAGGATTGGACTTTAGTCCAGAACTGGGTGGATTTGCAGGTGGTGCTGACCCTAAAGTTCAAGCAGTTTTAGATGACATGGAAAAACAAATAAACAAAAATAAAAGATTAAAGTTAGCACTTGATAAGAGAAATGAATCGTTAGCAAACGCAAAAAATGCAGTAGAAAATTTAGTTCCTCCACAACGAGAACTAAATCAGCTACTTAATGACCTTTCACTCGCTCATAAACTTGGCAAAATAACAACTGATGAATTTAATGTTGCTATGCAACAAACACTGCATGAAATGAGTATGTTAAATCCAATGACTGCTGAAGTTCAAAGTGCAATGATGTCAATGGGTAAAAGCATATCTGATTCATTTGCAGATATGGTTGTTGAAGGTAAGTTTTCACTTGAAGCATTGCAGGATATATTCAAATCATTTGTCAAACGTATGATTTCAAAAGCTATTGAATTGGCGGTGATAAATAGAATTATAAATAGTGTTCTCAAGATTGGGGGTACGCCAGCGGCACTTCCAGAAGCGTCATTTCCATTTCTTGCAGGAGGTGGACGTATAGGAGGCCCAACAATAGTGGGTGAAAGAGGCCCAGAGTTATTTATCCCTAATACTGGTGGGGTAGTCAAAAATAATATGGACACAAAGAATATGTTAGGTGGCAGTCCTGTAGTAGTAAATCAATCAATAAATGTTGATGCAGGGGTAGCACAAACAGTAAGGGCAGAAATATTAACAATGATGCCAATGTTTAAGGAGCAAGCAATGTCAGCAGTATTAGATGCAAGACGTAGAGGCGGTTCATTTGCCGCTACATTTGGAGGGTAAAGATGGCCGCTCCAACATATCCAATTAATCACCCAACAGCCCCTAATTTTAAAACAGCAAGATGGCAGTTATCACGACAAGTTGCAGTATCAGAAAGTCCTTATTCGGGAGTTCAACAAGTTTACGAATATGATTATGCTTTGTGGGGTGCTACTCTTTCATTACCACCAATGAGAAGGGAACAAGCAGGAGCGTGGACTGCGTTTTTTGCAACATTACATGGCAGAAAAGGAACATTTTCATTAGGTGACCCAGATAGAATTATCCCTTTGGGTGCGGCTACTAATACAATTACATTAGCATCAGGTGCATCAATTGGGGATTATTCGTTGTCGCTGACAGTTCATGCAAGTCTTTCTGGAGTTTCAAATATTTTTAAAGCAGGGGATTATATTCAGTTAGGTGCATCAGTTGCTAACTACAAGCTATATCAAGTGATAGAAGATTGTGATGCGTCAGGAACAGCAGTTACAGCAAAAATAGAACCTGCCGTTAAAAGAGCAGAATCAACTGGTCAAGAAATAACATACACTAACCCTAAAGGGTTATTTAGAATGGACACAGATGAGTTAGGTTGGCAAACAAACGAAGTGTCTGTTTATGGAATATCATTTAGTTGTACTGAGGCTTTATAGTGGAAGAGCAAGCCATGATAAATATTCTTGGGGGTTTGGTTGCCGCTTTGATAGGTTGGTTTGTCAGGGTGCTATGGGATAATCAGGCTAGAGTTGCAAAAGAAGTAAAAGAAACAAATAGGGATATAGTAAACAATTATATCAGGCGAGATGATTACAAAGACGATATTTCAGAAATTAAAAGTATGTTGAGTTTGATATTTCAGAAACTAGACGGAAAGGCAGATAAATGAAAGAGAATTGGCAGGTCGCTTTGGACACTATTTTGCACCATGAGGGGGGTTGGGTGAATAATCCCAATGACAGGGGCGGTGAAACCAATCTGGGTGTTACAAAAAAAGTTTATCAAGAGTGGGGTGGAACAAAAAACATGAAAGATTTAACTGTTGAAGATGTTGCTCCAATTTATAAAAAAAATTACTGGGATAGATGCAAATGTGATGACCTTGTGGGTGGTTTTGATTTATCGGTATTTGATATGGCAGTGAACGCAGGTACAGGTAGGTCAGCAAAATTTGTTCAAAAGATATGTGGGGCAACACAAGATGGGGCAATAGGAGGTAAGACGTTAGCACTTTTAAGAGGCATAGGGGCAGAATATGCCATTAATGAATTTGCAAAAATAAGATTAGAATATTATTCAAGTCTATCAACGTATAAACATTTTGGCAGGGGTTGGGATAGACGGACTGAAGAAACCAGAAAGAAGTCATTGGATATGGTGCAATAATGATTACAAGCCTGATAGAGCCAGTCACAGGGCTGTTAGATAAATTTATACCTGATGCTGACCAGAAAGCTAAATTAGCCCATGAGATAGCCACTATGGGCGAGAAACACGCACAACAACTCAGTCTGGCACAAATAGAGGT
>VTLG01004747.1_pt1 | contig 14419 bp, 11 predicted proteins | sample 4694571 | NCBI WGS metagenome assembly VTLG01 (sample SAMN12604809, study PRJNA352737) | marine metagenome | biome: ENVO:00000447; feature: ENVO:00000209|ENVO:00000569|ENVO:01000036; material: ENVO:00002151; isolation source: viral sequences binned using virsorter ...
ATCATCACTAAAGAGTGTTCCAAGAACAGGTACGTTTTGAGAGATACCATAGTGAGAAGCGTCAGGTTTTCTACCAGTTTTCTCTAAAGCTTGAACAGCAAATTGACGCTCTTCTTCTACTCTTTTTACTTCCTCTGGATCTTGAGGCATAGGACCCCCTAAGATTCCTCCATAGCCACCTGCCTGTCTAGTAGTAGCTTCAAATTTTTGAACTGCAGCAATAGGATCGTTAATTAACCTTCTAGGAATATTTGCAAACTGTTTGTCTATACCACCTTCCCAAAAACCTACTTCCTTTTCTTTCTGTTTTACCCAAGTCCTCATCTGCTCTGATTGAGCATCTGTAGTAGGCATAGTCCCAGGTTTCCAAGGAACTTCAGCTGTTACCTCCTCAGCTTCTGGACCTTCTATACCCCAAGATTCTTCGTATTTCTTTTTAGCTTCTTCGGGATCTTCGATCCAAACAGTTGGACCATTCTTTATAGGAACGTATGGCATTATTTAACCTGGAGGTAAGGGTTGATCTGCGGGTGTATTTAAAGCTGACCGTCTTCCAGATTCTACTTGGTTTCTTAAGCTAGGTAGATAAAGAGACGGGAACATAGCATCCCAAAAGCGCTTTTGGTAGTAGGTACTGTATTGAGACATAGAAGTAGGATTAACAGCACTTCCTGGGTGATACATTTGGAAATGAACGTGACCAGGAGTACGCTCTGATCCTGTACTGCTCTGACCTTCAATACTGTTAAGTTCAGAACCATCACCTTGTAATCCCACATTCATACCTCTAGTTAGCTGTTGTCCTACTTTTAAATTTGTAGCAGCTAAACCACCAATTCTAATTAAGTCACCTCTTTTGTTATTAGGACCACCAACACCTGCTCTAATAACGACGTTAACTCCTAAATTCTCATCATCCTTACTGACGTAAATAACAGTACCTGATATAGGAGTAGGTACGTTATTTGCTAACTGGTTATCTCCTACTTTTGTTAGTACAAAATCAAGAGCTTCGTTTTGTCCACTAAGTATAGGAGTAGCCGTTATACCTGTATCTGAAAGGTTTCTACCAGTCATTACATCTACAGAGTTTGTAAGAGAAGCTATTTTTCTAATCTTTGCTTCATACTCTTCAGGAAATAAACCTCGATCAAAACCTTCTCCTTCGTAAAGCTGAAGCTGTGGTTTAAGAGCTTCCCAAGGTTGAACAGATCCTCCTGTAGCTTCTACTGATATATTATGAAGCCACTGTCTAGCATCCTCACTAACTGTTGCATCAGGACCACCACTAAGAGCTGTAGTAAATTCTAATAAATATGGTTCTGGTATAAGTATTCTTTGCTGTAAAACCTCTTCTATATAACTATCCCTTTGGCCTCTATATTTACCTGAAACTTCTACAGCCCAAGCTTTAGAAAGTTGCGGGTTAGTAGGTATCTCAATTTTATGTGGTTTAGAAGCTATTCTTTTAGATCTACCAGTACCTACTTCTTGATTCTCATAACCCATTTCTACATTTCCTAGTTCAGGTATAGAAAGAGGTTCTTGAGAACCTATCTTTGTCCAGTTATCTATATCTGATAAAAGAGGACTAGCTTCTATTTCAGCTGTTACAGCTTTTCTAATTTTCTGACGTTCAGATTCTTGAGTAATATCAATTCCAGCTAGTACAGCTTCATTGTATTTTTTAATAAGAGACTCTTTAGCTACCACTCTTAAAGTTGATTGCATACGAGCTTTTGTTTCTTTAACTAAACGATCAGCTCTTTTAGCCATATCACCACCTGTAGCTCTCATTCCTTTAATGGTTTCGTTATCACCTAGAATTCGATTCATATCATCGTTAATGAGTCTGTAATCTTCAGTAACGTTGGTTTTAATGGCTCCTCTACTGGTTTGAAGTTTTGTAGTTCTTGCTTTACCAAATATTTTAAAGACTTCTATAGCAGCATCTGTACCTTTAGTTTCAGCTATAAGCCACTTAGGAATTTCTGTATCACCTGTTGTTGCTATATACTGATTAGCTAAATCTTTATAGTTCTGCTTTTCAAGAGGAGATAATTTCCTACCACCATAAGGATAAAGTTCTTCAATCTTTTTAATAGCATCTCTTTTTGATATTCCATAAGGAAAATGACTCTCAGGAGTTTTATTAATCTTTTCTATTTCAGCTTCTCTAGCAGCTTGAATGTCTTGGTCAGAAGCTTTATCTCCAAACTCAGTCCAAAATTTATTAGAACCCTCTACTAATCGAGTATCAATCTCTCTTTGAAATTTACGCTTTTGTCTTTCATACTGAGTATTTACAAAATCTTCCTTCTGACCAGCTCTGTACATAGCATCCATAAGATGCTCTCGTATAGGAATTTTATCTTGACCTTTAAGGTCTAAAAGCTTGATACCATCTATTTTTACCTCATTAAGGGAATCAAGAATCTGCTTACCGTTTACCCATAAACCTATATCGTTTAGTTGATCACCGTTCTCATCTAAAAACAACTCATCATTTTTAATAAGCTGTATTAGAAATTCAGTAGCATCTCTTTTGCTATAACCTCTTTGGTTTATTAGAAAATTTCTGTGCGCTTCAAAAGCACTTTGAACACCTTCAGGGGTGAACGTAGTTCCTCCAGCTACTTTATTAAAGTTAGCTGCTGTACTTAAACCACCTAATAGTAGATTTTTAGCAGTCTGTTGATCTTCTTCTACTACAAATTCTTTAGCTCTTATAAGAGCACTTTGCTTAAGATCAAAAGCTACTCCAGCAATATATTTATCTATTTTTGCTGTTCTAAAATTTTGAGGTATATCTTGATGAGGAGCTAAAAGTTGTTCTGCTTTTTGGCTAATAGCTAAACCCCTTTGGGTCTCGTCCATTCGAGCTAAAAAGTCTAAATCTTTTGCGCCCCAAGCTTTTAGTTCTATAGCTGTATTTCTACCAATATCGTCTGATTTACTGTCCCAGTAATAGAAATTAGTCCAAGGATCATTAAGTCTGTTTTCTTTAGCAGCTTCAAATTCTCCCTTCTTTTCTAAAGCTTGAGTTATCTCAGCGTTTTTTTGACCAGAATCATAAGCTTTAGCTGCAGATTTATAAAAGCTTTCAGCTTGTCGTATTTTATCTGCTTTAGCTTTAGCTCCCTCTTTCCAAGCATCAAAAAGTTTTCCTTGAGATCTTTCCCAAGTACCGTTTTTATCTAAAAAGTTTGTAATCTGCTGAAAAGCCGCTTCTGATGCTATATCTCTTTGATAAGAAGATTTATCAAGTAGTTGTCCTCCTAACCTTTGCGCTTGTTGCCAAGGTTGTTCAGGAGTTTTAGGATCTTCCTCTCTTCCTGGCATTGCTACTTGTTGCCGCCTTTGACGTTGAGGAGTTATACCAAAGCTACTAGTCATTACTACTTACCTATAGGTTGATTAGGAGACATATCTTTTGTCCCTGGTTGTTGATCTAAATAGTTTAGATAAGAATTAAATGCTGTTTCAGCCATACCTACTCCAATAGTTAAATCACTAACAGGTTTCTGTGGTGTAGGTTCATAACCTTCTACAGGTAAAGGAGATAGAGGTTTAACAGGATCTTGGAATTGTTGAGGAACGTAGTACCTAACTTGATTTACTGTTTGTTGTCTTGATGCATCAGCTGCTGTAAGAGCTCTTTGTTTATCAGCAAGTCTAAAGTCACGAGTAATTTGACGGTTACTTAAATTCACTAACCACATTTGATCTTTAGCACTTTGAATGGCTTCTGCTGAGTTACCAACAGCTCCTGAAGCTATTTTCTTAACACCCTCTGCGTGGAGTTTTCTTCTAATTCCTTGTAGTTCAATAATCTCCTTAGCTTCTTCCTCATAAAAACGTCCTTCAATATCAGACATTTGACGTTCAAAATCTTGCATTGCTGCTAGAGCTACCTCTCCTTTATAACCAGCTTGTAGCTCTTGTTTCATAGATTCATATTGTCTACGAGTCTCGTTCCAAGTTCTATTGTTGTAGTAGTTATTCATTTGTACTTCATAGTTTCTCCAATTAGCTGATTCTGTAGAAGCCCACTCTCTCCAGTATTTTGTTTTCGCTTGAGCGTTTTGGCTTCTAATATTGTATTTACTAACTTGACCAGCAAAATACTGAGTACCTATCTTTATAGCCGCATCAGCTATAGTAGCCATTCCTGGTGACCAGAAAGACTGTCCTGTTTTAGAGCTAAAAGCTGAAAGATCCCCTGTACTAGGTTTTCCACCACCGAGTGCTCCAACAGGATTAGACCAAGTTCCTTGAGCCATTAACCGTACTTCCTCGCTACGTCGTAATACAAGCCAGTCCATTCTAAAGCGACGAACTTAGCCTGATCAATACTGTCGTTTACTACTTCTATCGTAACTTGGTCGTTCTTACTTTGGACATAAGCCCTAAATTTTGCTTCTTCAAATTCCGACTTCTGACCAATAGTTATATTTGCATTTAACGGCCATCTTCTATCAAATTCGTATGTTTGTTTAGTTCTATAGGTAGGTGTTATATCTACAGTGAAGTATCGTGCATCATTGTAGTAAACATCCAAGTATCGTAACTGAAGGCGACCAGTACGATTACCAATAAAAGTGTTGTCAGTCGCAGTTTTTGAATAGGGCATGAGCTGAGGCGGTTCAAACTTGAACGAGAACTTTTCACCAAAGACATACGAGCATCCTGTAAAATTCCCCAAGCTACTGAGAGTAAAAGAGTTAACCCCCGCAGCAATAGAGTCAGCCACAATCCAACGTTTTTCAGCTTCGTTAACATCAGTTTTATCCTGCTTAATGACTACGAATTGACTTGGATTAACAGTGTACATACCTGTAGGTAATGTTACTGTTGTGATGTTTGTGAGATTGTTATAAGCAAAAGTAGGTAGACCTACATCAGTTTCAACTGAATCAGAAAACTGTCTGTCTAATAAGAACAGATCACTACTTTCTTGAGGTGGTCTAGAAGCATTAATAGCTTCTAAATAATAACGAGTAACACTGTTCTCTACATACTTAACTAATTTAAACAGGGTTCCTTCAACAAAGTCGCACCAATAGACACTCTTGTTAGGGAACGTCCATTTAGACCAAGCGTTTTGTCTGTTAGTTAAAGAGCCTCCGGCTGCTTCCCAGAAGAATTGATAGATATAAAGAGCATTAGGATCGTCCTTACTAAGTGCTACCAGATATTGATCTGTCCTACTAACAGCTAAGGAGTCTATATTTTTAGGTATATATTTAGGTACTGTTTCTGTAATAACAGCAGTTTGTCCTAGGTTAATACCAACAGTACGATCAGTTGTTATAAAAGTGTGTAGTCCAGTGTAGTCACCCTCCTTAACAGGGAATATTACTTGAGGTCCAACCTGTTGAGGTTTAACCTGAGACTCCATACTTATAGAACTAATACGACCTACAGAAGCTGTCTCTGGAGAGAAAGTAACGTTATCACCTGAATACAGTCGGAACTGGTTTTCATTAGAGAAAAGTACAAGTTCATCCTGTTGCTGTAAGGCGTAGTTAAGAACAGCTACATCGTTACTAACAGCTGTTAGATCTATAGGATCATTATCTATAACTTGTAAGGCTGATTGTCTCCAGAAGTTAAAGTAAGCCCCTGCTTCACTAAGGATTATGTTTTCTCCGCTGATAAAACCCAATCGGTTTTTAAAGAAGACCAAATCTGAAATCTTCTTAGTAATAAATGAGGGTTGTTTTACTTCATCATTATCACCAGATAAACGTTTGGTCCAACCAGGAATATCGTGACTAAACCCACCATCTGTATAAGCAGTTCCACTAAAAGGTTGGAACGTAAATTTAACTACACCATCATCGTTCCTGTAATAGATGAAAGCGTGAGGCATAGTGTTGTCATCTATATGACCTTTAGTACCCCAACCTCCTACTTCTTCCCAAGAACCTCTTGCATAATCTCCATTAGTAGTCGTGTTCTCTGCGTTAAATTTTAAGTAGTAAGAACTCTTATCTGCAGCTCCATCGGGAGCAACAATAATCGTATAACCTTCCCAAGATGTAGAAGGTAGTTCTGTAATACTAGTAACTCGGTTAGAGAAGCCAGACATTAAAGCGTTACCTCTAGCGTCAGAAGCTACAAAACTCTTGAAGTATCTATTAGCTGCGTTACTACCATCTAAACCTATTAAAATTTGTGAGTCTTTTACTTCAAAAGTTAGTTTGTTACCTGTATCTAAATCATTCAAACCATGAGCAAGGGTTAAGGAAGTTCCTTGTATAGTTAAACTAACGGTAGTTCCTGTTGCTGTAGCTTTTTGACTAAGAGTAATAGTGTTACCAGATACAGCTGTAATCCAAGTATTAGCTGCTATTCCTGTACCTGTAACAGTAGCTCCTACAACTACACCCGTAAGGCTACTTAAATTCTTTACAGTAGATAAATCAATAGTGGTATCAGCTGTAGGTGTAACAGTACCTGATGTTGCTGTTGCGTTTACAGCGACTCCTGAAGCGTTTACAAGAGTAAAACTATCTGTACCAACAGTACCTACATAAGTACTACTAGGAATTCCTGTTCCTGATATAGCTTCTCCACCGTGTACTCTTTTAATTAAAGAAGAATAAACATTACTAATAGTTGAGTTACCGTTTGTAGTTTTTCCTATAACAGCATCTGAATAGTCAACAAGCCTAGTAGCAATTTGAGCAGAACTAACAATATTAGAGTTGCCATCGTCATCAGTTAAAGAAGGGGTCATATAATGACCACTTAATTTACTACCATCATCTAGCTCAATATCAATTGAATACAAAGTATCGTAGTCAACTAACTTAACCCATACTTGAGCTTTTGTTGGTTGATAAGCGTTACTTATTGCTGAGATGTTATATCTAGTTAAAGTTTCAGAACTGTCAAAAGCTGTATCTTTTTGAATATTCGTTATAAATACATAATCTTGGAACGAAGTAGATCTAAACCTATCTCTAGCTCTACCTGAACCTTTGAGATAAGCAAGATTTGTAGTAGTTACATTTTGAAAACCCTGTTCAATAGGTACAACACTAGGAAGTGTACCGCTAACAGGTTCAATATTAGATACACCAGTTACGAAAGTTTTACTAGACTCAACGGTTAAAGTAACTCCTGTACCAGAAGCTGTAGCTTTCTTATCTATAGTAATTTTGTCTGTACCTATATCTACAATCTTGGACCCACTAGGAATACCAGTACCTGTAACTCCAGCTCCTACAAATAGATCAGTCGTACTACTTATACTGCTTATCGTATAACTATTATTAGCAGGATTGCCTGTAGGTTGTACCACGCTAGAATCGTCAACCACAAAAAGAACGAAACGTTCGTCAGTACTTCTGTTGTAGACATAAACCCAAGCCTCATCCCATTTAATTGGATTTGTTAAACTTTGACCTCCTGCATTTTGAGTTAAATTATCAACCCTTTTAACTGGAACAGATCCTAACCTTTTTTTAAGTCCTTCTACAAGATCACAGTTTCCGTTCTCAAGAGTTTTAGCAAACCCTGGAAGTATAAAACTATTTGCTTGTTGATTGACTCCTTTATTAAGAGGACCAATAATCTGACTAAAAAGTTCTTTTGACATTAGCGATCAAGAATATCAGGACCAAATGTTGTTAATACACGACCACCATACATATCATTAGGACCACTAATGAAGTTATGATTTTGTGCTAGATCTTCACTACGTTTCAATGTTTGGAGTGCTTGAACTTCATCTTCTTGTGTATATGCTTCTATCGTAGAAGCAGTTAGCACTCTATTAGCAAACATCCTTCCAGCTCGAATCATTATATATCTTCTACCTGTTTCAGGTACTTCATCCCAATCCAATTCTGCTACTACTTCAGCAACAATATCGCTTTGAGTTGTACCTGTTAAAGCTACCCCTAAACTTTTTCTTAAGTCGTAAGTATTTTCTATACGGTCATAAAGTCTAGAACCTCTTAGAACAAAACGTTGAGAAGGATATGAAATAGGATTAAATCTAACAGCTAAAGCATTTGCAGGTAGATTAGCTTGACCATTAGTGTCTAAAGGTATATTTGTGTAAACATAAGTATTCCAAGCCCAACCCATACTTTGAACTTCTGTAGATACCTCATCAATAGTTGCATCTGCCAGACTTACATCTCCTGTTAAAGGAGCAGTTAGAGAGTTTACTGGTGCTTCGCCAATAATGGCAAGAAGAGTATTAACTGCTTTTAATTTGGTAGTTGCCATTATCTAATAAAAAAGGGGAAACTTTCGCCTCCCCTTATTGTATTCGTAATTAAGGAATTAATTACCAGCGGTTTGTACCGTCGTGCTTGATGCTAACGCAGCAGTCGGGACGGAGGATACCGTGACCAACAGCATAGGAAGCAACCATCATGGTGCTCTGAGTCATTGCTTTGTACTCAGCGCCTGTCATCTGCATATTCAGATCCTTAAGAGCGACTGTACCGACTGCTTCTTTGGTGAAGCATAGAGCAAACAAGTTAGCAATACTTGAGGTGTTACCTTGCTCATCCTGCCAGTAGTCATTAGTACCTGCTGCAGTAGTTCCGTCAGAACCATCATTACCATTAATGTAGTTCGGACGCTCACCACGAGTTGTAGCGGCTTGGTTAGCTTGTCCAACGTAGCCCTGACGAGCTGAGTTGTAAGCGTTGTCACCAAGGTGATTAGATACCCTGATATCAAAACCAGCAACACTAAGAACCTTGTTGCCTTTAAAGGAGCCGTTCTCACCACCACCGGAGTTCCAGTCAGTGTTGATAGCCCTTGAAGAAGCAATCAAGTCGTAGTAACAGCCAGGTCCAACCACCGCGACACGACCCTCACGAGGAGCATCTTTCTCGTCAAGTGCTTGGCAAGCCTGGTAGAAGTACTCAACAATCTCATCACCTCTAGTTGCTCTAGTAGCGTTAAGAGTTGAAGTTGTGATTGCTGTTCCACCTGGAAGGCTGTTTAGAACGAATACACGCTCTCCAACCTTGAAGGCTGCATCAGTACCAGTACCGATAGAACCAATTGGGTTAATAACAAAGGTTGCAGCACCGTTAGAAGGAGCAGTAGTAATAACAGCGTAAGCACCTGAGTCTTCACCATATACCACTTCACCTACAGCCCAGTATGAAAGCTCAGCTGTTTGGAAGTTAGCAGACAGAGTAACTGTGTTTGTACTTACAGAAGCATATGTACCACCGTTCAACTGGAAGCGCTTGCTATCCCAGTCTTTAACACGGCCATCAGACTCAGAAGCTGTTTGTAGTGTACGAACTAGACGCTTATCATAAGATCTGGAAAGTGCCCTACCTAATTCTTTTGAGTAGATACTTCTAACGTCCCAATGAAGTTTGGCCTCATCAAGATCATAGATTGAAGCATCAGCAATTAGCAGGTCATCAATAGTGATGATCTTGCTTCCGGTCATTCCTTTGTTACCTTGACCCGTGATCCAATCACCTGGGCGATGATAACGACTTGAGAAGCGTCCCGTGATTGGGAACTCAGCAGATTTACCTGATGAGATTGTACGCTTTTGAGTTAAATCCTTGAAAATAGTTTCTCTATTGAAGACGGTTAGTACCTCTCCACTAAAGATTTTGAGAAAATTAGCATTCTCCTTTTCGTAGTTACCAGCGGCACTACCAGCGTTATATTGAACGCCATTAATACCACCTAACCTGGAGATGCTCGAAAAATCTGGCATCGAAATAAAAGATTAAATGTTAAAACGCTCAGTACACCACTGCTGTTATCTCCTCAGAGGCAACAATATTAATACTTAAGCTATTCTTATATTAACTTAACTTGGTGATAACACGTCACTGCGGTTTAGTTTTTCTTCCACATCCTTTGTATACGCAGGATCACTTAAATATCGAGGATCACTCATAGCTCTAACTACTTCGTCGTTACTTCTGTAGACATCTGTAGGTCTAGCTGAAAGTTTTCCGCTTACAAGCTCTGGTTCAGAGCCATTGTTTTCTTGGTAAGCAAACGAAAGAGACTGAAGTGCGTTACGAGCTCGATAATAATCTCCACTATTAACCTCTCTGTTAAAGGCTTCTAGTTCATCAGCATCAAGTTCATCTCTAGCCCACTCTTGAACACGGGCATAGTTCTCTTCACCACCAACACTTTCTAAGATTACACTCTCCTCTTCTGTAGAAAGGGTTGCTGTATCCTCCTCCGACGTTTCATCCGTCGTCTCCTGAGGTTCCTCATTATCAGTATCCGCTGCTCCAAGCTTCTTTTCAAGTTCTTGATAAGCCTGGAGAAGGTCATCGGCAGACCTAAATTTACCACCGATGAGTCCTTCTTCTTGAACCTCTTGGTTACCTTCAAGAATTTGCTGGTCCTGTTCATTGTAGGGACCAGTCTCCTGAGAGGATTCAACTGTATTTACTTCCATTGGTTACCCAACTCTAAGTGATAAGTCGTCACCAATCTTAGCTCTTTTACCAGATTTAGCAGCATTTAGATAAGTCTGATAAACATCAGGCTTCTCTTTCTTTAATCGCTCTACTAGTTCAGAGTACTCATCTAGTGGAGCAGGTTCTTCTTTCTTTAGCTCTTCAGTGATTACTACTTTAGGCTTCTGGACGGCCTTCTTGTTCTGTCCTAATTGAGTCATTTTCTGCTCGGATTAATTGGGCTTGCTTAGCAGGATCATTTTGAGGATCTTGCTGTGCAGCTTGCTGTTGCATCATCATAGCTCGTTGCTGCTCTTCAGCCATCAATTCTTCCTCAGATTTAATCAGCTTATAAGTCTCTAGTCCATCAGAAGCTGCAAGTCTTGTTATTAGTTCTCTACTATTCAAGAACTTAGCCATAGCCTCTGGACCTATTGTCTGGGCTAAGGTTTGAATAAATTGAATAAGTTTTGCTTTGTCGTTACCTCTTCCCAAAGCATCCAGACCTGTAGTAATACGAGGCTTCACTACATCTTTAGGTAGCTTCGGTAATCTACCCTGACGTTCCATTAAAGCCATCTTTCTATGAACTAGCGGTAACTGTAGTTCTACGCTGAGTACAGAATATACGCCACCCAAACCTGTCTCCAATTCCTGTGCAACCATTCTGATTTCTTCTGCAGTAACTCGATCTCTACCTGCAGCTCCAGCTTGAATAGCACTGTTCAGTAAGAAAGCAAAACTAAGTCTTTGTTCTATACGAGCAATAGTATTCAGGGCAACCGTTAGGTCAGCCTGCTTCTGCATTTGTAGCGGTGCTACATCATTAGGATTGCCAGCCACAATAGAACCATTAGCAGCTCTGGCAAGAGAATCGGGTCTAGTAGTTCCATTAGGATTGCAGAGGAAAATTATCTTGGCAGCTGCAGCCGATCCCTCGACAATAGCTTTAGATAAGTATTCCAGAGATTTTAGATCACCTAAGATCTCCTCGCAGTAAGAACGCCCATAAGCTTCGTGAGCTACCCGGAACATTCTGAGAGGAATCCAAGGACTTTTCTCTATAGGAGTAGAACCTGATTTACCTATTCGTTTTCCGTAAGCTTCTTGATACCAGTTACATTTATCTTTCTTATAATCCCAAGAAATATGAGTAAAGATGAAAACTGTTTGATCTGTAAATTTATTATCACTAGTTTTAGGGGCTATTCCTGGTGGAAGTACCTCAGGATTAACCTCTTCTCTAACAACTACTTCTAAAATATTTCCTTCTGGATCTCTTCTTAGACAGAAAGATTTAAGTGGATATACTCTTGTACCGTTTTCAGCTATGTATAACAGAGCGTTACCACTAACAATGAGATGTTTAAGAGCTTCAAACAGAGCAGTCCTATCTCCTGACTCCTCTATATCTCTCATTACTGCTCTCTCCATAAGAGAAAGCTGTTGATCAAACTGAGATTGTACGTCCTTATAGTTATCTAACTCCTGTTGGAGTTTCATATCGTCTACTGAAAGACGAAAGAAAGCCTGATTAGGTGGTAGAAGAGCTATTAAAAGCTTACTTGCTAAGTTATTAACACCTCTAGCTCCTAATCCCTGGTAAGTAGTATTAATTTTTGTATAGAGATTCTTACCACTACTTCTATCGTTATCAGTAATAAGAGTAGGCAAAGTGTATTTACTACACTCAATCCCTCGATCTAAGTAAGCAGTTTTCTCAGGCTCCAGGGCCTGATAAAGAGATTGAGCAGTGCTAGACATTTAATTTACTACTTCCTTTAGATGATTTAGTACCAGAACCGCCAAAAGCTAACGCAGAGTTCGCTTGTACTCCTGTTCTAAGTTTAAGAGGACTACCGACTCTTCGTCTTGTTCGTTTAGTAACGTTACCAGCTTGCTGTTGTTTAGCAATCCTAGCTTGAAGATTTGACTGTTGAATAGCTAAACGAGAAGAAGCTTGTTGCTGGTTAATCTGCCTAATAGCATTTTGTTGAGCAGCAGTAGCAGCAGCTGATTGTGCTCTTGTACGTTCTCTGGTTGCTGATATTTCTGTTTCGTGTTGAGCAGCTCTATCAGCTTGTTCAGCTTGTAACTGTTTAATTTTAGCTATAGACGAAGTTCGAGTTTCGTCAGCTTGCTTCTCTAAAGCTTTAGCTTGTTTTCTAGAAGCTTGAGCTCTTTTATAACCTGAATAGAGTTGACTACCACCTAGTAAGGTAGAGCCAATGATAATGGCGGTTGCTGGATCCATTTAATTACCTTTACTAGTTGTACTTAGTCTCCTCTTGAAGATTGTACTGGTCTTTTAAATGGCGTACAACTGATACTTGACCAGCTACAAACCATATAAGTTTCTCTTCCATACTAAGATCAGGAGCTCTATCTGGATAGAGGTCTTCTAAATATTCTATAAGTTGCTGATCAATAACAGGAATCATACGTTAAGAGCTGTTGGATCAATCTCAATTTCTTCCGTACCACTATAGCCACCAAAGCGTCCACGCTTAAGTTTAGTTCTTTGAACTCCAGGTCTTCTTATACCTTCTCCTTCTTCAGTTTCTTCAGCACCTTCTTCTTCTAATGCTTGTCCAGCTCGTGCTAATTCCATCTCCGCATTAATAGCTTGCTGTTTAGCATAAGCACTTTGAGCTGTAGTTCGTTTAGCTGTAGCTGCTGTAGCTTCCTTAGCTTCGTTTTCAATTTGTTGTGCTTTCTGTATTGCATCTTGTTGTGCATCATAAGCAGTTTGCATCTCTGCAGTTTGCTTATCTAAATCAGATTGAGCAGATGTTTGAGCATCTTGATATTTTTTAAACCAATCTGCCTCAACTCCAGCCCAATAATCAGCAGCTTTATTAGCAGCCTTTTCAGCTGTAATACCACTTACATCCTCATAAAGATTGACAATATTTTCAACAATGTTTCCTCCAACGTTCCAAATACTTTCACCAAGATCTCCAAGTTCGTGTAAAACCAACTCACCTATATCACCAGCTGTAGAAAGAATATCTTCTCCCACGTTCCAAGCTGTTGTAGTAACATCTTCAACTCCTTCCCAAATAGTTTCACCAACATCACTAACCACATCAAACACTTGACTACCTACGTCATAAGCTGTTTCTGCTATATCACCAACAAAATCTACAACATCTCCACCTATATCCCAAACTGTTTCACCAATATCTCCAAAACCTTCAACAATATCTTCTCCAATATCACCTACAGTATCAAAAATATCTTCCCCAATATCGACCAAATTTTCAGGGAGTTCCCAAACTTCTTCTACAACATCGCCAACAAAATCTACAACATCTTCAGCAACATCTCCAACAAAATCAACAGCGTCATCAACAGCGTCAGTAACAGTATCTACAGCATCAGTAACTACATCAACAACAGTGTTGACAATATCAGATACCCAGTTAACAGGGTTCCAACTGCCAAACCAGTTTTCTAAACTAAAATCAAATATATCATTAAGGGGATTCATTAAGCATAACTAGGTAGATCACTATTACTTGTCTCAAAGAAAGCTGGCATTCTAGCTCTTTGAGTATCTACTAAACCCTCCGTTTTTCCACTGTACATCAGATTATCACTCTGATCTAGCCAGAACTTCTTATTTAGATAGCGATCCTCAGAGTTTCCAAGAGGCTCCATAACCCAGTTAATGGTGGCCTTCCTAAGTTTATCCAAAGATTGACTATAAGATAAGCCCAACTCGTGACATATAAGGCTGTTAGTGGCCACGTGTATTTGTTCGTCTCTACTGATGTCGGCGCTGACAGTGCGAAGACCGCTATCGCCAGTAAAACGAAATAAGGGAAGAAGTACGAAGAATATGGCACGTTCAGCTACCAATGCTTTAAGGATAGTGTGATCAGAGTGGGCCAACCAAGCATCACGTAAGCGCTTTGCTTCGGCCTCAGCTTTTTCATCAGCACCATGAGCCTCAATGACATAATGAAGAGCAAGGTCATGTCTTTCTT
>VTLG01007261.1_pt1 | contig 14418 bp, 16 predicted proteins | sample 4694571 | NCBI WGS metagenome assembly VTLG01 (sample SAMN12604809, study PRJNA352737) | marine metagenome | biome: ENVO:00000447; feature: ENVO:00000209|ENVO:00000569|ENVO:01000036; material: ENVO:00002151; isolation source: viral sequences binned using virsorter ...
TCTGCTACGAGATGGATTGATAGTCTTAATTTCTATGGTGATCGTTGTGATGAAGATCAAGCATTAAAATGGCCTCGAAATAATTATGAAGTTGATGATGTTGAACTTGCTTGTACTGCGATTCCTGCAAGTATTAAATATGCAGAATATGAATTAGCTAGAGCGTTAGCGAATGAAACAGATGCAATAACTGGTAACAAAGGTACTGATGGAACTTATGAACAGGTTGAATTAGGGGACATCAAGGTTAAATACAATACTGATAGTCAGGGTGTTGGAACGATTAATAATGTATTTGACATTTATCCTTGGTTGCAGTCCTATCTTGGTGCTTATTGTCTTGGTGGAAGTGGTAGCTATCAAGTTCGGGTAGTTAGAGGTTAATCATGGCAGGAGCATTAGACACAGCTTTCAAAGCAATTGCTAAACAGGTTGTAGCTGATCTTGGATCGGCTTTAGATACAACAATTACTTATATTTCTAACTCTAAAGGCAGTTATAATATCTCGACTGGAAAACAGTTGATTTCTAAAACAAGTTATTCAGACATTAAAGTTCCAGTTGAATTTATTCAGGCGATAGGCGATTCTAATAGAGAAGTTCGAGAGGCGAAATTATATATTACTCCTGACCTGATAGGAGATAATCAGCCTACAATGCAAGACGAAATAACATTAACTTATGCAGGTTCTAGCAGGATTTCACAGATCATAGACATTAGAACCTATCAAGGTTCTCAAACCTATTTATTTGTAATTAGGGTTGTGTTCTAATGGGAAAAGGCACTAAAAAGGATAAAAGTTATGTCAACATGAAAGCTGACATGATTAGGCAAGTAACGAATGATTTGAATGAATTCGTAAGAGAGATTCATTTGGATTTATCTAAAGACCCAGGTCCAACACCTGTTTTAACAGGATTCATGGCTTCTCATTGGAAAGCAGGTACAAGACCCATTAGAACAACTGATACTAAGGTTGGAACGAAATGGGATATGGAAACAACGAAAGTAGGTGATCGAATTGTTTTAAAGAGTGGTTCGCCTATTATCGACCCTGTTTATTTTATTAAAGAGAGATTTACACTTGATCAAAAAATCTATATTGGAAATACAGCAGAATATACGTCTTTTGCTTTAGGGCCACCAGGAGAACCTACTTTTGGTTCAAGAAGAAATGGTATTCCCACTTATATTCAAGGAAAATTAAAAGCAAAAGTAAGTAAAATTTTTACAGATAAAAAACCTAAAATTAATGTTGCTTCAGGCCAATCAACTGCTGCTTTTGGTCGAGAAGGATACACAGTTGATTACTCTAAATTATGACTCTTGTAAACGCTAGAGCTGCTATTGAACAGGCAGTTACAGATGCAGTAAAGGATGCAGATCCTACTGTAAAGCTGTTTTATGACAATACAGTTTTTAAAACACCTGGAAAATCAGTCAAATTTGTAGCAATGTCATTAGATTTTGTTACTCCTTCTCTTCAAAATCAAGGTGCTTCTTCTGATTACTATGAAGGAGTTTTCCAATGTAATTTTTACGTTCCAAGAGATGTTGGAAGTTCAGTTTTTTCAGCACTGAGCGAAGCAATTATAGATGGATTAACTTCTGTAAATGCTTCAGGTTATGTAGATAAATTTAGTTGTAAACCTAGAACAACGGACATCGTTGGCCCCTCAGTCAATCCATCAGCTACATCTTCACATTTTGCGGGTTTAATATCTTGCCAGTTTTCTGCTAACTCTTAGGCTATTATGTAAGCAGTTACAAATTGGCATGGCTAGAGCTATTGATCTCCTCCGTAAGAACTTTGGAGTTGGGCAACTTTACAAACACGATCTTAAGAAGGGAGATGAAGTCCTTTTTACTATTTATTGGCATCCATTAACGATTGCAGAAAGAGAAGTAATTCAAGGAAAAGGAAGCAGTCAAACGGATGATGGTAACGAGTTCGCCTTGAACTTGATGATTGAAAAGGCGTTAGATGAGAACGAGAAAAGACTTTTTCAGGATGGAGATAAGCCAGCTTTAAGAAGAGAAATTGAAGCCAGCATTCTTCAAGAGATTCAGTTGGCGATGCTTACATCTGGAACAGAGACGGAGGTAGAAGACGCTAAAGCAGCATTGAAAAGCTGACGGCACTAAATACTTCTTATATTCGTTAGCAAAGGAGTTAGGGATGACGGTTAGGCAGTTATCGTCTGAATTAACATGGGAAGAATTAATAGGTTGGTCAGCATATTTTTCTATCAAAAATGAAGAGTATGAGAAAGAAAAAGATAATAGAGCAACCAAAATGCAATAAGAAGGGTAAAATAACTAAATAAGGTTTCTTCTAGTAAGTAGTGGCTAATTATAATGTTGATCTTTTAATTAAAGTAGCGAAGGAAAAAGCAACTTCTGATTTAGATAAATTAGGTGGTCAGTTAGATGAGTTAAGAAAAAAAGGAGAAGTTGCTTTTCGGTTTGGAAAACTTCAAGGCATTAAACGGGCTGAGTCTGCTCTTAATCAAGTAAAAAATGCACTTGTAAGGGGTATAGGTGTTGGAGGGCTTTCAATAGTAGGTCAACTTAATACTCAATTTCAAAACCTTTCAGGGGTAACAGGAAACGTAGCAAAAGGACTTGGCTCTGCTTTTACAGAGGCAGTAAGGAATATTTCTGGGCTAGGTACAGGTTTAGTTTTTGCTGGAGAAAAAGTTGCTGATATTGGCACAGCATTTGCTCATTTACCTCCTGAGATTCAAGGTGTAGTAGCTGGTATTGCAGTTCTTTTCCCTCAACTTTTCAAGTTAGAAAGAGCAGCCGCAAACAATGTTAATAAGCTTTTAAAAATACCAAAAGCTTTTAATTTAATAGAAAAAGAGGCTCAGAAAGCTAACGGCTCGTTAATCAATGGAATGACGGGTGTTCAGGCAGCAATTCATCAAGCTACTGAAGCACAAAGGAAATTCGATCAAGCATTAAAAGGTGCAGCATTAAATGATTTAAACAAAATAACCAGAGAAGCAAAAAACACCTTAGAAGGTTACTGGTCTATGACTGGTAAAGCCGAAAAGGCAGCAGAGAACTACGTTAAAGCTTTAAAAGCACAGAAAAAAGAACAACAAGAAATTAACAAGTTAGTAAAGAAAGCACAAGAAAAAATGCCTCTTAGTAAAGAGGAGCAAAAAGAAGCTGCTGTTGCCTTGGCGGCTCAAAAAGAACTTGCTTTAGCTAAAAGGGCTGATGAACAAAAGCAATTAGACCATGAAAGGAGGATGCGTAAATTTGAAAGGGAAAAGATAAAGGCTGCAAAACAAAAGAAGGCCATAGAAGACCAAGCAAGGAAGAACGAAAGATTAAGAGAAGGATTAATGCTTGGAGTTGGTTTTCCTTTGCTATTTGGAGGAGGGCCAGGAGCCATTATTGGAGGAGGACTTGGTGCGGTAGCTCAGTCTAAGATGGGTGAAGGTAAAGGATTTGGAGCGCAGATAGCGTTAAGTGCGGTAGGAGGTCAAATAGACAGATTGGTTTCGACCATTGTTAAAGGAGCGATGGAGACATCTCAGGCTCTTACGACTGTAGATGGTGCAATGGAACTAATGGAACGGCGTTCGCTCTTTAGTTCTAAAGCAGTAAGAGAGCAAGCAAAAGCATTGCAGAAGCAGGGTAAGAATACGGAATTAGCAACGTTACTTACAGAAGAATATACAAAGATACTTGGTTCTGATGGCATAAAACAAATGCAAGACTTAGCAGAAGAAACAGAAGAAGCACAAAAGCAATGGGGCATATTAAGGACACAATTAGAATTATTATTGACAGGGCCGTTAACCGATATTATGAATTGGGTAAATGTTTTCTTAAACAGAGAGGTTGCGAAGAATCTAATAGGCAGTAGATACATGGAACTTCTTAAATCAGGTGACAAAGAAGGAGCTAAATCTCTTAGGAAGGCGATAGACAGAGAAAGAGAAACCACAGTAGGAGGTCTTAGCAAAAGACTATTCATGGGGCCAGAAGTAACTAATTCTGGACTGCTTGATGTTTTAAATGTTCCTACTGAAAAGCTTATAGAGATACTTTCAAGACCAGAATTTGCTCAAAAGACATCTTCTGCTGTCATTCCTGACACGTTAAGTGATAAAGGAAAGCAACCTAAACTTACAGAAACAGAAAAAATACAAGCTGAAAGAGAGAGATTAGAGATGGTATTTCAGTATGGAGAAAAAGAAGCAGCTATCAGAACTAAAATAAAGAAAATACACGGTGATATAAATAGCGAAAAAGCATTAGCTCTTCGTAAGGATCTGGAAGCGATTGATCATTTGAAAAGTATACAGGAGTTATATAAAGGAATAGGACAGACAATTAAAGATGGACTTGTTGAAGGTATTAATGCAGCGATAGATGGAACGAAGACATTAGGAGAAATTGCTTCAAGTGTATTGAGAAACATCAGTAACCAGTTAATTAGTTACGGAGTTAATGCTGGCTTAAGTAATATACCTGGGCTTGAGAAAATATTTGGTATGGCAAAAGGAGGCCCAGTGTCAGGGGGAACTCCTTATGTTGTTGGAGAAAAAGGCCCAGAATTATTTGTTCCAGGTTCTAGCGGTAACATCGTTCCAAATCATGCACTGGGAGGATCATCAAATGTGGTAGTCAATGTTGATGCAACTGGGTCGTCTGTTGCAGGAGATGCAGGGCAAGCTGAACAACTTGGAGGTATATTGGCAGCAGCAGTTCAGGCTGAAATTGTTAATCAACAACGACCTGGAGGACTCTTAGCAGGTACACGCTAATGGCAACATTTCCTTCGATTACTCCAAAATACGGAGCATCTTCAAGCAGTACGCCAAATCTCCAACGAATCCAGATGGGAGATGGTTATACACAAGTTTTACGTTTTGGACTTAATCAAAATCCAAAAGAGTGGAGATTAAGATGGGAAGTCTCTGAAACAGATGCAGATACGATTGAAAATTTTTTGAATGCTAGAGCAGAAGATGGTGCAACTTTTGATTGGACTCCATTAGATTCTTCTACTGCATATAAATGGCGTTGTTTTTCTTGGAATAAAGCAATCCCTTATTTAAATCGAGCGCAAATAAATGCGACATTTACTCAATTTTTTGAACCATAATGGCTGTTTCAGCGTGGGCAGCTTCAACTGCTTATTCTATTGGTGACATAAGAAGAGCTGTTACAGCTCAAGTTACAGGCTTATTTTTTAAATGTACAACAGCAGGAACTAGTGGGTCGAGTGAACCTAACTGGGGAACAGATATTGGCTCAACTGTTACTGATAATAGTTGTGTTTGGACAGCTATAAGTAGTGCTTATGAAGAATTAGCAACTTTAGCTCCAAGTGCAATTATTGAATTATTTGAGCTTCGTTTAAATTCCACTTTACATGGAAGTTCCGATATTTACCGATGGCATAACGGGGTTAATGCTGCTGTAGATGGAGATATTACGTGGGCAGGGAATAATTACACAAGACAACCTATTGAGGCTTCAGGCTTTGAATACAAGGCAGGAGAAGGAACTCTTCCTCGTCCTACTTTGACAGTTGGCAATGCAAAACAAATGTCTTCAGGTACTTATGTATCTGTTGCTGAAATAACGGCACTACTTTTACTTGTTAACGAAACCACGGTAGGAAATGATTTAGGAGGTGCTGAAGTTCGCAGAATAAGAACATTGAAAAAATTTCTAGATGGAGAGTCGGCTGCTGATCCTTATGCTCAATTTCCTGTTGAACTTTGGTATGTAGATAGAAAAGCATCAGAAGATCAAATGCAAGTGTCTTTTGAGTTGGCTTCCAAATTTGATTTACCAGGGACAACTATTCCGAAAAGACAAGTTGTTGCTTCCGTTTGCCAATGGGCTTATCGTTCTTCTGAATGTAGCTATACAGGGACAGATTATTTCGATATAAATGACAATTCAGTTAGTGGGGCTGCAAATGATGTTTGTGGAAAGAGGTTAACCTCTTGTAAGAAACGATTTAGCGATACTTTGCCGTTTGGTGGATTTCCTGGTGCAGGTCAAATCAAATGAAGCTAAACGAAAAGATAAAGGAAGAGGCTTTAGCTCACGCAAAAAAAGATTCTCCAAGGGAAAGTGTTGGCTTAGTTCATATTGTCAAAGGTCGTCAAAGATATTTTCCTTGTAAGAACTTAGCTGAAACTCCTGATGAACATTTTGTTTTAGATCCTATTGATTATGCAAAATGTGAAGATAAAGGTGAAATAGTTTGCGTTATTCATTCGCATCCTATTACTAATCATCATCCTAGCCCTGCTGATTTAGTTGCTTGTGAAAAGTCTGGGTTACCGTGGTTCGTTGTTAATCCTCATACTGAGAATTGGGGATATTGTGAACCAAATGGATATGAACTACCTTTTGTCGGTAGACCATTTTTTCACGGTGTAATTGATTGTTATACGTTATGGCAAGATTTTTATCAGAAAGAATTAGGTATCAAGATGGGTGATTATCACAGGAGAGATAAGTGGTGGGAAAAAGGTGAAAATATGTATTTAGATAATTTTAAAAAAGAAGGAATGCGTGAGATCGAGATGGATTCAATAAGGTACGGTGATATTTTATTAATGAAACTTGATTCAGTTGTTCCTAATCATGCAGCAATTTATTTAGACGACATGATTATTCTTCATCACGTTCAAGGAAGACTTTCTTCTCGTGATGTCTATGGCGGCTATTATCAGAAAGTGACTGAACTATGTTTAAGGCATGAAAGTTGTTAAGGTTTACGGAGCGTTAAAAGAGCGATTAGGTCAGGGAACTTTCGAGTTCAATGTAGAAACCCCTGCTCAAGCTATTAGAGCCTTATGCGCTAATTTCATAGGACTCGAAAAATGGTTTATTGATAATGATCAGAATGGAATAGCTTATAAAGTTCTAGTCGGCAAGTCAGAAATCAGGCAAGAAAACATTGAAGAACTGACCTATCCGTGGAGTGAAAAGGAAGTCTTCAAAATAACGCCTGTTCTTACTGGTGCGGGAAGAGGGTTCGGATCATTTTTAATGGGTGCAGGATTGGTGGCATTATCTTTTGCAACAGGAGGTTTAGGTTTAGGGGCATCTATGACTTGGGGATCTTTGACAGGAGCAGCAGGCGCAACAGCCGCAGGTTTTGCTGCTAAATCCTTTTTCTACATAGGAGCTGGATTAATGTTAGGTGGTATTTCAACAATGCTTTCTCCTCAACCTGGTCTTCCGAAAGATGCTAATAAAAATGAAAATTTTGGTTTTGGAGGTGTTACAAATACCATTAATCAAGGCGTTCCAGTGCCTATTTGTTATGGTCGTCTATATGTAGGCAGTTCGGCTATTTCAGTCGGGCTAGATACTGATCAGGTGGTTTGACATGGTTTTAATTAGAGGAGCTGGTGGCGGAGGAAAAGGAGGGAATAACAGAACACCAACTGAAGCTGATGATTCGCTTCAGTCTATTCAACATGCAAAAGTATTAGACCTAATAGCTGAAGGTCCGATACAAGGTTTAGATAATCAATCTTATCCATTGAATAGTATTTTTCTAGATGGGACTCCTATTCAAAATGCAGCAGGTGAAGATCGTTTTGACTCAGGTTCTTATTCCGTTATTTACGATAGATTAGGAACTCAAAATCAAAGTTATATCTCTGATCTTGAAGGAACTTCTGTTGAGCAAGGTGTTGGTGCAAGTATCACAAAAACTAATCCACCAGCAACCGCAACACAACAGATAGGAGATTCAACAAATAGCACAAGTATTGATAAAATAAGAGTCACAATATCTTTTTCAGCGTTACAAAAATTTGAGGATGATGGAGATATTGTTGAAAATAGCGTTGATTTAAAAATTCAAATTGCTTATAACGGTGCAAGTTTTCAAGATATAAAAACTGATACAGTTACAGGAAAGTCAAGTGCATCATATAAAAGAGATTATTTAATTACTCCAACGCCTTGGAATGGTCAAAGTGGTGGTTCAAGTAATTGGCCTATTCAAATTAAAGTTGTCAGAATTTCAGATGATGCGACTAATAAAAATGTAAGTTCATTTTCTTGGGCAAGTTACACAAAAATATCTGATGAAAAACTGTCATATCCGAACTCTGCGTTGATGTATCTGCGTTTTGATGCATCTTCGTTTAATTCTATTCCACAGCGAAAATATTTAATAAGGGGGTTAAAGATCAATATTCCTCATAATGGTTCTGTTGATACTACAACTCATATTGGAAGAGTAACTTATTCAGGTTTATTTAATGGGACAGTTAATAATCTTCAATGGACAAATGATCCTGCTTGGTGTTTATGGGATCTTTTGACTAACACAAGATATGGCTGCTCGATTCCTGCAAGTAGTTTAGATGCGTTTGATTTTTATAAAATTAGTCAATATTGCAATGAACTTGTTTCTAATGGAAGAGGAGGAGTAGAACCAAGATTTTCATGCAATATGTTAATTAATTCAAAAGCAGAAGTTTATAACGCAATTCAATCAATGGCGGCAATCTTTAGAGGCATGAGCTTTTATAGTGCTGGTTCGTTAGTTGCGTTATGTGATAAGCCTCGTGATTCTCAATATGTTCTTGGACCTAGCAATGTTGTTGATGGTGTCTTCCAGTACCAAGGAAGTTCACAAAAGAGTAGGCATACAGTTGTATCAGTTGGATATCAAGATTACGACGGACTTGGGGATTCAAAAATTGAATATGTAGAAGATGCTAGTGCTATTGCGAAATATGGAATTATTCCAACTCAAATACAAGCTTTAGGTTGTTATTCACAGGGTCAAGCAAGACGATTAGGTAAATGGATGTTGTTGAGCGAACAAAATTTAACTCAAACAGTTTCATTCGCTGTTGATATTTCTTCAGGAATTATTTTAAGACCAGGAATGGTCATAGATATTGCCGATCCAATAAAAGCAGGTAGAAGAAGATTTGGTCGTATTAGTTCAGCAACAACAACTGCCATCACAGTTGATTCTGATACTGATTTAAGTAGTGTTGATATGTCAGAATCTCCAACTGTTTCAGTTTTATTACCGACGGGATTAGTAGAGACAAAAACAATTACAGGTATAAGTAATACGACAATTAGCATTTCAGGAAGCTTTAGTGAAGCTCCTAACGCTGGTCAAGTTTGGTTAATTCAAACAAGTGGGATGCAATCCCAACAATTCAATGTTGTAGCAGTTACAGAATCAGGGGAAGGCATTTATTCGGTTACAGCCCTTGAATACAATTCAACTATTTATGATGCTGTTGAGAATGATTTAAAAGTTGAACATAGAGATATTTCAGATTTAAATGATGCACCTGGGACTGTTTCTGGTTTAGATGGTGAACAATATTTATATCAAAGAGGCCAAGGTGTTTTTGTTGGTTTTGGTGTTTCATGGACAGCTCCAATAACAGGCGGACCTCCTACTAATTACACAGTTGCTTATAGAATGTCTTTTGACGGAACGGCATTTAATAATTGGCAAACTTTAATTACTCAAAGTCCATCGGTTAATATTGAAAATCTTGCAGCAGGTACTTTACAAGTAAAAGTTCAAGCCCTTAATTTTACAGGGAAAGGTAGTGCTGTTGTTTCCAAAGAATTTACGTTAACAGGAAAAGAAGATCCCCCTGGTGATGTTCAAAATTTAACCTTTGAATCAATCAATCAAAACTCAGGAAGATTGAGATGGGATCAATCAGTTGATCTTGATGTAAAGGTAGGTGGAAAGATCTTTATTAGGCATTCTTCTGCAACTGATGGAAGTGGTACGTGGAGTAATTCAAGTAACCTTATTGAAGCTAAAGCAGGGAACGCAACAGAAGCAGTTATTCCAAAGCTTGAAGGTGAGGTTCTTGTAAAATTTGCCGATTCATCTGGTATTACAAGTACAAATGAAGCTAGTGTCATTATCTCTTTAGCAGAAAAGAATCAAAGATTAATTGTTCAAAATCAACGAGAAGATAATCTTAGTCCAACACCATTTGCAGGGACCAAAACTAATACTGAATATGATTCTTCTTCAAATGTTTTACAACTTACTTCGTCAGGAGGCAATGTAAATAGTAGTGGTTCTTATGCTTTTGCGGCTGTTCTTGATTTAGAACACACTTATGCTCTTGATATATCTCGTTATTTCGTTACAAGAGGTAATTATTTAAATGATTTAATGGATAACTGGCCTGATGTTGATGCTCGTACCGATTGGGATGGAGTTACAGCAGACAAGGTAAATGCTGCTTTTGAACTTAGATCAACGACTGACAATCCTAGTAGCTCGCCAACTTGGGGCAATTGGATGCCTTGTGCAAACGGTACTTTTAATGGAAGAGGATTTCAATTCAGAGCTAATTTAACAAGTAGTTCAACTGATCAAAATATTCTTGTTGATCAACTTGGTTATATAGCTTCTTTAGATCAGCGAACAGAACAAAGTGCTGGACTTGTAGCTAGTGGAACGTCTGGATCGGGCAAATCTTTGACTTTTGACAAAGCGTTTTTCACAGGAACATCTTCTTTGCTAGGGGCAAATTCACGTTTGCCGAGTATTGGAATTGTTGCTCAAAACATGGCTAGCGGAGATTATTACAATGTTACTTCTGTCTCTGCTACTGGTTTCACAGTAATATTTAAAAACTCTTCTAATAATCCTATTGATAGAAGTTTCTACTGGACTGCTGTAGGATTTGGTCGTAGGGCTTAAACTATAGAAAAAAGTAAAGACAATGAGTCCCGTTCACGATTATACAATTTCAAACGCCTCTGGAAGTGCAGTAAGAAATGACCTTCAAGATGCGTTAAGAGCTTTAAATTCAGCAAATAGCAATGGTTCAGCACCTACTGCACAACTCACGGCTTTTTCTCCGTGGGGGGATACAAGTAATAATATTTTCAAAAGGAGGAACCAAGGAAATGACGATTGGATTTCTTTAAGGAAAGCTGATGGCACAGTTTTAATCCCTGATGGTTCGGCTGCTAGTCCGAGTATTCAACCGTCTGACGATGGAAACACAGGTTTATATAGTCCAGGGGCAGATCAGATTGGTGTTAGTTGTGGAGGTTCTTTACGTTTAACGATTTCAGGTTCAGCAATAACAACAACAGAACCGATTGGATTACCTGATGCAGATGCAAGTCTTCCAGCTCTTGTTTTCTCTGACGATACAGATACAGGAATCTATAGCTCAACAGCAAATCAGTTAGACATCTCAACAGGTGGAACAAGAAGATTATCTCTTAGTAGTTCGGCTCTCAGTGTTGTTCCTGATTTGGTTTTAGAAAACCAAGCTGATGTTCGCTTTAGTGAGGCCAGCGGGAACGGATCTAATTATGTTGCAATTCAAGCTCCTAGCAGCCTTTCTGGAAATATAACTTTGACGCTTCCCAATAATGACGGAGGAGCAAATGAAGTCTTGAAAAGCGATGGTTCGGGAAATTTATCTTGGACAGATACAGTTGCAAATGCAACTTCAGCAACTTCTGCTACTTCTGCTACTTCAGCTACAACCGCAACAACGGCGACTAATGCGGGAGTTGTCAGAACGTCATCAGGAGTAAACGAAAGTACTGCTGCACAAGTTTTCGGGGGGCGTTGTAAAGCTTGGGCAAATATTATTGGTGATGCAAGCACACCTTCTATTAGAGATGATTTCAATGTTGATGATTTAACTGATATTTCCTATGCAGTAATCCAGATAAATTTTACAAACAATTTCGCTAATAATGATTATTGTTTCACGGCAGGGGCAAAATCAAGTGCTGGATCAGGTGGTGGAGGTAGAGTTATTTGCGGTTTTGATGAGCCTGCCGTTAATTATTTTAGATTTCAGATGAGAAACCTAGGCAATTCGGATGAACACGTTAATTATGCTTGTTTAGCCTTTTTTGGCGATTAAACTATTTCTATTATGGCTGACACCAACAAACGAATTGTTTACACCGAAGATGATGGGAGTATCCGTATCATCATCCCTTCTCCGAACACAAGTTTAACAATCGAAGAAATACAAGCGAAACGTGTGCCGACTGGTAAAACATCATATATCGTAGATACATCAATTTTCCCTGCCGAAAGACACTTTAGGGACGCTTGGACTTACACACCTGATTAATTATGGGATTTAGTATCGACATGGCGAAAGCCAGAGAAATTCATAAACAAAGGATTAGGCAAGCAAGAATAGAGAAGTTTGCCGAGCTTGATATTGAATTTCAAAAGGCACAAGAAACAAGTGCCGACACTTCAACTATTGTTGCTAAAAAACAAGCATTAAGAGATGCTCCAGCCGATTCAGCTATTGCGGCTGCTTCTGATACAGATGCTTTAAAAGCGCAATGGAATACAGCTATTCTAGGGTCAAGCCCTTATAGTTAGATCATGGCTATTGCACCTGGAACTTATGACATGACGATCCAACGAAGATCGGATCATAATGTTTCTGTGACTTTAAAAGATTCAGGAGGTAGTGCTGTAAACATTACAGGATACACACTGGCATCTCAAGTTTGGAATACTGAAAGGACAACCAAAGCAGCAGATGTAACTTGTACTGTTACAAATGCTTCAGGAGGTGCTTTTGATTGGAAATTAACAGATACTCAAACAGCATTACTTACTCTTGATGAATACAAGTACGATGTATTGCTAACAAATCCATCAGGTCTGAAAGAATATTGGTTAGAGGGTACTATTTATATGGATCAAGGATACACCGCATGACTTCTGTAAATATCACAACTAATAAAAACACGGTAACTATTGACGAGGACAATAGTTCAGTCATCACGGTTACCACTCAAGGACCACAAGGAGAAACAGGATTTGATCTTTCTGATGATAATAAGGCAGATAAGTCTATAATTTATTATGACAGTACTGCTGGAAGCTATAAGGCGAACAGCACATGGACCACGGACACTTTAACTAACGGAGGAAACTTCTAGTGGCTAACACGATCAGGATTAAAAAAAGAGCTGCTAGCGGGTCAGATGGCGCACCGTCAAGTCTGTTTCCTTCAGAATTAGCGTTTAATGAAAGTGATCTAAAACTGTATTACGGTTTTGGTGATAACGGGTCAACACCACCTTCTGCCAGTTCAATTATTACCGTTGGTGGATCTGGAGCTTTTTTCAATAAAACAGACACAAGAACAGCAAACACAATCCTTGTTGGGCCTGCAAGTGGTTCGGCTGCGGCTCCTACTTTTAGAGCTTTAGTTGCTGCTGACTTATTAAAGCTAAATGAGTTTACGGCTCCTGATGGTTCTGTTTCTCTAAACAGTCAAAAGATCACATCTCTTGCAACTCCTGTTGCTGATACTGATGCAGCAACGAAAGCGTATGTAGATTCAACGGCTGAGGGTTTAGATGTTAAGGACTCAGTAAAAATTGCAACCACGGCAAATATCACCCTTTCAGGGACTCAAACGATTGACGGCGTTGCAATTAGTGCAGACGAAAGAGTTCTTGTAAAAGACCAAAGTACAGCAAGTCAAAACGGTATTTATCTTTGTAAGTCTGGGTCATGGGCAAGAGCTGATGACATGGCTGCTGGTGGTGATGCTGCTGGAGCGTTCACCTTTGTCGAGCAAGGTTCAACACTTGCTGATACAGGTTTTGTTTGTAGCACTGATAAAGGGTCAGCAGTTGTTGGAACTAATAATTTAGCTTTTACTCAATTTAGTTCCGCAGGAGTTACATCCGCAGGAGATGGACTTGATAGAACTGGAAACGTTTATTCTGTCGATTTAAAAAGTAACGGTGGTCTGGTAATTGAGTCTACAGAAATTGCTGTTGACTTAGCTGCAAGCTCAATAACAGGAACTCTTGCTATTAGCGATGGTGGTACAGGTGCAACCTCTGCTAGTGCGGCTCGAACAGCCCTCGGCGTTGCGATTGGCTCGGACGTTTTAGCTTATGACGCTGAAGTAGCGGCAATAGCAGGATTAGCAACAACAGACGGCGGTTTTATCGTTGGTAATGGTTCAACCTTTGTTCTTGAAACTGGAGCGACTGCAAGAACTTCATTAGGAGCACAAACATTAGCGGCTGATCTTACTTCTTTATCTAGTTGTCAATCAGGTGGAGCTGCTGCCTTAGCTGCTTTAACTTCAACAGAAATTGAAATTCTTGATGGTGCAACTGTAACGACCACAGAATTAAATTTAATAGATGGTGGAACTTCTGCTACGTCCACAACTTTGGCTACTGGAGATAGGTTCCTTTGTAATGATGCAGGAACTATGAAACAGGTTGCTTTGTCTGATTTGGTTACGTTCCTTGAGGATGGTTCAACTTCAGGCTTCGACGTTAACGGAGGAACATACTAAAAACAAATTAAACACTAGGAGGCTTAAAAAATGGCAGTCACAATTAAACTTAAGAACGCAAGTGGCAGCGATCCAAGT
>VTLG01009997.1_pt1 | contig 14416 bp, 34 predicted proteins | sample 4694571 | NCBI WGS metagenome assembly VTLG01 (sample SAMN12604809, study PRJNA352737) | marine metagenome | biome: ENVO:00000447; feature: ENVO:00000209|ENVO:00000569|ENVO:01000036; material: ENVO:00002151; isolation source: viral sequences binned using virsorter ...
CTATTAGATTTGAATAATTTATTCTTATCTTCTGGCTTATCAAAGTATAACCCATCTGCTGATTCAAAAGGTTTATCATTACCTTCATGCCAAGATTTTTTATAATTGTAAGGATTTGGCGTTTCCTTTTTTTGGACTTCATTAGTCATATTCTTTCTCCTAGTCGGGGCTTCGTAAACAAGGTAGCTGCGTTGTGCACGTGCAGGGCTTGTCTTGTAAAGGTAGCCTCAAGGTTTAATATAATAGAGTGCCTATGCTAATAGGGTAGCTCTATCGCTTATTGGTAGCGAGGGTTGACTCCCATCATTTGATTTCTAATTTCCTGTTCAGATTCTTCTAAATCTTCATCAGGATTATTTTCCATCATTGGAAGTCCACCTTCTTGCATACCTTGTCTATCTGCAGCAGCTTCAGCATCTTTCATCATACGCATCAATTCATCAGCTCCGATTTGCTCTGTGGCTTTTGCAGTAAAGACAAATTCTCCATCAGACAACCTTGCAGGTATACTGTCAGAGACTCCTGAACCCGGACCTTCTACAGGACCAGACCCAGCAAATTCTGAAGCAACTTCTAATACTTTATCAAATAGCATAGATAGTTGCTCATCTTGTTCAAGTTTTGACATTAGCATATCTTCTTCTTCTTCGTCTAATGCTTCGTCAATTATAAAATTTAAATAGTTATCTTCCATCTCTTCGTCTGGAAGCATAGGTTGATTCATAACCATTTGCATTTGGTCATCTATTGAACCACCTTCTTGGAAAACTCCTCTACCTTTTAATACATCTGCGTATGTTATTTTACCATCTTTATTAAGGTCTGGAAATCCTCCATCTCGTTTAGGTATTCTAAAAGAAGAAATATCAGGTAATTTTTGAACATCAATAACTTTTTTCATTTCTTTTAAAGAATTAAAAGTTAAATCTCCATCAGTAAGTTTACCATCTTTTGTCATTTTAAAAACAAATCCATCTTCTGTTAAGTATTTATCTCCTTTACCTTTTACTCTTTTATTTAAGTTAATTGTATAGTCTTTTACCTCTTTAATAGTTTTTGCTCCATATTTTTTAGTAGCTTCAGTTATTCCTTTTCTAGCAATTAAACTTACTATTGCTGAATAAGCTGCTGGTATTGCTGGTAATGCCATATTATATCTCCTTTATATTTCTTCTTTTCTATTAAGTGCTTCCTTCACCTGCTCCGGCAACTGCTCTAGGAGTCCCAGCAAACGTAGTCTCCCCTGCAGCCGGTACATTTCCGGTTCCGATTGTGCCACCACCATTGCCTGTAGGTCCAGCATCTTGAGGTTGTTGAGGTGTTCCTTGAGGTCCTCCCATTGGGGACTGTTCACCACCGGGTTGAGTTTCCTCGCTAACATTTTGTCCAGCATTTTGCATTCCTATTATTTGTGCCATGATAGCTGCTTCTTCAGGGTCATTAAGTATTTCCTCTGGGTCTAAGTCTAAGCTATAGGCAAGTTCACTTACCAGTTTAGAAATCTTTACAAATGGTGCAATAGCTGGACTTTGTGCAGTTTGTAAGAACATAGTCAATCTTTGACTTCGTACTTCTTTTTGCATCAAGCTATTTGTACCAGTAGCTTTAACTTCTAAATCACCTTTTACATCAAGTACATCTTCTAAGAACTGCATGTTCCATTGGAAGTATGATTCACCTAATGGTTTTAATAAAAAGTCATCAAGGTTTTTGACAACAGTTTTTATATTTAAACTTGCTGCTCCAAGCAACATTGACATACCAGAGGCAGTTCTTGTCATACTTTGCACTCCTGTTTGTCCATGTGAATAACTAGGTATCCCAGTTTGTTCATCGGCAAGTTGTCTAAACTTATCAAACATCATCAAGTTTTCTTGTGATGTATTTGGAAACTTTAATCCATGTATTGCTTGTCCGGGCATTCCTGCTTGTCTTCTAAATATCTTACCCGGATATATTTCCATCGACTGTCCACCAACTAAAGCAGACTCATCAACATCAAATACTAATGAACCTGACATTGCTAGGTTATCAATAGCCATTCTTGCATGACCATTCATAATCTGTTGACTGTCATCCATGTTCTCTGCAATCCCAATACCAAAGAAGTTATATGGATTTCTTTCATATGGGAAAGCATGGTATGGTAATCTGTAAGGCGTAAATGGATTAATTACTGCTCTTAATACTTTATCACCACATATCCATGCATTAATTTGTACTTCATCTAAGTCATCAATATCATCACTTAGTTCAACTCCAACTTCTCGTGCATACTCAGCATCCATAATACCCCAGTACTCAAGCACTTCAAAGTTTGATTGATAATCTTCTTCTGTTTGATTATCATCTCGAATAGCATACTCATAATCTTTTTCAACATAGTTAGCACCCATTTGAATAGCATCACGGATTGCATCTTCATCAAAGTATGGCATGTTACGCAGTTGTCTTAGTTGACTACGATTCATTTTGTGTCTATGAACTACATATTCACATTCTTCCATGTTAGTAGCTGAAGGGTCAGGATAAAAATCCCAACAACTAACAAACTCTATTCTAGGTACTCTAACTTCTAGTGGGTTATATTCTCTTTCACCATCTTCATTAATGTCCCACTTATGTAATTTTTTATTAAAATTAAATGGTCCTTTTACAATCCCTGTACCAAGTAAAGCAGATTCTAAAAGAGCATTACGTATTTCGGAAGAACCATTAGATTCATCAATCTGGTCATGGATAAGTTTTTCCATTCTTCTTGCAGCTCTCTGGGCTGGAGATAATTCTATTGCTTGAGGATTGGCACTTGCACCGTCTGTCAGTATACCGGCATCTGCTGCTTGGTCTTCTAGACTATCTGCAAAAACTCCATTATAAAAAGATGCTCCGGGTTTTAACATTCTACCATCACCCTCATAACCTACATCATATGGGTTATCTATTCTATTACCTATATCATCAGGTATTTCAGGTTCACTAGTTTCAATGTTAGGGTTAGGATTGTTAACATCAAGGTGAGCATAATCTGTTTCACCTTCTGGTACTTTTGTTTCTGCTATACCAATAGGAAACTTACCTGTACCAAAGATAACATCTACGAGTTGCCCAAATGCTGCAAGAACTTTAGTCTTAGTTATCTTAACAAATACTCTAGACTTTTCTGATTCTCTAAACTTAACATTCTTAGCATACAAACCTCTATAGTTTTCGTATGCTTTAATCCAACGTTTTTCATTAAGGTCACGAGCATTTTCTGCTTGTGTATATCTACCTTTAATAATCCCAATAAGATTACGTTGTTGGTCTTCTTCTAAACTTAATGTTTTCCCAGATTCACCTTCAACGTCTTCGTAAAGATTGTCAGCATTTAAAAATGTATTATCTTCCATTTATTAATATCCAAATGTGTTATCTGAAGGTTGATATATATCTGATTTAATTCTTAACATCCTATCATGTGGATGGTCTAATCTTGGTCTACTCATAATTAAATACCGTAATGCATCATATGCATGGTCGGCAGCTTTAGTATCTACGTCTTCAGGATTCTTACTTGATAATGGTATACCTTGTAATTCTTTTATTAGGTTGACACAGTTACTAAATATTTGTAACCTTGGTCTACCACTTCCTTCTCGCTGTCGTAGATGCTCATGTATTTGAGTCTTACCTGCTATCCTATTCTTATCAGCTCTTCTTAATTTATGTCCTCTATTGACAAGTGTTTCACCAATAGTAGGACCTGTATATCCAGTCTTTGACCATGCTGATGTATCTAACACACCCGGAATAGATTTAATTTCATTCTCTTCCATTTGTGTTATGGTGTCACCGAGTGCTTCCCCTGTTAGACCTTTTCTGTATAATTCTCTATATATAATGATGGTCTTATCATCGGGGTCAATAGCAGCCCATAGACAACAACTTTCAGCAGCATAACCATAGTCAACCCCTTTTATTCGTTCCCACCAATTTGGTAATTCAAATGGTGTTATAACATGTACGTCTGGTGTAAATTCAGCAAACGCTGCACCTTCAGCTACATCCCAGTTACCTTCAAGCAGTTGTCTTCTTTGAACTGCTGGTAAGGATTGTAGCATCCTTTCGTACTCACCGTCTTCAGCAAGGTAGGGGTTGTCCTGTAACAATGCTGGTATAAACTTTCTTGTTAAACCGTCTGTGCCTTTAAATGTTGTATTTGGCTCAGCAGCTTCTATATATCTTTTCTTAACCCATTGTGCACCTACACCACCGGGGTTAGCTGTACAACGTAGATAAGTTTGTAACTCTGGGTTAGTTGTTCTTAGTCGTGATGCTAAGTAGTTCCAACCAAACTCTGTAGGTAAGTGAGTTATCTCATCAAATCCTATCCAACTGTACGCTTGTCCTTGATACCGATACACATCTGCATCTTTTTCCAAGAAGCCAAATTCTATCTTTGCTCCTGAAGGAAAGTTCCAAAGTTTCTCTACCTCTCTAAACTTAGCACCTTTAAATGCTTTAGGGTAGAGTTCTCGAGACTTATCTATAAGTTCTCTTAACTCTGGCATAGACCTTCTAAGTATCAAGGCTCTATGTTCTGGTATGTGGCAAGAACGCAAGGGGTCAATTAACATTGCGAAACTTTTACCACCACCGGCTGCTCCACCGTAGAGTACATCTTTTTCGGCAGCAGCTAAAAAATCTGTTTGTGGTCCTTCATTAGGCATAAATGCCACATAAGAACCAGTAGTATCTAAATGTTCTTGTATTGAGTCAGGTAAAGTTTTACTTTCTGATTCAGTTACAACATTTGAAGTTAATGCTTTTTCTTCTTTAGCAACTTCTTTTTTTACTCGAGCTAAACTTCTTGTTAGCTTCTTAACTTTCTTATTTTTTTTATCTAAACGTTTTTTAGCTTGTAGTGCTAACTTAACGTTTGAAAGTTCACTATTCTTTGGTCTACCAACTTTTTTCTTTGGAGTACCATTATTCTCTATTATAGAGGTGTTTTGAACATTTGTCAAGTCTTTTGTTGATTTATTTTTATCTTCTGCCATATATTTTATCTACGTATTTTTTCAATCCCGGTCTTGACATCTTACGTCCTGTCTCTGCTTCTAACCAATCTACTCCAATACCTAGACTAATTTCACCATGAAATACAGCTTCGGACACCTCTTTTAATATTTGTAATTCTTCTGTTATCGGTTTTAAATAACCATCAAAGTTTTCATCTAACTCATAACCAAATGGTATAGTTGATGAAGTTCTTCTTATATAATTATCAGGTAAAAACATTATCTACGTTTACCTTTATGTAATCCATGACGAGCATGTTGTTTACCTTTTCTAGTAGCTGCTCTTTTTTTTCTGTTAGCTGCTGCTAGTTTTCTTCTGCCTTTTTTAGTAGACTTTAATCTTTTTATTTGCTCCTCTGGTGCATAAACTTCTCCAGTTTCACTAGATTTTTTACCACTAGGAGTTCGCCATTTTTGTTTAGTCCAACGTCTAAGACTTCTTTGACTTTTCTTTAATGTCATTTTCTTTTAATACTTGTCTCCATTCATTATAGGGATAAAGCTTTTGAGTTACTTCATCCCAATATAAACCTTTAACTTCTTCCATGTTTTTTTCTTATCGCTTCTTTGCCTTGCTTGGCGATTTTCGCTTGTTGCGTTTTACCTGCGACTTTGGCTCTTTGCTCAAGCACGGTAAGGATTTGAATCTTTCGAGCAAACGGTTTCCTAATTCTTTTAACTTTAGCCACAGTTTTCCTAGCATCTGCTGGAGTTTTGTAAGCAATTCTAATAGTATCTTTTGGATTTTCATCAGTATATAATCTCCTCCCACTTCCTTTGGGTTTTTTTCCTGTTCCTGTTTTAGGGTCTTTCTTTTTTTTGGTCATTACTTATAGCCACCACCTTTAGCTTTATATTGTTTAGCTAAGAGCTGGGCTTTCCGAGCTGACCATTGTCCGGGTTTACCTCCTTTAGAACCGGCTTTGATTCTCTCGAAAAGCCTCTTACGCATAGTTGGCTTGGTATAATTACCAGCTTTATTTACAGTTGACTTTCTTTTTTTAGTCGTTGTTTTCTTTCTTGGCATTATTTGCTCCTTTCTTAAAAATTCTATCCCAGTTCTGCTCAAACTGTTTACGGTTATTTTTATTAACACCACGAGACATAGGCAATCTATTTTCTTGCTTATGTAATGGTTTTAATTTAAACTGTCCAGCGTGAGGCATTATTTATAATAATTATGTTTTCTATGTATTGTTTTTTGTTCCCAATCTTTTATTGCTTGACGTATACTATCTTCTGCAAGTACACTACAATGTAGTTTAATTGCTGGTAACTCTAAAGCCTCTGCTATATCTTTATCTTTGATAAGTTTAGCTTCTTCTATAGTTTTACCTTTAAGCATATCTACAAACATAGTAGAAGATGCAATCGCACTTCCACAACCATAAGTCTTAAACTTAACATCTTCTATGACATTGTCTAAACTTAATTTTAGTTGTAGTTTCATAACATCACCACACGCAGGTGCACCCACCATACCTGTAGCAACGTTAGGGTCTTTAGGGTCAAACCTACCAACAGAATGTTTCTGTGGATTGTTTAAAACACTCTCAAACCTATCTACTACTTTTTGTGAATATGCCATTAGTCAAATAGTTTCCAAATCTTATGGATTCTACCACACTTCATAAATTTATGTATCTTATTAAACATTCTTACCATTTAACCTTATCAGCCCACCAAGCTGCTGACATCTTACCCTTTTTAATATTTTTACGATGACGAGCTTTAAAACTTTTACGCTTTGCTTTCATCCTAGCAGACTCACCTTTTTTAGGTTTACCGGCTGTACCTTTAAGAGTACCAACCTTTTTACCTTGTTGTCCAAATCTAATAGTCTTAATCTTGTCACCTTCTTTAGCAACAACTACATGAGACTTAGTTGGATGGTTAGGAGTACGTTTGGGTTTATTATAACCACTTACTCCTGCTCTTGCGAGTCTTGGGTCTTTTTTCTTAGCCATTAGTGTACTGTTTCTCCTTCAATAGGAAGTTGATGACTTAACTCATGTATTTCACCAACTACAGTTAGAGCATACATATCGGCTATCTTTATAGCTTCAGCCATATCACTAGCTTTAATATATGGTCCAACTAACATTTTATTATCTTGCATAACCTCAGTTAGAAATATCTTCATAATCTCCTTCTTCTAAATCTAAAGGTTTTTTATCAGGCATTAAAAAGATACCACCACTATTGACGTTATGATTTACATCTACTCTATCCACCTTACCAACACCAACTCTATCTAATAAAGTCTGAGCTGCTGCTAATTTATTGTTAGCTTGGATTATAGGTCTATTAGATTCCATAATCTCAACCAGCTTAAATGCTGCTTTGGGTGCAGAGTTGGCTAATACCTCCTGAGTTAGTTCTAATATTTCAGACTTTAATGTCTTTACCACGTGATGATAATGAGAAGAATAACCGGCAAGTTTTGCAGCCTCTTTAGCATCGCCTTGTGTTTCCACTAGGTGTGTTAAGAAAGCTTGTTGCTTGTCAGTTAGTTCTCTTTTACGTGTATTATTATCTATGCTCGGAAGTATAGCCATGTTTAATAGTATACAGGTATATTTAACATTTGTCAAGTCTTTTAAAATAATTTAAAAAACTATTGACAAAATGCGATTCTATGTGTATAATAATATTATAGCCCCCCCGGGTTATATACATACCAAACACATGAGCAAACAAGACCCTTGGAAGCGTAATAAAGCCTCTATTACTACTGTTTATCCACAACAGGAAGCATTATTATTAAACAAACCTAGGGATGCTACACCTGAAGAGTTTGATGAATGGTTACAAACTGAACTCACACCTCAAACCAATAAACAATTCAAGCTTATTATAGTCGCTACAGTTCTACAAGCCTTTTCATGGCTTTGTGTAATGGCTATATTATATCTAAATTTCCTTTAAAATTATTAAAGACTATATAGTCGGGTCGTTAACCTGTTGTTAGCTATCTGGTTAATACCTAGTTTTTGTAATTTTGTATAAGCATTACATATATATATAGGTAGAGGGTATGGTCTCCTGCCTACCCTACTTCAAAACTCTATAGTATGTTAGAGTCTGTTGTGTATTTGCATCTGTCACATAATTTTCTCAGTATATCAATACTTTAAAGACTACAAAGCTTTTGATTTACAGATAGCTTCATTGTCTAAAAGACGCATATTATTTTAGCAGTCTCCAAAGTTAAACACTTGACAGCGTATCAGACTTCAAAACTTGTCAAGGTAGTACAAGTCTCCACCTTTGACTGCGTATCTTTGAAGTCTTCCTAGTTAACAACGCCTGAAAAGTATTAAAGTGTAATATTTATACAGGCAAATGTACATATCATGTTTAACTTAGGAGACTATTATGGCTAAAATAATTATACATCTTATAACTTCAGACAATGAAGCTATAGAATGTAAATCAGTCAATGACGCTATGTTTACTGCTAGAAATTTAGTAGCAGAAGACATAGACATTGTAAAAGTGGTACCTCATAATAATGATGTACTTTGTTCAATCTTGCTTTTAAAAGGAGAAAATTATGTCAGATAAAGCAGAAAATACACAACTAAAAAAAGCTCTTAACTTTTTACAAAGTATGGGTGATAAACCTTATGGTGATAAGAATGTATCACAATATGAGAGAGCTTGTGCTGTCTTGATAGATGTCTATAAAGATGCTATCAAGAATGCTATCAAGCCAAAGCATAAACATCTTAGTAGTCGTAATGACTACATGATGTTTAAAGACTATGGTATCTTTAAGAACCATATGTCTAATAGTTATGCTTTGGAAGCACAAGTAACTCTCAAAAGAGCTTTAGAACTTCAGATTCAAGCTCACAAAGGTAAACCAAATAAAACCTTTGTAAATGCTTTTGTAAATTCTTGCGAAAAGTATTTATCTTCAAAAGCTAAAGCTTGAACTGATAGTTCTTATAAACTCTTAGGTTTTAATTAATCTAAGAGTTTTTTTATGTTAGCGAGACCATACTGATATTAAAATTAATTAATATAGCTAGTAAAATTAATTAAAATGTAAATTTAAAAGTGCTGTGGCATGAGGTTGAGGGCGTAAAGTAGGTTGAGGGACAGGAGGTTGAGGGCAATAATTATGTGACAGTTATGTTAACTATGTGACAATTATGTTAATTATTATTACAATTATGTGACAGTTATGTGACAATTATGTAAATTATGTATAAAAAGTTATAACTGATGTTGACAAATCGGAAAAAATTTGAGATAGTTTAGGGGATTTCAAAACTTGGAGAAATTATATGAAATGTAAAATTATTGCAAGATTTAATTACTTGCCAAAAGCCAAACACTATCTTAAGATTGAGGGCTATAGATTTAAAGAATCTTATAGTTTTAAAGAAGATAGATGCTTATTGTATAAGCACAAGAAGTATAACAAATGGTTAAAACTATCTTCAGTATTAGATTATCTTAATACTACTACTACTGAACTTGGTACTGTTTGGAATATAGAAAAAATATAATAACAAAAAGTTATAGCTGGTCTTGACAACGAACACGTTTTGTGTTTCAATGTAAGGGCTTTCAAGGAAAAGCATAACAATTAAATAATTGTAGGAGAATTATTATGAGTATAATAGACTTATGGGAAAAAGATAATATTGATATTGTTGATTTTATTGATGAATTATTAAATTCAGAAGTAGAAAAAGCAGAAAATATAGTACAAGAACAACAAGAAGTTGTAGGAGAATAAATATGGTAGATACAAGTATACACAATGTAGTAAAAATGCAAACTGTTATCAAAGAAATTGGAAAAGATGATGAAGCTTTTTTAGTTCAAGAGTTTATATTAACTGATAAAGATGATAATGTTTTAACAGTTAAAGCATTTTTGAATGGTAGTGTCCCATTAGAATTACTACCACAAGAATAAAATCCACGAAATCGTGTGGTCTACAATTAAGTAGTTTCGTGCAGTTTTGGGAAATTTAAATGTTCTGTATGGAGAAAAACAAAGCCAACCGAAATTTTGCTAGTTTTACAGGTTTAAAAAGATATGAGCATAAAAACTAGCACCTTTAATTTTTACTTAGCTTTTAGGAGGGCAATAATATGAGTAATAAAGCAATGAGAGTATGTGATAGAGAAGTTATTGAAAGAAGAGTAGTTGATGCTTGGAAACAAGACGCTTTATCTAAATTTGAAAAAGAAGTTAAATCTAGTAAGGTTGATAAAGCACTTGATAATCTTGTCAAAGATTTTAATTCTATCGTATCTAAAATAGATGAACTTGAAACAGAGAGAAATAAACTCAGAGATAGTATAGAACTTATGGCTGAACAGTTTAATAAGGAACATTCTACTCTTCTGGAAGGTTCTTATCGTCATGATTGGAGTGGTGCTTATATAAAATCAGATATAAGTTATGGTAGAGGTGGAGCTAAATATAGTTTACAAACTAACATACCTCACGAAATAAAACAAGGCATTCAAGATGAGTTAGCATTACAGACTATGTCTGGAGATTTTAATGCTAATGAATTAATACAATCGCTTATAGATACTTTCGTAAAATAATTAGGAGAAAAATTATGATAAAATTATATAAAGATAGTTGTAATAATAACAAAAACTTTTATCACTTTAATATCTTTGGATTAAGATTTAGAGTGGCTACCAATACTAGAGGTTTTAATAAGTATGGAACTTATAGAACTGCTAGAGGTAGAGTGTTGAATATAGGTAGGAAGTATATTTGCTTTATACCTGTATAAACTAGACTGATTTTTCCTCATGTGCGAGGGTGTTTCAATGTCGATAAATAACAAAACACAGCAATGCGAGGCAACTGTTTTGCTAGTTTCAAAGTCTCTAATAAAAAACTAGCACTTAAATTTATAATGACCGATTCGTCTAGTCAGGTTAGGACACTAGGTTTTCATCCTAGCAACAAGAGTTCAAATCTCTTATCGGTCACCAAATTGGAGATACTATGTATAAGTTACTTACAGTCAATAATCCAAAGACTATAAAGGGTTTTCAAAAGTATAACAATATACTTACAGCTATCATGCACTTGCGACCTGTTAGCACTAAAATATGTCCATATCAAGACATAGCAGGTTGTAAGACTGCTTGTTTAAATACAGCAGGGCGTGGTGGTATATTCAAGAAGGGCGAGAATACTAATCGCATACAAGACGCCAGACAGCGTAGAACTGATATGTATTTAAATGACTATGATAACTTCATGGAGCTATTACACAAAGAGATTACAAAGTTTATAAACTACTGCAACAAAAAAGATATAACACCTGCATTTAGATTAAATGGCACAAGTGATATACAATGGGAGAACAAACTATACAAAGGCAAGACTATGTTTGAACACTTCCCAGATATACAGTTCTATGATTATACCAAGATACCTACAAGAAAAGTATCACATATCAAGAACTATCATTTGACATGGTCATACTCTGAAGCTAATGACAAGTATGCTAGTTTGTTTGATAAGATTGCATACAACATAGCAGTAGTATTCAATGGTGCTTTCCCTATTTATTTCAAGGGTAGAGAAGTAGTCAATGGAGATGAAACAGATTTAAGATTTTTAGACAAGCAAAATGTTATTGTAGGTCTAAAAGCAAAAGGTAAAGCTAGACATGATATGTCTGGTTTTGTAATACACATTTAACTTGGAGAAAGATATGAAAGTAAAACAAATATTTGACTTATTAGAAGCAATAGGTTATACTACACCTAGTGATATGAGAGATATGGATGATGATTATTATTCAGAGAGTAGAGGGCATTTTATTTCTATTGAAGACATGGACTTAATAAATTTAATAAGAGCATTTAATAAAGTAAGAAGAAATCCTTATGAATACACTAAATTAATGGCAAGTAAAAGCACAGATTACATACATATTTCTAGGATGTTTAATAATGATATTATAAAAAATCTTGAAGAATATATAGAAGACTTAAAATATTATAACACTAGAGCAGTTGATATAGGAGATAAAGATGAGTAAAGAAGTACATGAAGATATGTTATGGCAACAGATAGAACAAGAAGTTATGACAGAGCATGAGGAGGGCTTACTAGAGCAAGAAATATTTACTTACTCTAGGATAGGGCTTGATGCAGATGATGATAGAGATGAGATATTATATGAGATTATGGAACAAAGATTTAGAGAGAGGTGCGTATGAATATTAAAGACTACATAGATTTTAAATGGCAAGAAGATAATTGGAGTGATTTAGAATTAGAAGAAGATATAACAGTTGATGTTAACTTTTGGACAGATGATAAATCTGGTAGGCAGTATATAGCTTTCTATCCAACCTTTACTAACCATGAAGGGTGCAGAGAGACTAATGCTACTACACCAATAGCAAAGTATAGAGTTATAGAAGAGGAGGTAGAATGAGTATGAGTTTATATACGAGAATAGAAGATATAGCATTACGAGACTTTGAGTTCTTGCGACTACTATCTAAACAAAGAATTGATTTAATAGTTGATAGAGTTTGGACAGTAGTAAGAGGATATGAAGGAGTGGAAAGTAAAGATGGTTTTATTCATCAATGTATTATGGAAGAGTTAGCTCATTTAATAGCCAAAGGTTTATTACTTGAAGGAGATAGATTGGTATGAATAAAAAGAAACTCAAAGAATTAAAAAAAAGAATTAGACCAATACAGGTTGAGTGGTTGAGGGAACTATTGCCAGAAGACCAAGCAACTACAATAACAGTAGATAATGTTGAGGATTTGTTGCCAGACCAGACACATATGTTTGGTGGAGGGCAATTGTATTTATCATTTATGTCTGATAAATGGATTATGAAACAGTTAAAAAACAATCCTAATATTACAAGCTATAAAGAGTTAAAAGAATTACAATGAATAAATATATAGTAAATGTCTTGACTGAAGATAAAAAAGATGATATAATAACCTATGCAGATTCGGTTGAGGGAGTAGTAGAAAACATAATAAATATGTCAAGCATTGATAAACTTTTTACTATTACTGATAGTGTTAGTAAAGAGCAATGGAACTTTGATGAAGATATTAAATATATTAGAAACTTAAAAAACTTGATTGATGATAATATTAAATTAATGTTTGAGGTTTGTAAAGATGACACAGTATAAATATAAAGTCTTACAAAGAAAAAAAGAATTAGAAGAAGAAGGACTTGATAAAGAGTGGAGTTTTATGGAGGCTAAGTTTGACAAAGGTAAGTTAGTCTCCATAACTACAGGATTTAAGAGTGGCAGAAGGTTAACTGAGTATGAAGACAAACGTAAGAAGGACAAGGAAGAATGGCAGTAAGAGGTAAGACAATACAAACTATAGACCATGTGAAAAAAAGTTCCTCACAGGGCATAGGAGGGCGTGGTAGACGTATTAAAATAGCAATGTCTACTATGAACAAAAACAAAAAGCGAACTTATAAAAAATATCGAGGACAAGGAAGGTAGATATGTGGCAAGGAGATTTACTTTTAATAGAAGTATTTGTATTAATTATTATTAGCATAGTGCATGTAAGGAGGCATTGGTAATGAAAGATTTTGAAAAACTAATAAAAGAAAAACTAGAGAAAGATGGAGTATCTAAAGAGTGGATGAAAGAACATTTAATTATTGAGGGACTTGATGATGATGAGTAATATGTTTGGTGTAATCATAGTGTTTACTTTTATGATGGCTTGTTTGATAGCTACTGTATTAATTATAAGGGACAATCAAGATGATTAAAAGATTTTTTTATTGGGTGAACGAGTGTTGGAACTTAGTAATGAATGCTAAGTATAATCCATTGCGATTTATTCCAGACCCATCAATCCAATCTTACTTCATGTTGGTATTGTTTACCATGTGGAGTGCTTACTTTGGTTTTGTTGCTATCTTTTATATGGGTTGGTTGGGTTATGATATTATGACAAGTGTGATAGTGCATTTATCAGTTTTAATTCCTGTTGTCTTTACTAATGCAGTATTCAGAGATGCAGAAAGAGATGGTGCTAAGTGGTACTTACATTTAAAAGAACAAGAAAGAATAAGAAAACTCTTTACTAGCAAAAAGAATATAGTTAAATGGGACATAGACAAGGAAGCATAATGAAAGCAACAATGACAAAATCAGAGTACCAAGAGTTTGTAGAAGCTGTTGATGAGATAAAAAGAAAAGCTAATATCAATATTAATCATAGTGTAACGTATGATGGTGACAGTTTTATAGTAGAGATACTAGATAAAGATATAAACTTGGAATATTTAGATGAAATATTACTTGACAAAGAGAGGCAATAGTGATACAATTCAGTATCTTG
>VTLG01011758.1_pt1 | contig 14416 bp, 9 predicted proteins | sample 4694571 | NCBI WGS metagenome assembly VTLG01 (sample SAMN12604809, study PRJNA352737) | marine metagenome | biome: ENVO:00000447; feature: ENVO:00000209|ENVO:00000569|ENVO:01000036; material: ENVO:00002151; isolation source: viral sequences binned using virsorter ...
CAGAGTACAGATATAACCTTTACTGTTGGAGCTACAGCGACATATAGTAGTAGTGGTGCTTTTATTACATTATCTGATACACCTACAAATTATACTTCTAGTAATAATAAGTATCTAAAAGTAAATACTGGTGCAACTGCTGTAGAATTTACAGATCCTCCTGCTAGTGGAATACCTATAGTCAATGTTAAAGACTATGGTGCAGTTCCAGGTGCTGGTGGTGTAGCAAATAGATCTGGTATTGAAGCAGCAATTAATTCATTAGCATCTACAGGAGGAATAGTTTATATTCCTACAGGAACTTATGATATAACAGGCACTATATTATTAGATCAAGGTACTTTAGGTGATGGTGGTGGTATAAGTATTGTCGGTGCAAGTCATAATTATAGAATTAGTGCTGCTGATGTTGAAGGTACTTGTTTAAGATCTATGACTAGTGTGGATGACATATTCAAAGTAAATAATGTAAGAAATGTAACCTTTGCTAATTTAGCATTTGATCATAATGATGCAGAACAAAGGACTGGTGGAAATGCTGTTCATTTTTATTCTAATACAAATACTCAACAGATTAGAATGGATAGGATTTATATCCGAAATCAATTTGGTGGTATTAAAGTAGATGGACATTCCATATCAACATTTAGAGATATAGAGATTAGAGATATAACAAATTATGGTAGTATTGGTTATGGAATGTTATTTTCTGCTTCTGCTGGTGGATCAGAAAGAGTTGATCAGATAAGATGTGAGAATGTTATTATTGATGGTGTGATTGATAGTGTAAGTCCACATCCACAGGCAATAGGGTTATGGGTCAAGGATTTTGTAAATTCAATATGGTTCCTTAATTGTGTTGTTCTTAGGTGTGATAAAGGATTCTTAATGGATGCATCTGTTCCTAGTGGAGATACAGGTAATCCTGGTTCATTCTTTAGACTAAATGATTGTGACTTTGATACAAATCAATCACATGGTATTGAAATTGCTGGTGGTAGTTTTATTTGGATTAATAACCCATATATAAGTAGTAATCTTGTTAATGGTTTAAAAGTGCAGGACACTTTTACGGGTGTTTTAAGATTGAATGCTGCAGATTGTAGAGGTAATGGTCAGCATGGAATCTATATTCGTTCTACTAATCATAGAAAGATTCATATAAGAGATGCTCAGTGCTCTCATAATTCTGCTAGTTCAACTAATAATTATGATGGACTTCATATATACGATAGTAATTCTGTTGATCAATCTGATATAATGATTGATGGTGGGCAGTATGGTGGAGATATGATGGGAACACCTGATCCTGGTAGTAATAATACAACTACTACACCTCAGAGATATGGAATTAATTTTACTAATAATACAAAATATAAAAGAATTATAGTTAATAATGTAGATTGTTCTAGTAATAGAACAGGAGCAATTCAATTTAATTCTGGTCATGGAATTGATAATATGATTCATAATGTTATAGGATTCCACGGTGGACATTCGGGGGCTCACTAATGTCAGTTAAGATCAGAAAAGATGGTAGCTGGGTAACTATAGTAGGTAATGGTCCTGCTGGTCCTGCTGGTTCAACTGGTCCTGCTGGACCAACTGGTCCTGCTGGAAATGACGGTGCTGATGGAAATGACGGTGGTCCTGGTCCAACTGGTCCAACAGGTCCAACAGGTCCAACTGGACCTACAGGTCCTACAGGTGGGTCGGGTGGTTCTGGTCCTCCAGGTCCTCCAGGAAATGACGGTTCTGATGGGGCAGATGGAAGTAATGGTCCTGCTGGTCCTGCTGGTCCACCAGGTTCTTCTGGTCCTACTGGTCCCGCAGGTCCTCCAGGTTCAGGTGGTGGTGATGGTCCGCCAGGTCCTCCTGGTCCAGCAACTCCTGGTCCACCAGGTCCAACTGGTCCTTCTGGTCCACAAGGTGTTGCTGGACTAGATGTTGGTGTATCCCCTCCAGCTGGTCCTTCTACTGCTGGTGATTTATGGTGGGAATCTGATACAGGTCATCTATATGTTTATTATAATGATGGTAATAGTAATCAGTGGGTAGCAGTTTCACAAGGTCCTTCTGGATCGCCTGGTCCTGCTGGTGCAAATCTTTTATTCCAAACAGCGAATTGGAATATACCGTTCTAAATATTAAACAAGGATTATAAAATTATGGCAGCAACAGTATACAACGGAACAATTGTTAAGGATCAAACTACTCAAACTGTAACCTTATATACTAATAGCACTAGTAAAAATGTAAGGATTGTATTTAATTGGTTGGAATCAGGATCTGGTAGCAATGCTGCATCTATGGAGTTTTATTTTGGTGAAACTAGTAGTCCTAATTGGAATAGTACACCATATGATGATACTACTTGGTTTGCTGCTTTAGGAGTTACTTATAGTATTGGTAAATATATATCACAACCAACGAATAATTCTCAAGGTGCATTTCCACTTGAAGTTATGATGAAACCAAATCATTCCATTTATGTAAAAATGCCCAGCCAAGTAAATGGAAATAGTGGCACACCTTCAGCTGCTTTAAGGTATAATTTTGTAGCGATAACGGAAGATTAATAATATGGCAGCATTCGATTTTCCAACCAGTCCATCCCTTAATGATACCCATACAGAAAATGGGGTAATTTGGAAGTGGAATGGATATGCTTGGGATCGAGTTCCAAGTAGTGGTCCGCAAGGTGCTCCAGGTCCAACTGGTCCAACTGGACCAAATGGTCCTGCAGGTCCTCCAGGTCCAACAGGTGGAGATGGTCCTCCTGGTCCAGGTGGAACTGGTCCTGCTGGTCCTCCAGGTCCTCCAGGAAATGACGGTGCTGATGGTGCTGATGGAAATGATGGTGGAACTGGTAGTCCAGGTCCTGCTGGTCCTCCAGGTCCTTCTGGAAATGATGGTGCTGATGGAAATGATGGTGGCACAGGTCCTACTGGTACTCCAGGACCTGCAGGTCCTCCAGGTCCTACAGGTCCAACTGGATCTCCTGGTGCAAGAAATTATAATATAACAAATAGTGGATCTGGTTCTTACTGTGTTGATAGTGTATGCAGTAATCCAACAATAACTTTATTAAGAGGTTTAAGTTATACTTTTACTGTAAATGCAAGTGGACATCCATTCTATATTAAAACTGCTCAAAATACTGGAACGGGTGATCAATATAATACAGGAGTAACGAATAATGGTAGTCAATCAGGAACTATAACTTGGGATGTTGCATCTGACGCACCAAATACTCTTTATTATATTTGTCAATATCATAGTGCTATGACAGGCACTATTTCTATATCAGATTTAGGTCCTGCTGGTCCTCCAGGTCCGAATGGTCCTCCAGGTCCAACTGGTCCAACTGGTCCTTCAGGTGGAACTGGATCTCCAGGTCCAACAGGTCCTCCAGGTTCTGATGGTTCTGATGGAGGAAGTGGTCCTCCAGGTCCTCCAGGTCCAACAGGTGGAGATGGTCCTCCTGGTCCAGGTGGTACAGGTCCAACTGGACCTCCAGGTCCTACAGGTGGAGATGGTCCTCCAGGTCCTGATGGTTCTGACGGTTCTAATGGAAGCGATGGTGGTCCTGGTCCTGCTGGTCCTCCAGGTCCTTCTGGTGACGATGGTGCTGCTGGTCCTCCAGGTCCAGATGGTCCTCCAGGTTCTGATGGTAATGATGGTAATAATGGACCTCCAGGTCCTCCTGGACCTCCAGGTTCTTCTGGTTCATCATCTGTTCCTTCAGGAGCTGTGATGTTATTCTATCAAGCATCTGCTCCTACTGGATGGACTCAAGTAACAAGTGGTGTAAGTAATAAGGCACTTAGAGTGGTAGATGGAACTGGTGGTGGATCTGGTGGTAGTAATTCATTTACTAGTACATTCTCAAACCAATCTTTAAGTGTTAGTGGATCTGGAAGTGCTAGTGGAACCACAGGAAGTAGTGTTTCTGGATCTACAAGTAGTGAAAATGCTGGATCTGTTAGTGTTAGTGGATCTGTTAGTGGTAATTGTAGTGGTAGTCAATACATTTACGCTAGTACCAGTCAGGTAACATTAACAACTAGTCAGATGCCATCTCACCAACACCAATATCATGCGAAAATTGGTACTTCTGGTGGTAATTATGGTTTTCTTGATCATTTAAATGCTGGTTCTTCAGGACAACCAAGTGTTAATAGTGCTGGTGGAAGTAGTGCTCACAATCACTCATTAGTTAATTACCAAATACAAGGTTCTAACTTTAGTTTCAGTGATAGTTTTAGTGCTTCTGGTTCCCCTAGTGATCACAGTCACGATATAGGCAATCACTCTCACAGTTTCAGCGATAGTAGTATTAGTGTTAGTAGTTCTGGTTCTCTTGACTTGCGTGTTCAGTATGTTGATGTTATAATATGTTCAAAGGATTAATATAATGAAACTTGAGCAGGGTAAGTTCTGCCCTTTAATCGGTAAAGATTGTATTCAAATGCAGTGTGCTTGGTTTACTCATGTTCGTGGTGTGAATCCTAATACAGGAGAGGAAACTGATGAATATGGATGTGCAGTTACTTGGTTGCCTATGATGATGATTGAAAATTCTGGACAACAGAGAGCAACTTGTGCTTCTATTGAATCCTTTAGAAATGAAACTGTGAGATCGACTATGAAAGCACAAGAAATATATCAAAGAGAATTGGAATTAAAAGCTCAAGAGAGATTACAACAATCTAAACAAATAAAGAATGTAACGGAGATAGAAGAATGAAATTAACAGTTGTTCCATCTGATAAAACAATAATTATTGATACTGAGGGGGTAGTATGTAGTAATGTTGATCTTTCTTGGATTCCTACAGATGTTCATGCGATGCATTGGGATAGTTCAACAAACAAAGGTCACGTTGAATATGAAGATGATGCTGTAGATGGAAATGGAGATAAAAAATGGGGTGATGAAATTACTGCAATAGGTATTTGGCAGCAAGCAGTAACAGATCACGCTAATGAAAAAACTGCTCAAGCAAATGCAATAGAAGCAGCAAGAGATCATTTAGCAGAAGTAAAACAATATAGAAATGCTTTATTATCTTGGTCTGATTGGACTCAAGGTAATGATTCCCCATTAAGTTCTAGTAAGAAAACTGAGTGGGCAACATATCGTCAGGCACTAAGAGATGTTCCAGCAACTATAGCAGCAGATTCTAATTTAACTGCAAAGGCGATGGCAGATGACTTTACACATTCCAGTTGGCCGACAAAACCCACATAGTATGCTATAATAATTAAACTAGATGGATAACTAGATGAATGATCTGATACAAGCAATTAAAATTCTTAATGGTGCTGATCTTAAGAAAATAAATCAATATGTTGATACTTTAGATTTTCAAGATAATACTGTATTTGGTAAACCTGGTGAGAAATGTCAAACTAATAGTGATATTAGATCTAGTACTGGGGTATCTTTAGATGATGCACATGAAATAACTAATGTTATTCATACTGCTATGAATAATGGATTGGATGAATATAAGAGAAGAGTGCAAAAGATTCATCCAAATTTTAGTTATTATCCTGTACCTGGTGCTGTGGGAACTAGATCTTGGAGAGAAGGGATACAAATATTAGATTATAAAAAAGGACAAGAATATAAGTTTCATCACGATGCAGCAACAGAACCTAGATTGGGTGAGTATCATAGAAAGATTTCTGTTATATTATATTTAAAGGAAGCAACTAAAGGTGGTGGGACTGCATTTGCACATCTATCAGTTAAACCAAAACCAGGTTATGCTCTTATATTTCCATCTAATTGGTGCTATCCTCATGCGGGTGAACCAGTAAGTGCAGGTAAGAAACGAGTTGCTGTTACTTGGTATTACGTTGAGAATATATAGATATTATGCTATACATATGATTATGAATGATGAAACTGTTCAAGACATCATAGTTGATGTCTGCAAAAGAAGAATTACTTTAATTAGTAATGAAGGTGAAACTAGATTTGTTAAGTGTGATAACACAGATCAGTTCATGGGTGTAATGGATGTTATCAAGGAACATGCTGATCCTGAAATCATTACTTACGTTCAACCAAAATTAACTACCGATAGCAAAGCTAAATAGAACATAGAAATACCAACTGGACTAGTAGTATAAAAAGATGCCACTTAATAAGTTAGAGAATTTCATAAAGAATAGTGAGGGTCGCATTCTTTATGTTAATCCAAATGATCTTGATGCCACTGATGGAATAGAAAATCAGGGTAACTCATTAACAAAACCGTTCAAGACCTTACAAAGAGCACTTATCGAATCCGCTAGATTTTCATATCTAAGGGGAAATGATAATGATTTAGTAGAGAAAACAACTATATTATTATTTCCAGGTGAGCATTTAATAGATAATCGTCCAGGTTTTGGTATAAAGAGTGTTAATGGAACTGCTACTGCTATTAGTCCAAGTAGTGCAGAGTCTGGTGCTCAGAATACTCTTACATTAACTCTTAACTCTAACTTCGATTTAACACAAGAAGATAATATACTTTATAAGTTTAATAGTACAGAAGGTGGTGTTATAGTTCCTAGAGGAACATCTATTGTTGGATTAGACTTAAGAAAAACAAAAGTTCGTCCTAAGTATGTTCCTAATCCTACTGATGATAATGTAAAATCTACTGCTATCTTTAGGGTTACTGGTGCTTGTTATTTCTGGCAGTTCTCTATTTTTGATGGAGATGAGTCAACATTAGTATATACAGACCCTACCAATTTTGATACTGCTAATAGATCTAAACCAATATTCTCTCACCATAAGGTAACTTGTTTTGAGTATGCTGATGGTGTTAATAAATTAGATCAGTTTGATGGATTGACTGATTTAGATGTTTATTATAGTAAATTATCTAACGCATATAATAGAGCATCAATCAGAGATATTGATGAAAAGTATCCTTCTACTCCAGGTGGATTTGCAAAACAAAGACCTGAGTATGAAATAGTTGGTGCATTTAATTCTGACCGACTTCAGATTACTAGTATTATTTCAGGTGACGGTGCAACACCAGGTCAGGTTGTTACTGTAACTACAGCAATTCCTCATGAATTAACTGGTGGTACACCAGTTAAGATTGAAGGTGTAAATGAATTAACATATAATATTTCAACAAAAGTAGCAAGTGTTTTAAATGAAACTCAATTTACATACTTGCTTCCATATGTTCCACCTAACCTAAAAGCAGGTCCTGCTGGTGGATTGAGTGCTGGTAATGCAGAAGTTAGTGTAGAAGTTGATACTGTTACTGGTGCATCTCCTTATATCTTTAACTGTTCTTTGAGATCAGTTCTTGGTATGCAAGGTATGAAGGCTGATGGTGCAAAAGCAACTGGATTTAGATCTATGGTTGTTGCCCAGTTTACTGGTGTATCACTACAGAAAGATGACCGTGCATTTGTAAAATATAATAAGCAAAGTAGAAAATATGATGGTATCAGTTATCAGAGACAAACTGGTGAATTACTATCATCCGAATCATCATCTTTAAATGCTGCTACTGTTTATCACTTAGATAAAGATGCTGTTTATAGAGATGGATGGAAGACAGCACACATTACACTAGAAAATGATGCTGTTTTACAGATCGTTTCTGTGTTCGCTATTGGTTATCACATTCACTTCTTAATGAAGTCTGGTGGTGACGCATCTATTACAAACTCTAACTCTAACTTCGGTCAGTTTGCTCTTGCTGCTGATGGATTTAAGAAAGAATCATTTGATAAGGACAATAAAGGATTTATATCAGGTATTATTGCACCTAAAGCAGTTGTTAGTGAAGAATCTAATATTGAGTTGAATCAGCTTGATACTTCTGTTCATACCGCATATAAAACTGCTGATACTTCAACAAATAAGATTCTTAGTAGAAGTAAACTATTCTTACTAGGTCAGACTAATGAGAACTTAGTACCATCTGAAATTGCACAGGGATTTAGAATTGGTGCGAGAGTTGGTGAGAAGTTTTATATAGATTTAGCAAATGGAACTAAGGTTCAGGCTACCATTTGTATGTCTAACAAGGAAATTGTTAGTGGTAATGCTTCAACAGTAACTTCATCAGTACAAGTTACTTCAGAGAAGGAGTATGAAGGTACTCATAATGATACTACTCAAGGAAGTGCATCTATAGAACACAAGATAGTTCTTAATAACTTACGTGCTATTGGTGCTAAACATGATCTTAATAATGGTGAGTCTATAAGAATTATTGCTGAAGATGCTGACTTACCAGAAGGTTTAGATCCTCATAGAATCTATTATGCAATTACTAATGAGAAAAACTCTTCAAGACAAGATGGTATCAGTTTAGATGATTATACAATTCAAATTGCATCATCAAAAACTAATGCTGATAGAACTACACCACAATATATTAAGACTGTTTCTAATCCTGCTGCTGGTAAATTAAAAATTATTAGTAGAGTTTCTGATAAGAAACCAGGTGATTTAGGACATCCAATGCAGTTTGACTCTACAGTAACAGTCCAACTAGAAGGTGGTGGTACTTCAACAGGTAATTGGTTTATTCATGTTGATCCTACAACCGATAATAATGCTGAAACTTATAATACTGTATATGATAACTTTGCTAATCTAGATCCTGATGATGAGGATATTCCTTATCTTCAAAGACAAAATGATAGTAGAAGTTTAGATGATAAACTCTATAAGTTTAGATATGTAATTCCAAAAGAATTAGAAAATGCTAGAGACCCTAACGATAGTTTCATCATTCAAGATTCTAGTTCTACTAATGTAAGAGCATTAGCAGATTTTACTAGAACTTCTCTAGAAGCAAAAGATTATGATTTTAATAGGAATACACGATTTATTTCTTATCTTGATTATAATAGCACTACTAAGATAGTTACTATTAGATCAGATAAGTCACATAATTTAAATGCTGGTGAACAGATTATCCTTAAGAATATAACATGTACTGTTAATGCTAATGGAGCAGCAGGTAAAGGATATAATGGAACATTCTTAGTTAATAGTATTATTAGTGATAAAGTCTTTAGTTATAAGACAACTGATATTTTAGGTAATGTTCATAATGTAGGAACTTGGAATAATGACGTTCATGATAGGACTCTTTCATTACCTAGATTTGAGAGGAATGATAACAAAGAGAATTTATTTGTTTATAGAACAGAAACAATCTTACCTTATGTTGAAGGAGCACAAGATGGTGTTTATCATCTATATGTTCTGAATGGTAATAATACTATAGAAGAAGAATTTGCTAATGGTAAGTACAATCAGAATGTTGTTAATCTTTATCCTGAATTAGATCGAGATAATGTAAATGACAATCCACAGGAAGCAACTAGTTATGCTAAGAGATTTCCTATTGGTGATGTAGTTACTAATGATCTTAAAAAGAGTTTAACTAGAGAAACTGCTAATAAACTAATTAATAGTTTTGGTGTTGCGAATACAATTAGTGATGTAACTGATAACGCTACTTCTGCTGTTTTAACACTTACAAGAGAACATGATCTTGGTGGTTTGAAGTATGGTGGAACATTAACAGGTGGAGGTGGACATACTGATGGAACTTACTATAACGTAAAATTATTTGATGATGCTTCTGCTCCTGCTTCTGCTGTATGGAAAGGTGCTACTGCTAAAGTTGTTGTTAGTGGTGGAGCAGTTACCGAGTATGAGATAACTGAACCAGGATCAGCATATAAGAGTTCACTTTCTCCATTATACTTTGACTCTTCATTAGTAGCTCAAGGTGGTATTGGTGGAGCTCCTAGTTCTAATATTGCTATTACTGATGCAAACATTAGTTTAGCAAATAGCGGATATGTTCAAGTAACTGGTATTAGTACAGGAACAGATCAATATTTCAGGGTTAATGATGCTACGGATATTAATAAGATCAACATTAATAAGACTGCAAGTGAAACAATTCTGAATGGTCAAACTGTTGTTAGTGTAGGACCTACTGTTGAAGTTAGTACTTCTAGTGGAACTGATACAACTACATTTAATTGTAGTACAGCACACGGATTACTCAAAGGAAATCGTTTCAGAGTATTAAATGCTTCTGATACTAATCTTGGAGACTTTATTGTTACTGAAGTTGTGGATGTAGATAGTTTTACTGCTGCAACTCCAGGTGGATTAACATCTCCTAAGTATATTCTTAAACATTCATTATCTGCTAATGATGGTAACTCTGGTAAGCAAGGAGAAAGTTTAGGAGTAAGAGGAGTTGCTTTTTATGATAATGAATCTCTAGTTCTGAATGATGCTATTACTTCAGTTACAGATGAAATTAAAGTTACTCTACCTGGTGGAGGAACGACTACTGCATCTATTCAGGCAAGATTCCCATTAGGATGTTTTATTCAGATTGATAGTGAAATAATGAGAGTTGTTGATGAAACTATTGGTAGTGGAACAACACTTAAAGTTATTCGTGGTGCATTAGGTACTATTGTTGACAACCACGTTCTTAATTCTCAGATTAAGAAGATTAAACCTCTTCCTGTTGAATTACGACGACCATCTATTCTAAGAGCATCTGGTCATACATTTGAATACCTTGGTTATGGTCCAGGTAACTATTCAACTGGTTTACCTCAAGTTCAACTTAAATCTCTAACTGAGAGAGAAGAGTTCTTATCACAATCACAAGAAACATCTTGTGGTACTGTTGTTTACACAGGTATGAATGATAAGGGTGATTTCTATATTGGAAACACTAAGATTTCATCTGACTCTGGTGAACAGATAACATTTGATATTCCAATTCCAACTGTAACAGGTGAAGATCCAAGTACGCTTAGTGTTGTATTTGATGAAGTAATCATTAAAGATAGACTACTTGTTGAAGGTGGAAGTTCTAATACAATTCTATCTCAGTTTAATGGACCTGTAACATTCAACGGTAATGTAAGATTCAACAAGGATCTTAAAGTTGCAACTAACTTAACTGTTGATGGTATAGTTAAATTTAATAATGAAACAGTAGCATCATCTACTTGTGGTGTGACTCCTACAGGATCATTAGTGGTTAAAGGTGGAGTTTCTATTGGTGATAAGGTAAGTGCTGCTGGTGCAGTATCCTTAAATGTACTAGATGGTATTGTTAGAATTTGTGAAAATGCTGCATCAACCAGTTCTACTACAGGTGCTTTAATAGTTGGTGGTGGTGTTGGTATTGCTGGTCAACTTTCTCTTGGTGGTGTTTTAGATGTTACTGGCAACATAAATGCTGGTGGTGGTTTACATTTACCTGATAATGTTAAATTAACTGCTGGTGGAACTACTTCTGGACCATATTTCTCTATTGAACATGATGTTGTTGGTGGTCTTCGCAATAATATTATTAAAGATGAATCACTCGCTAACATATACTTGCGAAGTGATGCGAATATTGAAATAGGTAATAAGGATGGCACAGAGCAAGGTTTAATTTATACTGCTGGAGCAGGTATTAAATTACGTCATGGCACTACCTTAAGGTTTGAGACTAATACTTCTGGTGCTAAAGTTCATGGTGCTTTAGAAGTAACTGATGATATTACTGCATACTCAACTTCTGATGCAAGATTGAAGAATGATGTTAAACCAATACAAGATTCTCTTGCTAAGGTTAAATCAATTTCAGGTAATACCTTTACTTGGAATGAGGCATCTAAGAAAGAGGGACAGGAAGATACTGGTGTGATCGCACAAGAAATTTCTGCTATCGGATTACCTGGCACAGTAACCATCAGAGAAGATGGAACCTATGCTGTTGATTATGAGAAATTAGTTCCACTTCTATTAGAAGCAATCAAGGAATTATCTAATAAGGTTGATACCTTATCATAATAAATAACTAAAAAATAATATTAATGGCTAATATTAAGAAGACGTTTAATTTCCGTAATGGTGTTCAGGTTGATGATGACAATCTGATCGTAAACCAAACGGGTCTGGTTGGTATCGGAACTACTGTTCCAACTGAAGCTTTAGACGTCCGAGGAAAAGTTAAAGTTCTTGCAGATCCTAATGTTGCTGGATCAGGAGAGATTAATGCAACTACAGGTATAATTACATCTTTAACTGTAACCAATTTAACCGTTAGTGGAAATGATTATTCTGGTGGTATAATTGGTGTTGGTATTAGTGTTGGAACAGCAGGTATTATAACTGCAACTGAGCCATCTGGTATTGTTACTTATTATGGTGATGGTAAAGAATTATTGAATCTTCCCACATCACAGTGGATAGATAAGGACGTAGGATTAGGATATACAAGTATATACGCTCAAGGTGGCGTAGGTGTGGGGACAGTAGATCCTCGATTTACCTTCCAAGTTAGTGGAAATAATGACTTAACTAACTTTGAAGAAGGTGTAGGTATTAATGATAAGGGTGGTATTGTAGCAACTGGTGTTATTACTGCTACTACATTTAAGGGACATGTTGATGGATCTGTATCTAGTGGATTATCAACTATTACACAGTTACTGTCTACAAACGCAAATGTTACGGGTGTAGTTACTGCTACTGAATTTAAAGGAGATGTTACTGGTGATGTAGTTAGTGGTGTATCAACAATCACTACCTTACAATCAACCACGATAAATGCAGGTCTTATAAACGCTACTGGTGCAGGATTTACTGGTGCTTTATCAGGTGATGTGACTGGAAATGTTACTGGTAATGTTACTGGTAATATTAATGCGGTAACAGGTATTTCAACACTCAATATACTTAAGATACTTGGAACTATTGATGGTGATACTGTTTCTGGTATTCTTACTACTGGAAGATTAACTGCTGCTACTTCAACTATAGGTGTGGCAACAGCAGCATCATTAAATGTTCAAGGTAAATTGGGAGTTGGTGTCAATAATCCAATAGGTGATATTCAGGTATATAAGTCAGGAATTTCTACTGTTAATGTTGTTGGTGAAGAGTTTGCTGTTCTACAATTAGGTCAGAGAGATTCGATTGGTATTGGAGCAAGCACAGCACAGTTTAAGTTTGGTGAAACTAGTCAAGAACTTGATATTATTAATGGAGATCCTGGTAGCATCAATAGTATTATTCATGGTGGTGGATCTGCTGGTATTAATACTGGATCATTTAACTGGATATATGGTGTAAATAACAGCACACTAATGTCACTAGACTATACTGGAAAGTTGGGTGTTAATAAACCTGATCCAGAATATCCTTTAGATGTAAGTGGTATTGGAACATTCTCAAGTGATGTTTATGTAAGAAATTCTTTAGATGTTGGTGTTTTACTGACTGTTGGTGGTAATGCAACTGTTGCTGGAACATTAGGAGTTACTAGTAGTGTGACTGTTGGTGGAGATTTAAATGTTACTGGAGTATTTAATTATCCTTCAGACGTTCCTGCTGATAGATTGCCAGATCAAATTGATGTTAGAATAAATTCTGCTGGAGTATCTACATTCTTAGGTGGTGTTAATCTTGGAGCAGTTCAAGTTGGTGGATTAAATGGAGTTATCTCTGGTGTATCCACGATTGGAATCTTAACTGCTGCGGAAAACATTCCATTAGCTATGGGTGTTTATGCACCAACGGCAAAGGCAGTTTTCAATAGGCTGGGTATTGGTAATACTGATCCTATAAATGCGTTGGATGTTACTGGTAATATTCAAGCAACTCAATTTCTTGGAGTTGGTGATCAACCAGTAGGTGCTGCTGTTGACTTCTCTAATGCTGGTAGGGGACTTACTGTACCATCTTTACAGAATAGAAACTTTATGCTCCCACCAAAAGTTACCACAACTGAAAGGGGTAATTTAGCAGGATTAGCTGCTGGTGCAATAATATACAATACTACTACAAACAAACTTCAAGTTTATAATGGATCTTCGTGGCAGAACCTTCACTAAGGAATAATTAATGGGAATTAGTGTAACCAAGGCAGGACCATATTTCGGTTCAGGTGAAATAAAGTTTAGTCAATTAAGATCTAACTTTAAGGAAACTAGTAGTGGAGAAATTTCTGCTTCAGAACTTTTTAGAAATACAAATCTCTATGATAGAGAACCTATAACACCAGACTCTACTGAGAATGATCAAATAGCATCTGATCCATTTCCAGTAAGTGTATCTTGGGATACAACTTACGGACCAGCATATGTTTCTGGACAAAATTATGTGGAGGCGATGCCATATAGTACAAATTATCCTAGAGGTTCTTTTGACTATTATTTTGGTGGTGTTAAAGTAGGAACACTTGATCTTGATACTGCTACACAGACTTACATAGAACTTGGTGATATTAGGTATGATTCACATACTCAACAGCCAGCAGAATGGACTGTTATTGATCCTATGAGTCATATTTCTGGTCAAAATTATGTAGATGCTACAACACCTACTCAAC
>VTLG01001976.1_pt1 | contig 14414 bp, 17 predicted proteins | sample 4694571 | NCBI WGS metagenome assembly VTLG01 (sample SAMN12604809, study PRJNA352737) | marine metagenome | biome: ENVO:00000447; feature: ENVO:00000209|ENVO:00000569|ENVO:01000036; material: ENVO:00002151; isolation source: viral sequences binned using virsorter ...
GTTATCCATTTAATGTAGCCTTAGCTCACAAATTAGAAAACAAATTAAGAATAGAACTCGAACAGCTCTCAGACGAGATGCGGTCAACCTTTATATGGGTTGATGGAGGAAACTTCACACCAGCTCGCCCGAATCAGAATAAAGGGTATGTAACTGGTGCTGAATTTTGCAGACTCAAAGAGTTCAACCCAACCAGTAGGCAACATATAGCATTTGCCTTTAGTAATTTTAGAGGTTGGGAACCCTTAGAAAAAACAGATACAGGCAGACCAAAAATTGACGAAAAAATTTTGGAGGAAATAGATACTACTGAATCTAAAAAATTTGCAAGGATATTAACTTTACAAAAACATTTAGGTCAATTATCTGAAGGAACTAATGCCTGGTTAAAACAAGTAGATAAAGAAGGAAGGATACATCATAGTTGTGTCCTCAATACAAACACAGGGCGAATGTCTCACATGCGACCCAATTTAAGTCAAGTAAAAAGTGACAAAGAATCAAGAGAACTTTTCAATCCTGGACCCAATCGTGTCCAAGTTGGAGCTGATGCTTCTGGCCTCGAATTACGTTGCCTTTCGCACTACATTTTTCCTTTCGACAATGGTACGTTTGCGAAGGAAGTTGTTGAAGGAGACATACACTCCTACATGGCGGCAATATCTAAAGTCAATCGTAAAACTCAAAAATCAGTAACTTACTGCCTTATCTATGGTGGTTCGGATTTTCGCTTAGGCTTAACAGCTGGGGCATCTAAAAAAGATGCAATGAAAAGAGGAAAAGATTTACGAGGAAAACTACTTAAAGGTATTAAAGGTTTAGCTGAATTAAATGAAGCAATAAAAACAAGAGCCCAACATGGAGTAATTAATGCTCTTGATGGAAGACCTATCAGATTACAAGGTAAAACTTACGCTGCATTGAACTATCTTTTGCAGAGCTGTGGGGCAGTAATCTGCAAGGCTTGGCTATTAAGAAGTAACAAACTACTCCAACAAAACAATATTGATTATTGGCCGTTGGCATTTGTCCACGATGAGATGCAACTCTCAGTTAAACCAGAGCATGCAGAGAAGGCATGTGAATTAATAAAAATAGCAATAAAGGATGTACGAACAGAGCTCGCTTTTCGATGTGAGCTCGATTGCGACACTCAAATCGGAAACACCTGGGCTGACTGTCATTAAGACATGTAAGACATGTGGAGAAACTAAACCCGATAGTGAATTTGAAAAAGCAGATGGTAGACATAGAGCAACTAGAAATAGATGCAAAGTTTGTTTCAGAAAGCAAGCAATACTTAGACGAAAACTAAGAAAAGAAAATCCACCACCAGCTCCAGGTATTTGTCCTATTTGTAAGGAAGAAACAAATGCTTGGGTACTAGATCATTGTCATCACACAGAAACCTTTCGAGGTTATATGTGTAGGACTTGCAATGCAGGGATAGGTTTACTTCATGACGATATTGAGGTTCTTAATCGAGCCGTAGATTATCTCACTAAATAATGAAACCACTAAAACTATTAATAGACGCAGACTTTTTCTTTTATAGAGCCGCTGCAGCTGCTGAACTTGAACTGGATTACAGTCAAGATCTAACAGTTGTTGTTGGTGATTTTGGACAGGGCAAAAAGATTGTTGAATCAGAGATCAAACAATTATGTGAACGCTTTGATACTGACGATGTATTACTTACCTTTACTGACCAAACAAATTTTAGAAAATGTGTTGATGAAACTTACAAAGGTAACAGAACTAAACGCAAACCAGCTGGATACTTAAAGCTAAAGAATTGGGGCATGTTTAACTGGCAATCACTCATGAAGCCAGCCCTCGAAGCCGATGACGTATTAGGTGTAATTAGTACCAATGGAAGTATAGAAAATTTTGTTCTTATATCTCCTGATAAAGATATGGAACAAATACCATGTCGTATTTACAACTTAAAAAAAGAATGGACACAGACTCCAGAAGCAGCTAAACGAAAACTATACCAACAGACCCTAGAAGGGGATCAATGCGATGGTTATCGAGGATGTATTGGAGTCGGACCAAAATCTGCTGAAAAAATTTTAGCCAAAGTTGAAAATGAAGATTATTGGCCAGCTGTAGTAGAAGCTTATTTGAAAGCAGGGCAAACAGAAGAAGATGCCTTAAGAACTATCCGACTTGCCAGGATTTTACAAGCAGATGATTGGGATTCAGTTATGCAACAACCCATATTATTTACACCTTGAACTTAACAAAACAAGAACTCACCTTAATAAAAAATTGTTTACTAAACAAACGAATGTACAGAGGAGCCAAGTTAAATCTTGGTGCTGTTGTTTGGGAAGAATGGATGGATGATTTTTTAAAAAAAATTCAAACAGAATTAAATGTCAAAGTACTCACCTAACCACTACCAAAGAGGTTACATAGAAGTCTGGGATTTTATAGAAGATCAGGATCTCGATTACTTCCTTGGAAATGTAATTAAGTATGTATGCAGAGCTGGATATAAACCAGAGGAGCACATGCTTGAGGATTTAAAGAAAGCCAAAACATATCTCTCCAAAAAAATATCCATCATCGAAAAAGAAAATGACACTTACGCACTATGACTTTCAAGGTCAAGCAATCCAATTTAGATTACAAATGGATCAGCCAATAGGAAAAGAAAAAGCTGACCTTAACCTACAAAGAAACCTTATCCGTGAAGAATATTGGGAATTTAATCAAGCTGTAGCTGATTATAAACCAGATCAATATGCACTAAAAGAATTAGCGGATCTAGTTTTTGTCTGTTTTCAGTATGCCACGGCTGCTGGTTGGGAACTAGATCAAGCTTTAGACAGAGTATTTAAAAGCAACATGTCCAAGCTAGAGAATGGAAAGCCTGTTAAAAATGCACAGGGAAAAGTAACTAAAGGTCGAAATTACAAAGCCCCTTATTTAGAAGATTTAGTATGAATAAATTTATAGCTCGCACTGGACGAGTACAAAGTTGGATTGATAATCCTGACTCACGTTTGCCTGTATCTTGTACAGTTTTTGTGGTTGAAGACAGTATTGAGGGTAAAAATGGTATTGAAGAATCATTAAGGTTTACCAGTTTTGCTCTTAGAAATGCAGCTGGAGTTGCAATACATCTATCAAAACTAAGGCCAAAAGGGACCGAAAATAGTAAGGGTCTTGTAGCTAGTGGTCCTGTTTCGTTTGGGAAGATCTACTCGGTCTTAAATGAAGTATTGAGGAGAGGTGGAAAATACAAAAATGGTTCGATTACGTTGCATTTAGACCTATCTCATCCTGACATCCTGGAATTTATTGAAGCTGATAGAAGTGAATTACCCTGGGCTAAAAGATGTGTAGATTTAACTCCTGTAATGTGGTATCAAGCTACTGATGAAGTTAAAACTGCTTTACTAAAAGCAATAAAAAGTGGTGATGTTTGGTTAAACAAAATAAAATACACTGCTAAAAAGGAAAGAATTTATGGGAATGTATGTTTGGAAATATTTTTAAAAAGCAGAGGCACATGTTTGCTTGAACACATAAATTTACCGCAATGTGAGATAGACGAAATTCAATCAGCATTTATTCAGGGGATGACTGAATTATGTGATCTACATAGTAAAACAAAAGTAGGAGAGTCAGGAGAATACTTAACTCCTGAAGAAGATAAACAAGTTGGCTTAGGAGTTCTTGGTTTAGCTAATCTTTTAGCCCAAAATGGAATTACTTACAAAGAGTTTGGTCAGCAACTTTCCATCCTTAACAATGGAGGAGAAGTAAATAAAATGCCAGCTGGAAAGTTAGCTTATGCTTTACAGCAAGGTATTTATAGTGCAGCTGTAGTAGCAAGACAATACAACATGCACAGAGCATTTTGCATAGCTCCTACTGCTACATGTTCTTATAACTATCAAGACAAACTTGGCTTTACCACAGCTCCAGAGATAGCACCTCCAATAGATAAAAGTGTTGATCGTGATTCAGGTACTTTTGGAGTAACTAGCTATGACTATGGATTTGTAGAGACTGCAGCTGAAGTAGGCTGGAATGATTTCAAAAGAGTTGCTGATGGAATAGTTACTATGTTTACTAAAACAGGATTGTTTCATGGCTATAGCTTAAACACCTGGTCAGATGTAGTTACTTATGATGAGCAATTTATAGAAGATTGGTTACAGTCCCCTCAAACAAGTATCTATTACAGCCTTCAGGTTATGCCAGATACACAAAGAAAAGATGATGTCTTATCTTTCTTAGATGATGAATACCAAGATATGTTTGAACCTTTAACCACAGAATGTACCGAAGATTTTTGCCCAAGTTGTGCTGAATAATGACATCACCTTATACGAAATTAGTTAAACGAAAAAGAAAATGGACTCCAGTAGCTGTAACTAAAGGCAAGGTAGTAGAAGGATCTGAAAAATCCATCTACCGAGCCTTAGCTCTACGCACTTTAGAATTGCCAGTAAAAGAATTTTTACAGCAAGGATTAGGAAAAGATTTACCAGATATACCAGGAGTAATAGAAGCCCTTAAATCTAATCAAGAAGATGAAGACAAGCATGATCTTGGTTTCAGTTACATTTGTAATGCTCATGGGACTGATGCAAGAGCCGAGTGGGAGGCTGAAGGTATTAGGAAGGCGTGGCTTGAAGCCCCCGAACATCCAATACTCAAGGCAGCTATTTTAGAAAGATCAGTATTCTTTGTGCTGTTACCCTTTTATAGGTTTTGTGGAGACATCGGCATGCGAACATTAGCTGCTGATATATCCAGAGATGAACAAACTCATGTAGCAATTCATGGAATGGTAGCTCATGATCTTGGTTTAAAAAATACTAAAAATTTAAATCATCTTAGAAAAGAAACTGTTAGTTGGGTAATGGATGGTTTAAATAGCAAAACAAATAAATATCTTAATAGTGATTTTTGGATGAATCAATCCGACAATTTATATCTTCGAGGAAAAGCTGAAGGATTAGCTGATACTAAACGTGCCAGGATGCCTTCTTTCTTTGAAGCAAGCAATCAAAATCTCCCCAAATATGGCTGACCTTTCTGTACAGGATGTGTTTGGTGGTCAGGAATTTTTATCAAAATTAATAGAAGATCTTGACACCGTTTATCCACAATATCTACCACAACCTGAAGACACTATTGCAAAGATTATGTATAAATCTGGTCAACGAAGTGTCATTGAATATCTAATTGAATTAAATAAAGAAAATGTGTAGCACACCAAAAATGCCTGATATGCCTGACCAAGCTGATCCGTTGCCAGCTCCTCCAGCTGCAGCGGCTCCTCTATCACAACCAATGGCAACACCTCCTCCTGTTTCTTCCAGTGGAAAAGATACAGGTAAGTTAAAAAAAACTTCTAAGAGAGCACAATTACAAAAACAAAGTATGGGTGTAGATCAATTAAAGATTGATTTAAATCCAACAGTTACTCCAGTTAATACAGGAGAAACCAAAGGAAAACCTAAAAAGAAATCCCCTCTTAATATCCCAACATAATGAAAGAACAAGCCAGTAGCCGTTATCAATCATTATCAACGGATAGGCAACAGTTCTTAGATAAAGGCAGAGAATGTTCAGAGTTAACCTTACCTTATTTATTAGTTAATGATGGACATGCTTCAGGTACTAAATTACCAGTACCCTGGCAAAGCCTGGGAGCTAAGGGTGTCAACGTACTTGCATCAAAACTGATGCTAAGTCTCTTCCCAGTAAACACAAGCTTTTTTAAGCTGCAAATAAACGATGCTGAATTAGCAGCCATACCAGAAGTTACACCAGAGATTAAATCTGAAGTAGATCTATCTCTTTCCAAAATGGAAAAGATAATAATGCAACAGATAGCTGAAACCTCTGATCGTATCATGCTTCACGCTGCTATGAAGCACTTAATTGTCACAGGCAATGTATTAATTTTTGTCGGGAAGAAAGCCCTTAAAGTTTATCCATTAGATAGGTATGTAGTTAATAGAGATGGTGATGGCAATGTCATTGAACTATATACAAAAGAAACAATCCATAGAACTTTATTACCAAAAGAATTTCAGAAGCCTGTAATGGGTGAAGGCACTGATATAAATTCTCCTGGAGAAGATGGTCCTAAGTTTGGAACAACAGGAGCTAGTAAAACAGAAGAAGCCGAAATATATACTTGCGTTAAATTACAAGATGGTCAATGGAGATGGCATCAAGAAGTAGATGATAAGATCCTTCCTGGATCTCAAAGTAGTGCTCCAAAAAACTTACCTCAATGGTTAGCTCTACGCTGGAATGTAGTGGACTCAGAACCCTATGGTCGTGGCAGAGTTGAAGAGTTTCTTGGAGATCTTAAATCTTTAGAAGGTTTAATGCAAAGCATGGTGGAAGGTAGTGCAGCTGCAGCAAAAGTAGTCTTCACAGTTTCGCCAAGTTCAACCTGTAAACCACAGTCATTAGCAAGAGCCCAGAATGGAAGTATTATTGTTGGCCGACCAGATGATGTAGGTGTGGTTCAAGTAGGAAAGACAGCAGACTTCCGAACAGTAATGGAAATGATTCAGGAATTAACTAGAAGATTATCCGATGCTTTCCTTATACTTAATGTTCGTCAGTCAGAAAGAACGACTGCTTCTGAAGTAGAAATAGTTAGACAAGAAATCAATGAACAGCTTGCAGGAATTTACGGTAACTTAACTACAGATTTATTAAAACCATACCTGGATAAAAAACTATCCATTCTACAAAGAATGAAATCAGTACCAACACTACCCAAGGGATTAGTATCTCCGATAGTAGTAGCTGGTTTAAATGGTATTGGTAGAGGACAAGATAAAGTAGCCCTTATTGAATTTTTACAAGCTGCAGCTCAAGGTCTTGGACCTGAAGCATTAATGCAATACATATCACCCGAAGAATTTTTAAAAAGGTTAGCAGCTGCTAGTGGAATAGATACTTTAAATCTAATTAAAGACGCATCCACTATGGAAGCAGAAGCTAATCAAGCACAACAACAGCAAGTCCAGTCATCACTCATAAACCAAGCTGGTCAACTTGCCAAATCACCAATAGGAGAACAAGTAGTAAATGGAATCCAACAACAACAAGGAGGAATCCCAGGTCAAGAAATCCCCCAAGAGAACCAGGAAATCTAATGGTCAGTTTGCTAAGACAACTGAAATAGAATCTGGCTTGGAAAAGAAAGTAGACATAACAATTAAAAAGAAAGTTTCTGCCCCTTCAAATGCAGAAGATTCAGCTGGTAAATATGCTTCAAAACAAAAAGTAGTACCCAGCTTTGGAACAGTAAAAACAACCTTACATTAATATGCCAACTCTTACCTTTGATCCCTCTGCTGATGGTCCTAGTCAATCTGAACAGGATGCTGAAGCAAAAGCACTTGCTCAAGGAGAGAAGCTTGAAGAAGCTAGAGCTCAAGATGAAGCAGCTAAATGGGAAAATACAGATAAAGAAAATGAAAATATAGATCTCATTGGAGGGAAATTTAAATCCCAAGAAGAGCTCTTAAAAGCCTACCAGGAACTCGAAAAACTACGCTCTAAGGAAACCAACGAAGACACTGAAACAGAGTCATCAGAGGAGCCTACAGCGGAGACAGAAGAGACAGAAGTAGAAGCCAATCCTGTCTTTAATAAGGCTGCTGATGAATATGCAGAAACAGGTCAAATCACAGAAGAATCTATTGAACAATTATCAAAGATGGATTCAAAAGATTTAATCAAATCTTATCTAGATTTTTATACCAAGAGTCAAGCCACAGCAGAATTACAAGCAACACAAGTAGCTGAAATAAAAAACATAGCTGGAGGAGAAGAGGGTTATAAAGAACTAACCCAATGGGCTTCTCAGAATTTAGAGAAAACTGAACTAGAACAATTTAATGCTGTTGCTAATACTCAAAATTACACAGCTATTAAGTTTGCAGTTGAAGCTTTAAATAGTAGGTACAGACAAAAAGAAGGATATGAAGCTCCCCTGGTTACAGGAAAACCTGTTGCTGATGGTGCTAAACCATATCGAAGCCAGGCTGAATTAGCTAGGGACATCGCAAATCCTCTATACAATACCGACCCAGCATTTAGAAACGATGTTGAGACAAGACTATCCCTTAGTGAAAACTTACTTTAAAAACAATGCCTAAAGGTAAAGGAACTTACGGAACAAAAAAAGGAAGACCCCCAAAGAAAAAATGACACATCACAATCACGAACATGACAAATGGCACGTTGCCGAAGAACTTAATGGCCGCCTTGCAATGCTTGGTATTATTGCTGCTATTGGTGCTTACGCCTGTACAGGTCAAATCATCCCAGGAATTTTCTAGTCCTTACGAATGGAAGATGACTTGTGATGATTTTATGTTGTCAAGATATTCAATATTGTTAGATAACAAATTACCTTCACAAGCAAAACGCAAGTTGATTAATTATTTAAAATCAAAAGTAATTGGAGACTGCAGTACACAGTTAAGTTAATAATCTTACGTTCATCCTTTTAGGACGCATTTGTTTAGTCGGTGGAACGGACGCTAAACACTATTCTTAAGATTATGCAAACAGTAAAACTCGTTTATAGAGGTGTTGTATATTACATCTCACGTTAAGTCTGGTGACATTTGGGAGGTTCAATTCCTCCCTTAACAATTAGCCCGATCAGAGGCTTTGTATCTGACAACCTTGCAAGGGAAAAAGTTAGGTCAAAAAGATATAAATCAGTAGTAGGAGTAAGCCCTCCGAGGAGGATAACTTTCGCTGAAAAGGATTAAGTCGTAAAGACCGTTAATCAATCTTTCTCCTATTTAGAGATGACAACTATAACAAACCTTAGTAGACCCAATGCGGTCAATGGTAATACCTCTAACACATATGCAAATAAGTACGCTACAGCGTTAAAGTTATTTAGTGGAGAGGTATATACTGCATTTAACAGTGCTTCAATATTCCAAGGACTTGTAAGAAGCTACACCCTAAGAGGTGGGTCCTCAAAACAGTTCCTAATGACAGGAACACTAAGTGCTGGCTATCACACACCTGGAGCTCCTATCCTAGGAGATACACCATTGAAAGCTAACGAAAAGACCATCAACATGGATGATCTACTTGTAAGCTCTCAATTTGTGTATGACCTAGATGAGGTAATTTCTCAATACTCGACCAGATCTGAAATCTCAAAGCAGATCGGTGAGGCTTTAGCAAAACATTATGATACTCGTATTGCTAAAGTTCTTGACATTGCTTCAAGAGAGAACTCAGTTGTAACTGGTGAGCCTGGTGGCTTTGAAGTATCTATTGGTTCTGGAAACCAATTTAAAGCTCAGAAAATTGTAGATGGTTTATTTGAAGCAGCTGCAGTATTAGACGAGCGTAATGCCCCTCAAGAGGGTCGTGTATGTGTATTAAGCCCAAGACAATACCTAGGTTTAATTGCAGCGGTAGACACAAATATCTTAAACAGAGAACTTGGTGGAACTCAAGGTGACATCAACTCTGGAAAAGGTTTATACAGCATTGCTGGTATCAAGCTTTATAAATCAAACAACCTTCCATTTATGGCTGCTTATAACACAGCTGTAACAGGTGAGAACAACGACTATGCAGATGCAAATCAGACTTGCTGTGGTCTTGTTTTCCATAAGGAAGCAGCTGGTGTGTTAACAGCTATTGGTCCTTCAGTTGAAACAACTTCTGGAGATTTCCATGTTCAATATCAAGGTGACTTGATCGTTGGAAAACTTGCAATGGGAGTAGGCTCTTTAAGAGTTTCTGTTGCTGGTTCACTACAAGCACAATAATATAATGCCCTAGAGGATTCATATCCTCTTCGGGGCTTACCATTCCCTAGAAAATAAATGGCTACAGTTTATAAATTAACTAAAACAACCGCAGTTAATATTATCCTATCCAACATTGGACAAGCACCTTTAACTTCATTAAATACAAGTAACCCTTTAGCTCAACTAGCTTCAGGAATGATAGATGAAGTATCACATAGTTTACAGTCTGAGGGTTGGGTATTTAATACAGAACAAGATGTTGAATTTTATCCTGATTCAACTACTAAACATATAGAAATTCCTACTAATGTTTTATCACTTGATAGAACTGAATGGTCTGTAATTGAGCCAGTAATCAGAAGAAGACCAGCTGATACTGTTCAAAAACTATATGACAAAAGAAATCATACTTTTGAATTTGAAGATACTCAGTATTTAAAAGTTATTTATTATTTTGACTTTGAAGATTTACCAGAAGTATTTAAACAATACATAGCTATAAGAGCTGCAAATTTATTTGCGAATAGAGCTGTTGGATCTAATGAAGTAGTTAAGTATTCAGAAAGAGAAGAAGCAGCTGCAAGAGCCGCTGTTATGGAATATGAAACACAGCAAGGAGATTACAATATTTTCAATGATTCTTCAGGATCAAGAACATTTCAAACTTACTTACCATATAACGCAATTAAGAGATAAATATGGCAGCAGTATCACAGACAATACCTAATTTATTAGGAGGTGTTAGTCAGCAGCCTGATCCAATTAAATTACCAGGACAAGTTAGAGAAGCTATTAATACTTATTTAGATCCTACATTTGGATGTAAGAAAAGACCTCCAACAGAATTTATAAAATTATTATCTAGTACTATTCCATCAGACGTAAGATGGTTTCCAATATTTAGAGATAATAATGAGAAATATATTATTGCTATTTATAAATCAGGTTCTCCAGCAACAATACAGGTAAAAGCCTGGGATGCTACTACAGGAGATACAAGACAAGTAACTGTTGATTCAAGTGCTCAAACTTATTTAGAAACAAGTAATTTAGATTCTATAAAAACTTTAACTTTAGCTGACTATACATTGATCTCAAATAGTCAAAGAGAAATTACAATGAGTAGTGTTGAATTAAATACTATTAAAAAAGAAGCTTTAGTAGTTATTAATTCTCTTGCTTATAACACTACATATTCAATAGATTTAAACAGAGACGGAAATACACAGCAAACAAAAGTATATAGAGCAACTGAATTAGAAATAACTCCTGGATCTTATGAAGTAGCCGATGCTGGTTTGTGTTCTCAAAACTCAGCTAGTGACCATACTGCTACTCAAGGATCAAAAACAGGACTACAGTTTAGAATTGTTAACCAATGTGCCGCTTACTATGATGAAGATACTAATGCTTATATCTCAAGATATAACTCAAGTGTAATCTTAAAGAATGGTGGTGTTGGCTGGAGAGTTGGAGATGAAGTTACAGCTACTGAAGGTGGTAAATCTTTTACTATTAGAGTAAGTAAAGAAACTTTTGAATATACTTATGCTAGTGATGGTATTGCTACCTTCACAACTCCTAGCAATGCGTCTTCAGGAACTTTACAAGTAAGCGATATTATTACTGATTTAAAAAATGATGTTAATGCTTTAACTAATTATTCTTGTGAAAGTATTGGAAATGTTTTAAAGATTAAGAGAACAGATACTAGAGATTTTAACATTGCTGTTCGTGGTGGAGTTACTAACCAAGCCATGACTGTAATAAAAGAATCAGCTAATGATATTGCAGAATTACCTTTTCAATGTTTTCCTGATTTTATAGTCAAAGTTAATAACACAGCTGATAGTACTGCTGATGATTATTACGTTAAATTTGTACCTGATGGAGAAGGTATTCCTGGAGCTGGTAGTTGGGAAGAAACAGTTAAGCCTGGGATTCCTGTAAATCTAAACTCTTCAACTATGCCACATGCCTTAGTTAGACAGGCTAATGGTAACTTTACTTTAGGACCTTTAAACAGTTCTTCTGCTTTAACTGGCTGGGCTGGTAGAGAAGTAGGTGATATTTATAGTAATCCTGATCCAGCTTTTGTAAAAAAGGGTATATCTAATATGTTCTTTTTTAGTAATAGATTAGGATTTTTAAGTGAAAGTTCAGTCATATTAAGCCAACCAGGAGACTACTTTAATTTCTTTCAAATATCTGCAATAACTGTAAGTGATGCTGATCCTATAAGTCTTTCAGCTTCAAGTACAAAACCTACAATTTTAAAAGCAGCTATAGGAACTCCTAAAGGTTTACTTTTATTTTCAGAAAATGCACAATTTCTACTCTCTTCAGATGAAGTTGCATTTGGTCCCAGTACAGTAAAACTTAAAGAGATTTCTACTTATACATATCGTTCAAATACAAACCCACAAAGTACTGGTGTAAGTATTATGTTCGTTACTGAAGCAGATACTTATTCAAAAGTATTAGAAATGGCTGTTGATTCTGTAGATAACAGACCAACCGTTGCTGATAATACAAGAATAATTCCTGAATATATTCCTCCTAATTTGAAATGGGCAACTAATAGTCCAAATAACAATATGTTGTTTTGGGGAGATAATTCAAATATTGTATTTACTTTTAAATTCTATAACGTAGGAAATGAAAGACAATTAGCTGGCTGGAGTAAATGGCAATTTCCTACTCAAGTTAGGATGATGGAGTTTGATAATGATACAGCTTATCTTGTTTCTTATGACGGAACAAACTCGACATTATCAAAATTAGAATTAATAGATGATCCTGATACAGCTCCTATTACAACAACTTTTGGTCAAAAATTTTTACCAAGATTAGATTTTTCTCATAAAAAAGCAAGCTTAACAACAAGTACTGTTGGAGATAATACTAAAATTTATTTCCCAGCTGGAGGAGTTATTCCTGGATCTAATGTCAACTTTATAGTAACTAGCGGATCTGATGATGGTACATTTACCAAACCTACTCTTCAATCAGATTCAGGTGGTAACTATATATTGGTAGATTCTTCACTAACTTCAACAGACTATACAATAGGATCTGAATACAGAATGACAGTTAAGTTACCATCATTCTATGTTTCATCTGAAGGTAAAGCAGATCGTATTGATAATCCTGTAGTTGAGTTTTTATATCTTGATCTTTATTATTCAGGAAGATACGAGGTAAGTGTAGAGAAATTAGGTTATACGAACTATGACCACGATTTAGAAGTTGCCAGAGCAAATATATATGTTGCTAATAGTCCACCTATTGAAGAAGTAATAACTAAATCAGTACCTATCTTTTGCTTAGGAAGAGATGCTAAGGCAAATATATATGCAGATGGACCATTCCCAGCTGCAGTAACCAGCTATTCCTGGCAAGGACATTACAACAAACGAGACGTATTACAACTAAAAGGTTAATGAAACCGTATTACCGTAAAGCCACGGTGAAGGATGCGATATTAGTTGCTAATAATCTTCGTGAAGAAGACCGCAAAGAAATGGAAGGGTTAGGTCATATACCTATTGCCCTTCCTTTTTTAGTTCAATTAAGTACAACAACAGTAGCTTTCTTTGATGAAGATAATGCTATTGGTGGAGTAGGAGGAATCATGCCTGACATTAATAAAAATGTTGGTCAGATATGGTTAATTTGTACTCCTATTATTACTAGAAAACCACATACTTTTGTAAGGCAAGCAAAACGCTGGCTAAATGAACAGCAGCAATATCGTCTCTTATGGAATATCGCAGATGCGAGAAATAAATTTCACCACAAACTTTTAAAACTATTGGGATTTAAAGCAATTAAACTTATTTACCCTCCACCATATTCACTACCGTATTATGAAATCGTAAAACTATGTGTACAGCAGCAATAGCTGGAGTAGTTGTATCAGCTGTAGGAACCGCTGCAAGTGTTTATCAAGGGATTCAAAATATGAATCTTACAGTTGATATGGCTAGACAGCAGCAAGATCTATCGTATCGACAAGCCCAGCAACAAACAAACTTTCAAAACCAAGCAATCGTACAAAAACATATTGGAGATGTTAAAGCTCAACAAGCAGCCACTGAAGCAGCTAACATGGCTTATTTTTATGGCGATCAAGCAGCAAACAGAGCTTATGTAGCACAACAAGAAAAATTTAAAGAAGTACAAGATAAAGCAGCTTTTAAAACACAAGAGATATATGCCAAAGCTATTGGAGCAAAAGGAAGAATTTTAGCAAGTGGCTTAACAGGTCAATCTATTGGCTTACTAGCTTTAGATACAGAACGTAGAGCTGGCTTTGCACAAGCAGAACAAGATGCAACTGTTAGATCTGCTGAAATGGCTATGGGTACTTCAATGGAAGGCACAAGACTCAAAGCTTTATCAAACATCAATACTATTGCTTCTAGATTAGATCCTCCTGTCATGGCTCCTCAACTTGCTCCTCAGCCAATAGGAATTGGAAAAGATTTAGAACTTGGAATACCGTCATATAATTGGGCATAAATAATGGCAAGAATATATCAGCCGACTGAATATGGAAGTTCATTCCAAGGTTCAGCAAGAGAAGAGCAATTTAGTCCTGTACAACCATTTGACCAGTCT
>VTLG01006467.1_pt1 | contig 14414 bp, 18 predicted proteins | sample 4694571 | NCBI WGS metagenome assembly VTLG01 (sample SAMN12604809, study PRJNA352737) | marine metagenome | biome: ENVO:00000447; feature: ENVO:00000209|ENVO:00000569|ENVO:01000036; material: ENVO:00002151; isolation source: viral sequences binned using virsorter ...
TCCGCTATGTGGAAGTTGATTACCTGTTGCAGCTTGTGTAAATAAAACAAAACAAGAAGTATCTGATGAATTATCTGTTACTGTAACTCTTGTTGAAGTTGTCGCAGTAGCAGCGTTTCCTGATGTATTTTGGTTGCCAGAAGTGTTTACACCTGGAAGATTAATATTAGCTGATCCATTAAAACTTACACCACCAATAGTTCTTGCAGTGGCTAGTGTTGCTGCGGTAGATGCTGCAATACCAAGAGCATCTATATCCGACTTACTTTGATCGGCTGTAGCACCATCTTCAACATTCAAGATTGTTCGTACTTGACCAGCAGTTAATTCTTGAGGTACTCCATTACTTACTCTTCTACCGACAATAGTGTTAGCAGATAAAACACTCATTTTAGAAAATGAAATACCTGCACTTGCGTTTATATCAGCATTTACAATAGTTCCATCTGCTATTTTTGCACTTGTTACAACCCCATTATCAATAGTAAAAGTATCGCCACCATTGCTGACAGTAATATCTCCTTTGTCTCCATCGTCTATACCACCACTACCTGATATTTCTGCTACAGATCCATTATCTTTCTTTGTAAATAACTTGCCATTATCAGTTCGTATTGCTATTTCACCAACACTTAAATCACTTGCACCTGGATCGCTACCACTTCCTCTTTTAAGCTTAATTGTGTTAGACATTGGTTCACCTCCCTATGATTTGATTCTAGTAACTACCCCCATCTATGTCGAACCCAGAAGTAGAACCATCTTCTAAAAATGTAACCAAGTCAGACAGGGCAACCTGTTTCATTGTGCCATTATCATTCATAACCATACGATCTGCTGTTGCCAAAGTTGTAGAGGTAGCAGATGTACCCCCGTCTATAATATTTAACTCAGCAGTTGTTACTGTTGCTCCATCAAGGATAGCTACTTCGGTTGAAGTTAATGCAGCTAACGCAGCAGAAGCACCTGATTGACAACCAGACAAGTTATCAAGGTCTGCATCATAAGCTTGAACATTTGTTCCAATCGCTAATCCCAAAGCAGTTCTAGCTGCACTTGCACTTGTAGCTCCCGTTCCACCATCTCCTACCGCAAGAGTTCCTGTTATAGAACTAGCAGCAAGATCAACAGCAATTTCAGTGGACTCAATAACAAGTCCACCATTAGCTTTTAGATCAACAGATAGTGTATTGCCAGATTTATCTAAACCATCTCCTGCTGTAATCTGACCAGCACCAGAAAACTGTGCGATAGTAAGGTTATTCGTTCCAACAACCGCAGATCCTTTGTTAGAAGTACAAACAAACCCATTGTCAGCGTTAACAGTTCCTTGCTCAACAAAAGTAAAGAATCCAGCAGCGTCAGCACCAGCAGCTAAATCATCTGCTCTAGCTGGACTAGATCCTACAACATAAATACCATTTTCTGAAGCAGTTGATTGGTTTTTAACAAGAACACGATCATTAGTAGAAAGAGTTACACCATCTAACGTATCTCCATTATTTAGTGCAGTAGATATTGTTATGTTTGCTGTAGTAGCTGCCACACAAGAATCTTTAACATCTAAACCTTGACTTGTGGCCTCAACGAACGATTTAGTCGCAGCATCAGAACTATTTACAGGATCAGCTAGGTTAGTTATTGTCTGACTATTTAATGAAACCGAACCTGTTGGTGCAGCCATTTGATCTAATCTATTTGTTCTTACACCAGCATCAAAATCACTTATCTTGGTATGAGCTATAGAAGGTACATCAGCAGCTACCATAGCTCTGAATGTTGCAGCACCATTACTACCATCTGGTGCAGCTAAAAATGTATTCTGTGTTCTACTCGTAAATAAATCAGCAAAACTACCAGATCCACCAATCGCTTCAATAGTTGTAGCGGAACCTCCTGCTCCACCTGTTCCAATACCAATGAATAACTTTTTATTACCTTCAGCAAAAGCTAATTCAGCATTTGCAAGACTTGTAGGTGCTGATGATCCTGTGGATCTTTTTATTCGTACTGTGTTAGCCATTGTTAAAAGTTGCCCCCATCGACAAGTGTAAGTTTGGTAGTAGTTGCATCTGCTTTAAATTTAGCAGAACTTGAGTCATAGTAAATGACAGAGCCATCAACTTTGTCGGTGTCCTCTAGCTCAAAACCAACTGGTCCTTGTGGACCTTGAGTGGCTACTGTAACAATAGTGGTATCACCTTCATTAACTGTAACAGTATTTTTGGTGGTTGTAACATTTACAGTTGTCATGCTGTATAACCCTCTGATACAAATATAGTACCTTCTAAATAATATTCTTTTAATCCAGCAGGATTTGTAAGAGCAACGTCATATTTTAAAACTTCTGGAGTAAATGTTCCTGTTTGCGTATCAGTGAGTGCAATATCCACAGTTCCAGTACTTCGATTAGTATAAGTTACAGCAAAATCAGCATATTTATTAGATCGTGGCTCATCCCAAACTTGAGCAGCAACAGTATAACCAACTAAAGAAATTGCAGCATTGCTACTATCCTTAAACACAAGTTGAATACTGTGATCTGCTCTTCTTTGAACTGTCATATTATATGTTCCAGGAGTTATTGCCATTATCAGCTAGGTTTTGGGTTGGCATCTTTAACAGATTTTATATGTGCTGCCCATGTTCCAGTAGTATCAAATTTACCATCAACCATATCGTGATACAACATATCAAGTTGATCTCCAAAACTTGCATATCTTGTTGTTCCATCTTCTGTTCTATCAGTTCGATATTTAAGTTTATCTAACTCAACTCTTGCTGCATCAACTAAAGCTTGATCTATCTCTATAAGATTATCGTCACCATCAAATACTCCTTCTGCATCAAAAATACGGCTGGCATTTGGATATGCTTTGTAAATAGCATCATGGTCGTATTCAACACTCATGCTCCAATCTCCATAACTGATATAGCAGAAACAGGTCTGTATTGACTAAAGTTGTTTCCAGTTGTTGCTGCTCTATTAATATACATTGTTCCATTACTTTCTACATGACCTTGTATTTTGTAAGTAATTTGAGATGTTGTATTTGGTTCGTCTAATATCGTCATTCCTAAATTAGTCATGTGCGAACCATCAGATTGTATATTACCTTGAGAAGTTGTAACTCTAGCTCTATTTCCCTGAGTATCTGCTCTTCCTATTTGTGTACTGTTTCTAAATATAATTTGAGCAGATCGGTAGCCACTTGGTCCATGAGTGTGAACACTATACCAAATAAGAATTTTACTGCTTGAAGCTGATGGTGTGATATTTACTGAAAGTCCAATATCTCTAAAAGTATTACCAGAGATAGATAAAGAATTACTTGTTTTCAACATACTATGCTGAACTTGTAAAACTTTACCTAAAGCACCACCTGATGCAATAGTTGTACCATCACCAAAATTAACTGTCATTGAATAACCTCCTGTAGAACAAATTTAAACTTTTTACCATTTCGTCTGTTCACTAGAAAAAGATCATCTGCTCCTTCCTGTATAGTATAGCTTCCCCAAGTTCCGTCAACGTCATTCTTATGGCCTTCGTTAGATAAATTAAGGTCATTTATAAATAAATTAGCCCATCTAAGTGCAGACGATCCTAAATCATAAGCGTTATTTGTAGCAGGAGTTAAAGTGTGCAGCCCTGTAAGATTTTGTCCTCCAACCTGACTTACTATTGAGGCTGAAGTGACTAAAGTTCCTGTTTCATCAGGTAAGGTTATTGTTCTATTAGAAGCAACAGTTGAAGGTGCTTTTATTCCTACATAATTACTGCTATCAGCATCACCAAATCTGATTTCGTTCTGTGTTCTTAAAGTTATACCATTTGCATCGAATATCATCTGCTCAGTTCCAGAAGAACTAAATCCCATAATATTTGCAGATTTTCTAAATAATCCTAAATCTGGGTCTGTATCAAAAGATAATGCTGGTGTAGATGCACTATTTGAGTCATCTATCTTTAAAACACCTGTCATTGTGCCACCAGATTTAGAAAGTAATCCTAAATTAGCTTGATCTATATTCCCTATCTCAGTAAAAGCACCATTACTTGAGTTTCTGATTTTTAAAATATTTGTTGTGGTATTAAGAAAAGGCATACCAGCTACACATTGACTTGTAGCCAAATCAGTTGATTTTGAATTACTTGATTGAATCGCAGCAAAAACATTATTAAGATCAGTTCTTACGTTGGCTCCAGAAGCATTTTCGATTGTGTAATTTGTAACGTCAGCCACAGTTAAATACTATTTTCCTCCATGTTAACCTCCTTTGCCGAAACCAACAGCACTATAGGTAAAGTTCCTATCAATACTAGCATTACTTGAGTTTTTAAAATGAACTGTAAAGCCAGTTCCAGATATACTACTGAGTTCAAAATAATCTCCTGTTGCCATATTTTGCGGAGAAATACTAACAGAAGGTAAGAAACTATTTAAATTACCAAGTGCAGACGTACCAACAAAGAATGGCGATGTAAATGTAACAGCTTTTGCTCCTGCACCAGACGCTATAACAGAAGATTGTTCAGTTCTTGATGGCATTGTTGCTGTATATCCTGCTTGCTGAAGATTCATGTTTTGGGCTGTATCTGATGTAGATAACGTAATTCTGAACTGAAATCCTCTACCTTTAAATGTTCCATTGGCAAAATCATTAAAGTCTGTATAGGAACTCATATCTGTGGAAGTTCTTACTGCTATTTTTGCATTAGCTTCATTTGCAACAGTTCCATCAAAATCTGTCCAAGTATCTATATTATCTGTTCTGTTATCAAATTGATCTCCTACATAAAAACCAACCCCTTGAAAATGTCTTTTTAAAGTAAGCGAAAATGTACTACCAAGATCAAGAGTAGTCACAAAATCATAAGTACCACTTGAATTAGATACAGGGTTTGTAAGTTTTAAACCACCTAAACTATTATCGTAAACTACATTACTTTTAGTTCCGTTATATGGTGTGCTGTCAGTATCTTCTCTATCAGTTTTTACAACTATTGAATCAAGAATATCAACAAGTGAAAGATTTACACTAGCTGCTGTAGAACTAAATCTTCCACCATCATCTTGAAATTTAAGAAGATAAGTTCCAGCTAATGCAGGAGCTATGACTTCTGTAGCATTACCAGCTACAGCTTCAATAATGTCTTGAGCAGCTTGGAAAGTTGCTGCACCTCCAGTTAAATTTGTATGCCTTACATAAACTCGACCACCATGTAAAACATCAATAGCAGTGGCTTGTGTAAATCTAAGCCTTACAAATTGTTCATTGATTGGTTCGATAGTAAGTCCAGATACGTTTTCTGGTAATGCTGTTTTACCTTGAGCAGTAAATGAAGTTTCAGTTGAATTTGCAGATATTTCTCCTCTTGCGTTATATGAAAAAACTTGAATTGTATAAGTTGCTTTTACAGTATCTAATAACTCAAAATCACTACTAAATACGATTTGAGAAACATAATTACCATTTTCTACTTTGTAATTGACAAGATATTGAGTAACTCCCACAACAGGTTGCCAATCAACAATTAATTTACTTCTAGCAATACTATTTATAACAACTGTCTTTTCTGAAACTGTTAATGCACTTGGAGGATTAGCTGGTTGGTTTAATATAGATATAGTTCTTGTAGGTAAAGCAATGCCGTTTTCAATAAAGTTGTACTTGCCTTCTACATAAGATAAAGCTGTAATTACATAATTAATGTCATCTTGCTCTTCTACTTGAATAACCCTAAATAATTGAGTCTGTAATGTCGTGCTAGATATTAGATAAGGTGCATTTACATTTGGTGCGGAAGAAAAAGCAGAACTAACAGTTAAAACTGCATTTGATATAGCAGTAATATTTCTAGATTCAACTGATCCATCAGACAAAATTACGCTGATCGTAGGGTTATCACTTAAGGCAGGTAAGCCTGTTTGCTCTAAAGCATCAATAGTGATTGTTGTAGTAGTTGCAGTTACTACACGACCACCTCTTCTAGCTCCTGCTCTTACAGGATCGTTGATTTCAATAACTGAACCAGGTCTTACTACAATTCCTGCATCTATTGAAGTTGAAAATGTAACTGTCTCACTTTCATTTTGTTCAGCAAAAAGTATTGCACGACCTAATCTGGCAGCTTGATTCCGAGAAGTACAAGCAAATGCTTTTACCTGTTTTATTATCGTTCCAAATTTAGCTATAGCTGCTGCATCTTCTACTACTTCAAAATCAACCTCTTTAGAATCCATGTTGAAGTAACTAACAGAAACAACAGAATGACGTTGTTTTAAACTACTTCCCTGATAAGTAAATCCTGTTTCTCCAACATTAGCTAAATTAAATAAATAACTTGCTGTAGTTTCTTTATCTTGAGATATGGTTATAGATCCAGCAGACCATATTGGCATACATCTCATAACACCAGCTAGGTCATTTATTGCTGCAAACGCTTCTTTAGGACTTTGAATATTTACATTGCAACTAAATCTAGCTTCTTCTGCTCCTGATCCAGTTCCATCATCTACTAAGGTGTTTGCATATTTACTCGCAGCTACAAAACTAAATAAATCTAAATTACTATCAGTAACGTGATCCCCCAAACCATACCTCGTGTTTGTGAGAAGGTCCAATAAGCACATTGAAGGACAATTTGTATATCGAGCAGCTTGAAATGTTCCGTTAAATATATAGCCACTTGGATATATTATTCTGCCAGTTTGCACATCAACAGTTGGTGTTCCAGAATTATTAGCTCCTGCTCCTGGTATTCTTACTTTTATTCCTCTAATCCGATATTTTCTCGTAGGAATACGATTAAACTGCTTACTATCTAAACGAAGAGCTACATAAGCACTATTAGGATAAGTAGAATTATTATCTATAACTTCTTGAAGGCTAGTAAATTCAAAAGCATTTACTCTTTGTTCACTTGAACTATCTGCTGTAACTCGAACTACTCTTACATCTACAGTTGTAAAACCGCTAGTTAATTCAATTCTGTGATCTCTTGCATAAGCATCTCCAGTTCTACCAGAAACAACTCCACCATTTGTTGGAGTTATTTTGTCAACAAAACCACCAGAATCATGTTGAATTTGTATTTTATATTGAACAGTGTCTCCTCTAATATCTCCATCATCTTCTAAAACTTGTATTTGAGGCCAAGTTAAAGTAACAATTACAGCATCTACATCTGTGTTTGTAATTTGTCTAGTTACAGGTGCAGATGTAGTCACAGTAACCCCAACAGCAGTTGGTGATCTACTTTCAGCAGGAATACCACTCATAGCAGTTTGGTTAGCCGTTCCAAACTCTGATTTAAAAGTTACGTCTTGAAAATTAAAATCTGTATCCGCAGGGCTAGTACTTGTAGCGTCAGCAGCAAGTATAGGAGTATCGTCAAGAAATACATCTTTTAAACTTGCATTTTGATATGCAGTAGTTCCTTTTGTACGTTCTTCCTTAGAGGCAGTAGCAAATCCTTCTATTTCTCCTTCAGAAATTAAGTCTTGAACAGTAGCAAAACTTCTACTATGTAAAGTATCAGGAGCACGATACGGAGGAGGTGGTTGCCTATTACCACCGCCACCAGCACCTTTAATGATTTTAGTTTCGTCTGTCATGCTTCAACCTGATTAGTGTCAATCGCTGCACTTATTACAACACTTCCTGTAATTATTTCACCATATACTATAGGAACAGGAGTACCAGCCCTTGATGTATTTTGCACTCCACTAAAATTAAAAGATAATTGTGGATCTTCCTCTGAATTAAATTTTTGTGGTTCTGGCACAGGAAATAACAAATCAGAAACACCAGATAGTGATAGCGATGCACCTATTGCAAATAATCCTTTTTGAAGCAATCCAACTTTTGCAAATCCTTTAGAAAAAGCTACACCCAATCCTGCTGAAGTTCCAAACGAGAAAAATGATGCTCCTATCAATGCAGCACCTAATAATATTTTTCCAAAACCTCTACCAGCACCACTAATAGCTGGAATGAAATGTATATCTTCCTGTCCTATAGGATAGGCTAATTCACTTTCATCAATATCATAATTACCAACTTTTACCTGATAATATTTAGGACACATAAAACGTTCTACTTCTGGAAAATTATGTATTAAAAAACTTACTGCCTGAGAAACACTATTAACTTTTATCTCGAACTCTTTATGTCCGATAAATTCTGCTAATTGTCCATATAATTTTAACTTACGAAGCATAGCGATACCTCTTTCCTGTACATTTTAACAACCATTCAGAGTAAGGCTCTCTACAAGATAGTCTATCGGTTAAATGATGAATAACATCACCTTCAAAAAATAATGCCACATGATTTAAAGTTGGATGCAAAATACTCATAAGCAATACATCCCCATTCTGTAATTTTTCTTCTGGTCTAAGTTCTCTAAAATTAGTTCGCCAAGCACAATCTTCAAACAAAGGTTTATTATTAAATTCTTCCAATGTTATAGGTCTATCCCAATCTCTAAGTTCAATATTTCTTTCTTCTTTATACCAATCTCTAACTAAACTCCAGCAATCAGTAATACCCCAAACCCATTGTCGCCCTAATAAAGGTGGCTTATATCCGCATGGTTCTAAATATGCCCATTGTTCTGTTTTAGGATTAACAATATACCAAGGTAAATTACTATCTTCACAACTAATCTTATCTGCCTGACTAGGGGTAGGAGGTGTTATAGGGTGACTATGAACCACTCCAACTATTTCTCCTGTATTATCTGCCTTTACATAATCTTCTGGATCGATGATAAAACATTGATGTTCTGTCATCGAAAGATTGCGACAGGGATAGTATCTTTCTTTACCTTTTACGTTCAAAAGCAAACCACAAGATTCTTTAGGATCTTCTCGTTGAGCATGAAGTAGTGCTTTATATTTCCAAGTCATTGAACAAACGTACCAATAGAAGGAAATATGGATCTAGTACATTGCCTTTTGGGAATCCTAACTCCTGCTAAATCTGTAGGAGCAGCAAGTTCAAATTCAACAAGCTCTCTAGTTTCTGTTGCTTTACGATCAATCGAATATATCTCTTGAGGAAACTCTGCCTCATCGTCTGCTGTTGGGTTTGTTCCGTCAGCAAAATTAACTGCATCAAGAAATTTAGCTAATGTTCTTATTCTAGTTACTGTAGCCCCTGTCAAATCATTACCTGTTGTCGTTTCATTAACAGATAGGAGTATTGATGAGATTAATCCTGTAGCATTACTAATTACTATTTTAGGTCTAGGTAACTGTCCTTTTTGAAAAGCAAAACCTGATGCTTGTATTGGAAATCTAAGATATTCATTACCAGCCCATACTATTTTTCCATTAGCATTTAAGTTACTTCCAGCATGAAACCTATAAATTGTATTTGCACCATGTAATGCTGTTGATAACTGAAGAGTAAACAATTCAATAATCGCTGATGGGTTAATAGATTGTAAATTACTAAATACTGCTGAATTTACTGACATTATGATACTGGTTCAAATACTTGTCGAAAAGTTGCTTGAATTGTTGCTCTATTGTTATATGGTATTGATTTGCTCCAATTTTCACAAACAAATTCAGAGGATGAACTTTCTCCTGGTGGAGTAAAAGTAAAGCTATCACTATCATTTGCTCTAGCATCTAAAAATGTTTCTATAGTATCTGCATCTGTTTCTGAAACATTAAAAGTAAGTTGAAAAACTTTTGGATTCTGATGTTGTGCTAATCCAAAAAGAATACGATGCTCATAACCATCAGCAAAACGAACAGTGCGAGTTAGTGGTGCAGAAGTTTTCTGTTGACCATAAGTAGGTTTTATTGAAGGAAACGTAGCCATTATGCAAGTAATCCTCCTGGTCTTTTTTGCTGTATTAATTCAGATTGTACCGCAACTGATATGAGCCGACCAAGCTCTCTACCCTGTTCTTCATCTCCTTCAACAGAAGAACCAGAAGCATCTACATTTACTACAACATTAGTCGAACTGCCCATGTCTGAATTAGGCACTATCCTTCCACCTGTGTTTGGAACAAACATTTCAGGACCACGTTCTCCAACCATATAACTTTTTCCTGCACTAACAGGACCACCATTAGCCCTAAAGAATCCACCAATTCCAGGTAAAGAACCAAGAAAAGCATTTACACCAAATCTGATAAGAGATCTTTGTATTTCTGAAAATACACTACGAGCAACATCTCCAAGAGTTTTAGTACCATTTATCGCACCTTCTATAGCATCAACTAAACCAGTTTCTACTGTTGAAGCAATACTTGAATATAAGGTATTTAATTTTTCTAATTCTCTTTTTAAACGAACTTGTCTTTCTATTTCCGCTTCATCAAATTCAACACCAGCTTTTCTAGCAGCTTCTATAAGTTTATTTTTTTCTCTTATAATTTCAGCTTCTCCTTGACCTAGTGTAATTGCATTATTAAGAAAACCTATTTGATCTGTTAAAGATTTAGTTATCTGTTCATATTCCATTCTTGCTAATTCTGCTGCTTTTTTACGAGCATCCTCTATATTTTTTGCTTTCATGAGTTTTACAATCTGATCATCTAATTGTCTAGCGACATTTCTATTTGCATTTTCTCTTTGTTTTACTAGATCCATTATTTCTTTATCCTCTGTTTCTAACTTTGCTTGTGCTAATAAATTTGATCGTTCAAAACCTATTATTTTTTTATCTGTATCTTGATCAGCACCTTTTGCAAATAATTTTGCTATTTCAGTACCAAGCCTTGTAAAAAATTTACTCATTTCATTTGTAAGGTTTTGGCTGCTATCTGCAAATGCTTGTAATGCTTCAACACCATCTTGTCCAACTAATTTTGTTGTCTCTTGAACAGCAGCATTATATGCAGCTTGTTTACCTTGAGTTTGTTCAATTAGTTTTAGATATCTCTCTGTATCAGTTCCAAGTAGTCCAAGAGATTTAGAAACTGTATCAATGTTTAATGTTTTAGGGTCTAAAGCTTTTCCTAAGTCATTTAAACCTTTGATAGCTTCAGTAAGTTGCTGAAGTATAGCAGTTGCAGCAAGACCTCCAGCAAAACCTCCCATCTGTCCACCAATTTTTGTACCAGCAAAACCACCAGCAAAACCAGCAGCACCACCTAATGGTCCTTGCCCAAATAGCAAAGGAAATGCACCACTGACTAAACCACTTTTTAAAGCTGCTGCATTACCTCTTGGATTTGCCCCTAATTTTTGACTTATCCGTAATTGTTTATCATTTGCTGCCATAGCTTTTGTTGTAGTATTTATGGCTGCTGTAACCTCATTAAATTCTTTTGAACCTAAAGTTAAACCTCTTCTTAATGCTTCAAATCCCTGCAAAGATGCTTCTTGTTGTTCTATTGTAAGACCTAGTGCTTTTCCTGTTTGATTGACTTGTTTTGCAAAACCCATCATTTGTGCTTTTGCATCTTTTAAAGGTTTTACATCTTCTCCTTTTGTAAATGGAAAATTACCACTTAAATTAATGCCTTTCATTTTGTTGATTGAGGCATTCAATTCGTTTGTTTTTTTTGTTATTTGATCTAACTTTTCTTGTCCTGTAACGGACATCCTAATATTTACACCATATTCTCCTGCCATGAGATTCGACCTAAATCTAAAACTTTATCTAAGTGTACCTCTTTTATCGTTTTCTCGCTTGTGATTTATATTTTGCATCTTCATAAGCCTTATCTTCATATTCTCTTTTTAACTGATAAAAAGCAGCCCAATGTATAAATTCTTCCTGCGTAAGTTTATTAGTTAATTCTTTTACTGTCATACCTAATTCTGACGCTAAAAAGAATATAAAAAACCAATCAGATTTAGCTTTTTAAAGATGCTTTCGCTTCCTCCAATTTGTATTCAGAACCAGAATTCATCATTGCTAATTGTATTTCACCCAATGCGGAAGCATTTACTTCTCTTCTTAATGAAGCTTTATGACCATCTTGAAATAATCTTTTACCATCTTTATCTAGTGCCTTTGTAATCATAAGATTTAAAGCAAACTCATCATTACTTTGAGCTATCCCATCAGAAGATTTAGCAACAATAGATTCTCTTTCAGCAATTGTTAATGGATTCCAATAAATTTTTAAAACTGTCGTGTCTCCATCTTTTAATTCATACATATATCTTTGGCTTACACCAAATTTGTTCTTGAGAAGTTCAATAGCTTCCATATAAAATTAATTAAATATTATATTAGTATACTAGGCATTTGCCGAGAATTGGCAAGATATTATTCCTACAAAATGACTTCTATCTTCAATATCCAATGGAGTAGGACCATTTACGTCTAAAACTCTAGGCTTACAACTAAATGTATCTGTGTATCCAGAAGCATTAACAGAAGTAAGACCATCAATCACCGCTTCAGATATTTCAGATAAAACCGATGTACCTTTTGATTTAGGAACATATACATTACATTGAATCACACCAGCATAATAATCTGAACTTGCTCCCTGATTCTGTAAAGTTGATTGTGTAAAATCTACACTCATTAAAATATATTTTTTAGTCTTTCCAGGTATTGTGTAATGTACATTGTCATATACCATTTCAATAGTCGGATCTACATCTGATACTGCATCAGTTACTGCTTTTTCAAAAGCTGCTCTGGTATTCACTAAAGTCATTTGGTAAACTCCGTATACTTAACACCACCTTGAGAACGACCAAATCCTCCAGTAGTGCTACCACCAACAAATAATTTTCCTTTATCTGTCATGGTTTCTTTTATCATTTTACCCAAAGATCCTTGTATAAATAATTGAACTTTACCTCCTTCAAGAGCATATACTGCATATTCAACTCTGTTACCAATGTAAACAGGTCTTTTATAATTAAAAACTCTTTTAACTGGAAATCTAGGTTCTATAACAGGGTTTAAAGGAGCATTACCACCAGTTCCAGATAAAAATGCCGTCATTGCCTGTTGTTTAATACCAGACCAAGGTTGAAATCTTTTAATTTTATCTCTTGCCCTAACAGGACTACCTTGAGCTACCCAACTAGAGGCAAAAAATCCTGTATAAACTGGACTTTTTTCCTTAGTTGATAACTCAGCATGAACTTTTTTGATAAGTGCATTGAAATCTCTTGATATTTGTTTATTTAAATCTGGTGGTAAATCTTCTAAACGTCTTGTAGTCATTAGAACCTTACCAATAAAATAAATAAATAAGTCTGACCACCTTTCTTTGTATCTATATCCACTATCTGTACAACTCTATCAGATCCAGCAAAATTCAAAGTAATCTCATCTTCTAAAGATGGTTGATTATCTCCTATCAAATCTGGAGTGATATATAACTTAGCTTCTCTCATTTCTTGTGCACCTTCTTCTTCTGAACGAATAAAAGATATCGGTACTTTTATATCCGAGTAAGTTGTATCAACAGTAATATCTTCTCCTGTTTCAATGTTGTAACTTGATACTCCTTTTTTTGTATAAGTAATTGTGTGATCTAAAGAATCACCTAAAGTTGCAACAACACTTTTTGCAACACTTCTAAATAAACTATCTAGTTGCCCTGCCATTATCCTCTAACCACTCTCATCTGAAAAGTACCAGCTCCACCAAGCATATATGCTCCAAGATAACTTTGTAGCCAAGGATAAACATCCATAATATTATTTATAGCTCCAGTTCCCTGACTATCAGTATTATATTTAACTTGTAAATCTCCTAACTTAACTTCAGAAAAATTACCATCTTTACCTGTTGTACCAGTAATTGCATCGGTATCATTTGCTAAAGCTCTAGCTAATTCGTATTGTGCGTATTTAATATTGTTTGGAATAGTAGAACAACTTAGTTCAACTCTATCAACTTGATAGTTTGTTCTAGGAAACTTTAATGCTTGATTTTCATCACATCTATCTCCTTGAAATACAAAAGTATCAATCCATCTTGTAGCAGCTATCAATGACCTGTTTTTCTGATCATCTGTTTTATTAGTCCAGGTTGAAGAATCTGGAACTGTTTCAAAATAACTATTAGCTTCTGTCAATGTGACATAGCTATTAGCAGTTTCACTTTTTATAGTTGCATTTATGGTAGCTGCCACGATTGATAAAGTAATTTAGTTTTATTGTAGCGTAAAGAAAAAACCCCACCAATAATTGATGAGGTTTTTAAATGGCATGACCACTGCCAATCCAATCTTAAAATAAATTAAGACTTAAGACCATTTGATAATGGTGTGTTTACAAAGATTTCAACCATAGGAATCTGATCGATATCATAAGTTACACCCCAGTTAGATCCTGTTCTAAGTGCTGAGTTAGCAGGGTTATCAGCAGCGTTTGTCCACTTAGTACCCATAACGTGATAAGCACTATGGTAGTCAACAGACATAACATCTTGCTTAGATAAGATGTTTCTTTCTGCTTCAA
>VTLG01009998.1_pt1 | contig 14407 bp, 16 predicted proteins | sample 4694571 | NCBI WGS metagenome assembly VTLG01 (sample SAMN12604809, study PRJNA352737) | marine metagenome | biome: ENVO:00000447; feature: ENVO:00000209|ENVO:00000569|ENVO:01000036; material: ENVO:00002151; isolation source: viral sequences binned using virsorter ...
GAGCTCTTCCGGCGTAAACCCCCGGTGCTCAGTTGTATAAACCTCGCAGGTTCCCGGCTCTATTGCTACGTTTACACCCAACATCAGACTTTCTGCGCCCTGACCGCGCCGCTGCGATAATTATCTGTTGTACTGTACCCCTCACCCAAAGACTTCAAGTTCGTTAAAGCATCCTCATACTGCTTTTGATACACCACCAACATATCCTGCTCGCCTTTCATAAAGGTATAGCCCTCTACAAGACAGCCGTACAACAACACAGTTTCTGCGTTATCACCCAGCCAACTGGTTCCGTCCCCGGATGTCGTGATTGAGGTAGGCTTGTAAAAATAATGAAGCTCAACCGTGTAACCGCTATTAGGAGTCGGGCCAAGAATGAACGATGAATCGTCAAACAGACCGTAATACTTTGGCGTACCAGTCGTTGCAGATACCGGATACGCCTCACGAATGAAGTTCACATCCTTGAATACCAGATACTCATATCCACTGTTATCAAGGGCAAGGGAATAAGGAGCCATGAAATCAGTAGGTGTTCCCAGATACGCATTACCGCTGGTCATCGTACCTGTGGTGTTCTTCCTGAAATCGGGTAACTGAACCGATTTGAGAATACGGTTCTCTGCCTGAACGATGATAGTAGCTAGATCATTTACAAACGTGGTTTCCGTGTTTTGCAGATAATCCTGCATTGCGCTTTTGAGTGTTGTATATGTCCACGCCATCAGCCTGTACTCACCGTAACCTTACCAACAACCGCCGTAATATCGAGTCCTACGGTACGACTACCCAAAGCAGAGTTACCCCCACCGACAGGATCCCAAGCGTAGAGCTTACGGCTCTCTGCTTCTCCCGTATCAGGTCTGGGATCTCTCAGCGCCTGCGGGTCATCCATTTTCAAACGACCAAGCTGCAACTGCGGCTGATCCTCATCCACCACATCACGGCCTACCAGCAAGCCATTCGGCCTGCCGTTCTCAATCTGTGGAACCAAGTCCTTGAGTGGATACCTAAATCCTGTGCGATCACAGAACCCGAAAGCCTTTTTACCTGCGGCATAGCTACTCATACTCGGCTATACCCCCCAGGAACCATGTAGAACGAAGATTTATCCCTGTCGGCATCTGCTGCTAAGTCCCACTGCTCGTCATAGATTTGCTTGAGCAGTGGCGCTCTATCTGAGGCTTCAGGGCGCTTAACGCTGATGTGATAAGCCAGCCCAGCCGCCATACAGGGCAGGAACCGGGAAGGTATATCCACATTGTTGGACGCAGGGCTTCCAGTATCCTCCACCCGCTGGATGTAGTAATAATTGATCTTGTAGGTCACGGCATCATCCGGCACAGGCCACACATTCAGGGCAATAGCGCCTGGGTCTTTCTCAATCCAATACTGGATCGGGCGACCTTGGGTTAGTTTATTTGTCAGATGTGAATACTGACTGATGGAGATCCGGCTCATAGTAAGGTCGGTCTGCTTATCCGCATCCCCGTCATCGGTTCTCAGTGACGCCTCAATAACATCTAATTGGTCACTAGATAAGGCATAGCGGCCTGTACCTGCCGTCAGAGTCTGAGTCTCCTCCTGCACAGTCCATAGGTTCAGACCCCTGTTCTGCCACTCAAGGAACATGAGATCCAGGCTTCGCCTTGCGGTGCGGTAGTCGTAACCACTGCGTAACTCCAGACCAGCACGTTCATAGGCTTCCTCAAGGATATCGCTGAGATCAAGCGTAAAAGCGTAAGTGCCACTGGTAGCCACTATGCGTGTCTCCTTGCTTGACGCATGGCCTGACGCATCACTCTCGTCATGGTTTTAGGCCGTAACTTGACTCCCGGCGGTAAAGTCAGCGTAGATTTGCCAGCACTTCTTCTGGAAGGCCCGTTACGGACTTGTTTTCCCATCTGGGCGCGGCTGATCGCCATTATCTTCTCTTCTTTTTCTTTGCAGAAGCCTTCTTTTTCTTTGCCTTTTTCTTTGCCTTTTTCTTTGTCGCATCCTTCTTAGTAACCTTCTTGGCAACCTTCTTTTCTGGAGCCGTTTTCTCTTTTGGGGCAGTCTTGACAGGCTGCAATTCTTTGAGCTTCGACTCCGCCTCTTCTTTAGTCATGCCCTCAGAAACAACAACCTCATAACTTCCATCGTCATTCTTGGTGCCGATCTGAAAAACAGGCTCTCCCATCGTGTCAGGATGCAAAGAAGTCCCGTTCTGAAATATTTCAAGTTGTGCCATGACTAACCCCCGATTCTTTTATTAGGCGTGAAACGCTGTTAATTTCCCAAATGTTGCTGTCGTGTACTGGATATATGCTCCGGCAGTAAACAAAACACCTTCATCGGGTATGACTACATTTGTAGTCACAGTTGCACTGGCAACAGTTCCAGCCTTCATCATGCTTGTGCCTGTTGGGGAGGTAATAAGGAAATTGATAGTCCCTGCTGTACCTGAATTGACTATGAAGACCCCTTTAATCCTTGATCTTCCGGCATAAATAACGTCAGCAGCCGAAGCATTGATTCCGGCAGAAACATTGCCTGCGGGATCTCCTACCGCAGAAATTGCGGTAATGGTTCTGAAATACTTAGATCCAGTCGCTGTGCCTGCGTTAGCACCAGTAATAGACTCAGATTGGGAATCACCGTTCACATCAGTCCCAGTGACTGTAAAGGAAATCCCAGAATCATCTCCTGCTGAAAGAATAGTAACAATTCTTCCACCCACATTCGTGACAGAACCGCCAGAGGCCAATGCACCACCTATCGTAAGTGCTGCGTTGTTGCCTACTGCTGCGGCTGCGGATATGCCATCGGCATCCAGGGCTTGAGTATCGGCAGTAATAAAAACTGCTTTTACATCTGAATATCCTGCCATAACTTACTCCCTAAAGATTAGGCATCGACAATCTGGCTGGGGACAAAGCCCCAGCCAGAGTCGATCAACTATTAACTGTCAGTGAAAGGAGTTGCCAATGTGCCATCGCCCATCAGGAACGCCTCGACAAACCAGGTTGTCGTGTTCACTCCTGTCATCGTGATGAACCCACCAGTCAGCCAACCTTGCTCCACAGCCCCCAGATCAATTACATCGTTGGATGATGCCGGGTGAAAATTATCTGTTTCGCCGATTTCGCCCGTATCAAACAAAAACGCCGTACCCAGAAACCCATCGGTTCCATCGGTTGTGGCTGTTTTGATCTGCCCGGCACCAGTAAAGGTGGTTTCGACCAGGAATTTATAAATAATTCCGGCCGCGGGGGTTGGCAACGTGACCACGATTCCGGCAGCTCGGTTGAAACCGTAAACAGTCCCGGTATCCGCTGATGTCAGGGTCTTTGTTGCTGCGGTAATTGACTCATAATCAGAGAGTATATTAGCGGCACCAGTGAGTTTCAGCGTACCTGAACCAGATACGTTTCCGCTTGAGTCCACATCAAAGTTATTGGTGGTTGCTCCGGTCCCGGCAGTCTTCGTGATTTGCTCGAAGCCGCCTTCAGACCTAACCGGCCCGTTAAATGTCGTATTAGCCATTATCTTTCTCCTGTCTTGGCTAGTGTCTGCCGCACCATGCGACAGTCAGGAAAAAGGAAAGCGACTTACCTAATGACAGATTCTTTGCGAGTTTCCGTACATAAGTTAAAAATATAAGCCGCTCTCCTGTACCAGTTGCTTACGCTCCCGGCGAACCGTAAATTCCAAGTGGATCAGATACCCCAAAAGAGTACCTTTCCCTGGCTTTGTATCTCACATTGCCAGTATCGAAGTCACCGTCCATAGAAGTTTCCAGGGATGTGCGCTCGAAATGCCTCAAGCCATTGGGTACGTCAGTAACGACATAGAAGGAATCTGAGTCAGTCAGGTAGTGATTGACCGAATATCCTTCCGGTACGATACCCATGCTGCGTATAGCATTGATATCGTTATCCGCCGTAGCAACCCTTTGATCTGACTCAAGGAGCCGCGTGGCAATGAACATTCCGGCAGGCGGAACCAACAAACGTCTTGGACGAGCCGCGATCAGAAGTCCACGCTCATCGGTTAACGCAGCAATCGTAACGACTGCCGCCTCCAATGAAGTTTCATTCAGGTCAGCCGCCGTCGAAGGACGGTTATCGTTTGTACCGCCATCCACTCTCGGATGACCGCCTCCGCCAGTAACACCATCACCAGATGCTGTGAAGAGGTTAACCCCGTCACCCGTCTGGTAAGAATTGGTGAAACCATTGTTGAGCGGATTTACCGCTTTCACCTGCTTGGTATAGGCCATCGCTCTTGCAAGGGCTTTTGTGTAACGCGCTGAAAGCGAGTCATACAAATTATCTTCCATTGCTTCTTCCGTAATGGCGAAGCCCATTGCAATCGTTTCATGGTTATACCTTGCAGTGAACGCTTCCTGTGCAGAATCGTAGGAAATAGCATTCCCTTCGTCCTTCACCGGAGCTGCTCCAAAGCCACTCAGCTTCACCTCCTCCTCAAACGAACGCTCTGATGAGGCCGTTTCATAAATAACGGTGTGCTCATCCTCGTACTTCTCATACTCCAGACCGAAAAGGGCGTTCAGCCCCGGCAGGAGTTCTTTAAGCATTTGTGCTCTTGAAATAGCCATGCTAATTACCCCTTATATGCCTGTAGTATTGGTTAACTGATGACCCGCGTTGAAGCGGAAAATGCCATCAGTGTAGGTATCACCAACCGTACTTGTCGGGCCGTCAACGAAGTCAACGAGCCTTATCGGTAACGTATTGGTGGTGGCGACTGTATCCCCATCGCAAGCGTTCTTGCTGCGACCAATCGTGGTTGAACCTGCTGTTTGAACCACAGCAAAATTCGCGCCGAGCCCGGTCTGAGCAATCGTTGCATCACCCTGCATCTTGAACAGTACATCAGGATCAATCAGAACATAACCAGCAGCATCGGAAGCCGATGTATCGGCAGGCCAGGTCTGGTTAAAAGTCATCTGACTGGAATTAGGGTCTGTGTACTTACAGCCCATGAAAATACCTATGGAGGTCAGTGTCGTGGTTCCAGCGTCTTTCTCAATCGTCCCGGCTGTAACCAGCTTCACAAAATCCCCATAGAAGATTGCGGTGTCATACGCTGAAGCTATCTTGATATGCACAACTTTTCCAGAAAAGGAGCCGCTTGCACTACAAGTACCAACAGGTTCTGCACCATTTGGAGTTGCAGAAGTAGCCATTTTGAATTTCTCCTACGCTACTGTTGAAGAAAAAAGGCTATTTCAAAATAGAATTAGCCTTTGCCAAAGGTCGTGCGCGTACTTTTCTCCGGTCTCAATAGTGGCATACGCGGATCGTTCTCTCTCATATAGTTGCTGTCTACAGATTCCATCTGCTGTTTTGCTATTTCCTGATAATGTGCATTTCTGGCATCCATTTTTTCTTTGGGAGCCTTACACAAAAGCAATCCGCCCTGCTCGATATTCCCCTTAAACTGAGAATTGATATCTGACAAAGTTTTCAGTTCTGGATGATCTTCCACTTTAACCGGAACCCAGCCATCTCTGAATTTCTTTGACACGTTTGGATTATCCGATTGGCCCATAATACTGGTTCTTATCCAACGGAAAACCCATCCGTCCTGCGGATCTGGAACTGGCAAGATTGAAGAGGGAACCCAAGAATCATCTCGGGGTCTGACATCTTCTACACGAGTCTCTTGAGACCTCGGAGTGCGCTCATAGTCAGCCATTTGACATCTCCTTGATGACCTGATTGGCATACTGTTGGTTCGTTAACCCCAGTCGTTTAGCGAGTGCAACTTGGGTGGACGTTAACTTCACTTTGCGGGGCTTGGCTCCATTATTCCTTGCGGAAGGAGCAACCACCGAAGAGGCTTGCTTGGCAGTCGAAGTCGCGGTTTGTCCACCACCGCTCGTATCTTCTGATACTTTTGCATCTTCCGATACGTTTTCCGACCAAGCATAATCATTAAACCGACTCCGCATATTCTTGTCAATATACTCAAAGTATTGATCTGAATTAGGCGAAAGACCATTGTCCTTTATGGCTTCTTCATGGAGCGCATAAGCGTATGCTGTCATACCCTTATGGGCTTCATCACCGAACCATGAGTTTTTATCCCCCCACTCCTTTGCCTTCGGTTCAGGCTCCGGTATCTGCGGGGCTACAGGTTGCTGCGCCTGTTGCTGCATCTGTTGCTGATAAGCAGCCTGTTGCTGCTGCTCTTGAGTAGGTTGAGGCGGTAGTTGATTTTCCCATCGCTGCGCTTCCAGCTTACGAGCCTGCGCCTCAATCATTTGCTCCTGTGAGGCTACAATCGCATCCGTGTTGCCTTCTTCATAAGCCTTGCGATACTCAGCCTTGGCCTTGTCTGCCGCCAACGATGCTTTCTCTTTGATCTGCGAGACCAGCACAGTCTCACCACGATCAAGCAACGCCTGCTGCTCACGGGTTTTCGCCTTGAGTTGCTGGTTTTCAGCGTGTAACTGCTGGGTGGTTTTGACCGCTTCATCCGCAAGGCGCTCTGCCTCCCGTCTTTTGAAAGTGGCCTTATCCAGACGCTTTCTGACGGTTTTGCTGTATCCGTCCAACTCATCATCAGTCTCGCCATCACTAGCTATTTTTTTAGGCGGCTTGTCATCTATGATTTCCAGATCGAAATCATTCTGTTCAACAGAAACCTCCTCAACAGACGGTTCCTTTTTATTCTTGCTTTTGGCAATTTGCGTCTTGACACCGAAGAACTTGTCTTCAGCCGACGTTGGTGCATCTACAGATTTTGTTGTATCCGTGACGTTTTCTGTTGTTTCGCTCATACCTTTACGATACCCCGCGGGTCTTCGACCACAGCTTCCACGCTGTCATCATTGATTAAACGGAACTCCCTTCCATGAACCAGGAATCGTGTGCCCGAATACGAGCGCATCACGATCCAATCCCCCTTCTTGCAGAACGGGCCTGTGGGAAAACGACCATGATTGGCGTATGCGTCCGGCCCCATGTCCAGAACGAAGCCGACAATACTCCCCACCTCTTCGGCGTATATTGTCTGGCTTGCTTTAATGATTCCGCCATCCGTTTTCTCATCAGGTTCAGGTAGAGCAATCAGTATCTTGTAGCCTTTCGGCTTCGGCATCTGACTTGCTTTGCGAGCTTCTGATTCGTCGATCTCAATTTCTTCGACCTTCTCCTCTTCCGGCTCGTTTTTTACTACTGCTAATGACTCAGGCATTAGTTATTCCTTGCACTGGAAATGGGTGTCCAGAGTCACCTGCGCCGCCTGACGCGACGTTATGCTTCCTCAATCTTCTTTTTAAGATCGAGCAATTCCCTTTCTGCCATTGCGATACCTTCAATGATCCCGCAACAGCGCGTGTATTCTGAGAACTCTTTGCAACCGCCTGTGCTCAGATGGTCACTCATTTCATTCATGATCCCACGGTACTTATCCCTCAAAAGATCCAGTTCATCCATCCGAGTTCTTACCACCCATCAGGTCTTTTGCTATCTCTTTGCCTAATTTAGCACCCTCAACCTGCTCTTTACTAGCGATTTTTTTAGACTCAAGTTGTTCGCGGCTATTTTCAGCGGCAATCTTGACCCCAAGTTTTGCCCCTTCCAGCCTCTCATGTTGCTCCATCTTGTCCCGCTCAAGGTCAGATTTATCTGCTGCCTTCTTGAGATCAGCCTGAATCTTCGCCATATCAGACTGCGATTTCGCCTGCGCCTGCGCCTGCTTGATCTGCAATTCCTGTTGCTGCATCTGGATAATCGGGTCTTCAGCTTCTTCGATCTTCTTCTGCATCTCGGCTTCGCGCTGATCCTTGCCCGTTAATTGTGCCGCAGCAGGGGCAACGAGCCGTGATAACCTCAGTTCTATGTCTTCTGGAAGATGATCGCCGGGAGCAGGAAGCTCCACACCAAGCTCTTTCTCAATCTTGGCGCGGTATGCAAACGCAACGTGTTCTGAAATATGTGCCGCCATCGCCGCCTCTGCTGATTTGGCAGTGGGGCTTTGCGACATGATCTCCATCACCTTCGGGTCTTGGATCAGCGCCACATGGGTCTGGATATGTGCTTCGTGGTCCTGATAGATAAATGCCTTGACTGGCTCACCGTTGATGATGTTCATGTTCTCAGAGACCGGATCGGCAATCTCGACCTCATCCTCAAGCGGCACAATCTTATCTGCCTCCCTGATACCCAGCACTTCCAGCATCTGACGGTGCAGTAACGGCATATCGTACATCTGCGGAGCCTGGGCAGCTAACTGAAGTGCAGCCTGATACTGCATAATCCGTTGCGCCATCGTCCCTGCGTTGGGGTCACTGACCGGAATGATGTCCACCCGGTCATCGAAGTCTTCCTGTGTCAGTTCGCCATCGGAAGCATCGTAGGGATACTCCGAGGGGCCGAAATCACGCACGATTCCTGACAGAATCCGCAATTCCTTCCGCATGGAGGCATGAAGTCGCGCCTGAACCGCGCTCATCACCTTCATGGATCGTTCTAAAATGGCTAAAGTGGTGCCTACAGGCGCTTCGGCGTTCATATCGGCGGCTTTTACGTCACCAGCAGAGGCAAAACGCCTGCCTTCGGTGACGATATCGCCCAAAAGCTGATAAAGGACGTTACTAGGCTCTTTGTAGGGCAAAAACGTGATGTTGTCGCGGATTGCACCGCCGGGAACGTCCACATCCCTGAATTCACCCGGCATAATCGGCGTATCGTCGCCTTTTATGCGTAATCCACGGGATTTCAGGCCACCGGGCAGGTTGGAAAGCGTCCCTGCGTCCACCAACTGGCGTAAAACGCTCGTTGCCGACTTCGCCAAGCCGCCAATCATGTGAATCAGGCCGAATCCGTAGAAGCCCAACCCCGGAAGGTACTGATAGTGGACAAAATGCTCCCGTTTCATCTTAACCGGGTCGTGTTCATACCAGTTTCTGCGTATCGAGAGCACTTTTCGGCTGGATTTGTCGATGCTGATTACATACGGCAGGGCAATCCCGGTGGGTTCTCCGTACTCGGTGTCCTCAAAGCCCGGTAAATCCAGTTCTGCCTGTATTTCTAGGATGGTATGGCGGTGGTCGAACTCATAATTAGCCGATCCGCCTGTCAACTGGTTGTATTTTCTCTCAATCTCGCTTGTGTCAGGACTCGGGTCAGGCAATTCGATGTCGCTGTAGAAACCTGAGACCTGCAATTTACGCACTTCATTGCTGGTGCGCTTCATGATATGGGTAGCTCGCTCACAAGTGACCAGATCAGCCGCGCCGTAACTCACCACAAAGTCCTCGGCAGGCACGAACATGGAACAGGGTCGCCCCATGTTGGGGTCGAAGTAGACTTTCCTGAACGCAGAGCCTGCCAGCGGCAATGAGAACAGCATTTTCTCTGTCTCAGAGCGGTATTCGGTCATCTTTTCGGTGATGAGGTAGTTCAGGTAGTCCCGCACCCGGCTGGCTTGTTTTTCCTTTTCGCTGGTAATCGTCCCGACAATGGATGTTTTGACCGGGCCAGCGGCAGGGAATATCTCCTGAATCGCCTGCGCCTGAAAACGGATAACCGCTTCAGTCAGTACAGGGTGAAACACTCCGCAAGCACCATCCCACGGCTCGGTACGGTCTTCGTTCTTGAGTCCGAGTAGATCCAGCCCGTTGATATAGGTGTCTTCCCAATCAGAACGGGAATCCTTGTCTGCCTCAAACGCACCGACAAGCTCGGAAGCGATTTTGCGTAATTCATCTTCCTCAATGACATCAGCCAGATTCTGATTATGGTCAGCACCACCCGGCATCATCCCACTGGGGTCAAAATCTATAACCACCCCGCCGTCAGGGGTTTCCATCGATACCGATTCTGGGTTGACGATATCTATTTCCAGGTCAGGTTCGACCTGTGGTTGCACAAAGGGGTCTTGCCCCATCGGGCGCTCTATCGCCATCTAGCCGTTTTTCCTGAAAGTTTGAGGGCGAGCAGCGCCACTACCACGAGCCACTGTACCACCACCTTTCATCTTTTTAACCTTACCGCCCTTGTTATACACCACCTTGGCTTTGCCGGGTTTCTTCTCAGTGCTGTCATAATAACTTGGCATCAGATTCTCCTAATAATAAGCCGCTGTTTTTCGATACATCGGCTCATCTTCCTCATCGGTATTGAGCCTCAAAAACCCACCCTGACGGAACCGTAGCAAAGCCTGAGTGCTGCTGTCTACCAGATCATCATGTTCGCCAACAGGGAAAGAGGCAAATTCCTCGATCACCATTTCCCCGAATCGTGTCTCCGGGCACCACACCACGCCGGATGCAAAGAGGTCTGCAACCGCGTTTACCCGCGCCACTTTATCGTTACCCCTTGACGGGGTGTATTCAGAAACAGGTATACCCATCGAGCGAAGTTCAAAGACCAGCGGCGCTCCTGCGGCTTTCGCTTCAATGATGCAGGCATCGGGTTGCCAGTTGTTGTAGAACTCCATCGCCATTTTCTTTAACTCTGGAAACTCCAGCCGCTCCTTGTGTGCATCAAGCAAAATGATATTGGGACGGGTAGCCCCTTCATCATCAGGCTGGTAGAACACCCCCCATGTGGTGCAGGCAGAGAAATCGGCGCGGCGGGTTTTGAGAAAAGCCGTATCCCATGACTGGATGATAAAATCGCATTGCGGCGGCTTATCAGCTTCCCAACGCTTCCACCATTCCCGCTTGACCAGCGCCCCCTCTTCTGAGGTCGGGTGCTGCTGGTACTGAGCCGACCACTTGGCGACAGGCAGTTCACTCTGCAAAGCCAGAAGTTCTTTTTCGCTCCAGAACTCAGGCCAGAGCGAGCCCCCGGAGGGCATTATGGCGGGAAACTCAATGAGCTCCCAATCATCCACACCCTCTCTCTGGGTAGAAGCCTTGATGATCTTTCCTGTTAAGTCCCGCAAGTGCCAACGTGTCATAACCACGATTATGGCCCCGCCCGGTTGCAGCCGCTGCCGGGGGCCGGAGGTATACCATTCATACGTTTTATCAAATACGGCCGGGTCTATACTCTGCCCATCCTGCTCGGAATGCGGATCATCGATGATGAGCAAATCCGCGCCTTTTCCCGTCACAGCCCCGCCGACACCGATGGCGAAGTATTCCCCGCCCTGATTGGTACTCCAGCGTCCCGCGGCTTTGGAATCGGCCCTGAGTGCCAGGGTTGGAAAAACCTCCTTGAAATCCTCGGAATCCACCAGATTCCTGACCTTACGCCCGAAACCAACGGAAAGCTCTGCGGTATGTGAGGTCTGGATGACCTTTCTGTCAGGGTACTGACCCAGAAACCAGGCGGGTAGCAGATAGGAGGCAAACTCGCTCTTGGTGTGTCGAGGGGGCATATTGATAATGAGGCGCTTGAGATCGCCATTGACAACGCGCTCAAAAGCCTCGGCAACAACCTTGTGATGCCTGCCCTCGATAAAGGCAGGCCATACATATCGCGTAAACCCCAGAAAACTGTCCCTGGCAAGCTCTTTCTTTTTGGCTTCCTGTAAGTCTTCCAACAACTCCAGAACTTCCCGCTTATCTTCAATATTGGGAAGATTGCGTACCTGACTCAAAGCTTTAGGGTCTATTCCTTCCAGCATTTATTCCGCCCATGAAATTCCTGACCCGATCCACCGTCGAGGGATCATCGCCTTGGGTGACATTCACAATTCCGCCAGCGCCAAAAGACGGTATGCCCTCTTCAAGTATCCGCTCTCTCATCTCTGGGGTGATGCGAATTATGTTAGCTTGTAACTCATCAAGCGGCTCACTTTCGGGGATCGGGTATATATCCCTTTCAGTGAACGTATCATCTACATCTAACCTGCCCTGCTCAAACTCACCGCCGTACCTGTTCGCCAGTTTCCTCATGGCTGATGGCACTCTTCTGTCGTAGAGCATTTCATAGAACTTGGAATACTCGTCTGAGTATCTTGCTTTTATGGGTACTGAACCGGAAACGGACAAAGCTGGCTTGCCTTCTCTTGCTGCATCTAAAAGCAGGTTCTTTAATACCATCTCGTGGTAGTTGTCTTTGAAGGGGTAGTTGGGGACTTCGCCAGCTTCGGTCAATGGTTTTACTAAATCTGCTAATTCATAAATTTTTTCAACGCCTAAAGATTCTACTAAAGCGTCAACCTGCTCCGCAAAAACATAATTAGCCTCGACTACCATCTCTGGTAACTCATCAATAACACTTGGAGTCAAGGTATCACGCCACGATCCAATACCTTTTCTAAATTCATTCGCAATTTTTTCTATGCTAGACAACATAATCCTGCCTGAATCGTTGGGCAGATATACAGCATCTCCCTTCCAGCTTGTGGGTGATCTCCCAAGCGTTTTTGGAGGGTTCAAACTTATTCCCGAACCCTCTAAAAACTCTTCTATTTTGTTATTTTGTTCAATTCTTAATTTTTCTGGTAATTGATATCCGTCCCGTGAACCAGCCGTGTGCAGGTCTGACTGAAGCTCGTCTATGTGCAAGGATGGAGTGCCGTCAGCTAGTTTTCTGTCTCTGATAAGGGCATGAGCTATTTGATTCTCGTCATCAATATGACCAATGCTGTGAGTCTCTGGGGCATTGTCCCAGTTAAATGACACTTCCCTGTAGTTTTCGCCGCCGGGAAGACTCTCATCGACCCAATGTTTGAATTGAGTTCCCTCACCAACATCTAAGCCCAGTTTATGTTGAAGCTGAATTTCAGCTTCGGCTCGGCTGTAGGCAATGTTGTCAGCATCTGTAACTCGTTCGCCATCAACAAATAAACTATAACCAATGTCTTCGTTTCCAAAGGCGAAAGTGCCAGAACCATCACCGCCGATATCAACCAAATCGCCTCGTGGTCGCAGCAGTTCATAGGGATTGTCAGAGTATTCTTCTTTTATAAAAACTTCTAAAATATCGTCAATCGCGGATTCCGGTATGTCATCAAAAGATTGAAGCCATGCTGTCTTAGGAAAGGGGTAGTTGTAAACTTTCAATAGCTCATCTTTTGTGAGCTCATCTCCTTGTTCTAGGTTGTATTTCAAGTCATCCACACGGTGCTGCCACAAACTGGAGCCGTCCAGCGGACCGGTTTCCGGGATCGTGCGCTCAAAATCTAAAGCCCCTCCCCCGCCACTTCTGATGTTCCTGCTCACCGTGACTTTATTGCCACTGATGCCTTCGACAGCTTCTCTGACGGTAGCGTTGGGATTGGCAGAGACAAATTCATCCAGACCAAGGAACTCTAATTCTTTCGGCCTCACGCCTTTGTTGGCGTTGGCCCTCGCCCACTCAATAATCTGATTACCTTTTAGGTTGGGTGGAGCCTTTTCTATCAGGGCTTGTATGGTTGGCGAAACGAATCCCGATTCATCTCTGGCAAACATATCAACATCTGTTTTTCTGGTTTCTTCAAGAGAAGTGATGCCTCTGCCACTTCCGGTTTCTTCAAGATCAGTCAAGCCTCTACCACTTCCAGTTTCTTCAAGAGCAGTGATGCCTCTATCACCCTGACTGGTAGCTCTGGCTGTTCTTATCTCGGCAATCGCTCCTCTAACGGGCCGATAAGCTGCTTTGGCATAAGCTGCTCCGGGGAAAACAGCCCCCACTGACTGCAACCCTGCGATCCACGGATGCCCCGTCTGCCAATGCTCCTTGACGCTTGGCATACTCGGCGCGGTGAGCATCCCGTAAATTGAAGTCTCCCGTGAAGGCGGTTCAGGGTAATCGCCAAGGGCATCGACAATTCCGCCAACACCAGTTGCAAGACCCGCGCCCCAGAGTTTCTGTGCCGGAGAAAAACGGTGTCCATAACCGTGTACCCCCTCAATCATTGCGGCCTTATCCAGAGGGTCTATGCCCATAGTCAGTAGCGCAGGATCAGCCTCGCCGCGAGCAACCTTTTCCCGCAAGTCGATCTTCCACTGAGGCTCCTCTCTGCCCCTGCCGACATTCCTCAGAAACGACCCGATGCGACTGGCAATACCAGACTCCTCATCACCCTGTGCCACTTCAGTGATACCGCCATCCTGGTAGCCGGAGGCATAGATTGCCCTTCCTTGGCGTTCAGCCTGTGCTTTGGTGGGATAGACCTTCCCTGATTGCCCCCAGCGATACCCGCCCTGTACCTTACTGACTGGCATCAGTCCATCCTCTGGCCTTTACGGAATACTACTTTTGCCGGGAGTTGCCGGGGGGCTGAGTGGGCATGGCGAAGTGTTTTTGACTGGAACCCGTAAGTGCGTTTGTTGATGGAGTCGAGCATCTTGTCCAGATATTTCTCGACTTCATCCTTTGCGCCTTCCCGCAACCCGGAAATACCCTGACTGGAAATGCTGCCACACGCAATCTCGTACTTCCACCATGAGCCTTCCCCGCCCCCGTCAGGCGGGTCTGTCGGGGTGAGCGCCCTAACGGAGTAAAGT
>VTLG01001977.1_pt1 | contig 14403 bp, 22 predicted proteins | sample 4694571 | NCBI WGS metagenome assembly VTLG01 (sample SAMN12604809, study PRJNA352737) | marine metagenome | biome: ENVO:00000447; feature: ENVO:00000209|ENVO:00000569|ENVO:01000036; material: ENVO:00002151; isolation source: viral sequences binned using virsorter ...
TTACAGTTTTAAAAGTAAATTTGTTAATATCCGCAGCAGCTATCGAACAGCCATATCTGTCATTTCTAAGTAAATCATATAAAATCCAAGCTGGGTCAGTTGTCCATGCTTTGTTTGTAGCAAATTGCCCGTTCCAAGCACCACTATAAGTTAAACTTCCATCTTGTAAATTAACTGTTGCATTATTAGGTATTTGAACTTTTATACCTCTTATTCTGTAAACTCGTCTTGGTATTCTTGGAAATTGTTCAGCATTTAACCTTAATGCAGCAAGAGCAGTATTTGGATATGAAAAAGTTTGAAAAATTAATTCTGTTGCAGAGTGAAAGCTGAAAGCATTTATAAGTTTTGGGTCGCTACTATCAGCAGTGATTCTTTCAACTCTTACTTGTACAGGAAAAGAAGTTGTAGAAGTAAAGAAAACAACATAATCCCTAAAATAAGCATTTGTTGATCTTCCTTTTACTGTGTCGGTTATATGAGTAATTACATTACCGTTATTTTCAATAGTTTTAATTCTAAGCTGTACCTCTACCCCAACAATATCGCCATCATCCTCAAATTTTTGCATACTTGCAAATCTTAAAGTAACTCTGCAGGCATTTTTTGAACTTTGTGTGACTGTATGTGTGGCTGGTGTTGATGTTGTAACTGGACTGCCAATTGAAATTTCTGTTTCAGTGTTGTTTATACCTCTTATAAATGTTTGATTTGCTGTGCCAAGCCTAAAATCAAAACCAACATTTTGAAAATTAAAATCAGTATCGGCAGGATTTTGTGCTTTTGCTAAAAATTGTGCGTCATTTAAACTGCTGCCAATATTTAAAACTGGTGTTTTATCTAAAAGAACATCAGTCAAAGCTGCGTTTTTATATGCTGCATTAGTTGAGGCAATACCACGTTTAGAAGGTGTTGCAAAACCTTCAATTTCGCCTTCACTTATAATCTCAACTAAAGTATTAAATTGCTTACTTGAAAGTGCATCTGATGGCAGATCAGGATTACTAAAAGTAGTATTTTGGTCAAACTCTTTTATGCTCATTAAGGACCCTCCACTTGTACCGTATCAACGCCATTGCTTATAGTAATTGAGCCGACCAAAATTTCTCCAAATACAAGATTAATTGGAACACCTGCTCGGCTAACGTTTGTCAGCCCTGTAAAAGAGTAATTAGCTGCTAAAGCTGCAGGGTCTGTTATATCCATATTACTTGCAGCACTTGTCATTGATGCTTGTGGCGTAATCATTTGAGTTACACCATCAATAATCAAACTTGTGCCTACTGCAGTTAAAGCGTTAACTAATAATGTACTACCTAAAAACGTACCTGCTGTTATTGCACTTGAAGCAAATAATGCACCTGCTCCAAATAAAATTGGTAAAAAGTTTCCATGAGCTAAAGGTATAATTTGATAATCTGAATCTGTTTTAAGTGTAAGTAAATCATCAGTTATTTTTACATCACCAGCATTAATTTGATAAAACTGGTCAGCCATGTGTTTTTGTAAACCTTTATAATTACAATGCAAGAAACTTATAACCTCTGCTGGACTGTTTACATCAGCTTCAAGAACTGATTGCCCTATAAATTTTCTTAATCTTCCGTATAGTTTTATTTTTTTTAACATCAGTTTTGAGGTTTTATTGAAATGACTTGTTCAGTTTCAGGACAAACCAAATAAAAATCAATGTCTAAATGGTTGCAACTAGATATGTCTGTTTCACTAAATTTTAGCTTACCCGTTGGATGGCTATGAACAATCCCAATAACTTCTCCTTGATCTTCATAATATGCCCAGTCATTAGGGTCAATCACAAATGCTATTTCTGGGTTTGTTCTAGCTAAATTTGTACAAGGACCATATACAATATTGTCTTGTTTTTTAATCAACATACCGCAACATTCCTCTGGCTGACATTTTTTTGCATGAGCAAAAGCAAATTTTTTCCAAGTATCACTCATTAGTTTATAAAACCTCCAATGCTTGGAAACTCATTTCTTGTTACTTGCCTTTTGGGTAGTTTTAAATTTTGCTTGTCAAGATCTCCAACTAATTCAAATTGTACTAAATTTCTACTTTCAGCTACTTTTCTGTCAATAAAATAAATTTCTTGAGGTAATTCATTGTTATTAGGTGTACCAAAAGGGTTAATATTGTTTTGAAAGTTTGCAGCATCAAGGGATGATGCCAAAACCTGCCTTCTTGTTATTTTCGCATTTAGCAAGTCATTATGAGGAGTAGTTAAATTAACTATTATTAGTAAATCAGTAACAGTAATAGCAACACCGCTTCTTGTAATACCACCTAGATTACTCATTGTTAAAGTTGGTCTAGGAATTTGCCCTTTACCTTCAAAAGCAAAACCTTCTGCAACAATTGGAAACCTCTCATAAGTATCATTTTGCCAAACTATATTGCTATTAGTTTTCATATTAGTTCCAGCATGAAATCTAAAAATAGTTTGTACTGATGATGGATTACCAGTTGGATAGTGTAAACCTTCGACTAATTCCATTACAAAAAGTTCAATTTTTGCAGAGGGTGTAAGTGATTGTAATTCTGAAAAAGGTATTGCCATATTAAGGTTCTGCTACCTCTTCGAAAGTAAGGCTTAAATTTACCCTGTTTAAGTAAGGTATTGTTTCAGTACGCCGAATACAAATAACTTTTAAAGCTGATGTTGCATTTGATGGGGTGTAATCAAACGCTTCCATACCAGCGTTAAATTGTGCATCTAAAAAGGTGTTTATTGTATTTGCGTCTGTTTGTGATAATTCAAATTTTGCCTGTATAGTTTTTAATCTTTTATTTGCTGGCAAACCCTCAACAATACGCTGCTGATAGCCATCGCCAAGCCTAACTGTTATGTAATCTTGTTTTACAGTTATTTGTTCCCCATACGTGGGTTTTATGGAAGGAAAAACAGCCATTTAATTTGCAAGTAAGCCCCCTGACCTTTTTTGTTTTATTATCTCAGATTGGATTGCAATTGCAATTTGTTGGCCAAGTTCGTTGCCTTTTGTATCGCTACCCTCAACATCAGTACCACCAGCGTCAACGTTCACATTTATGTTTACAGAACCACCAATCTGGTTATTTGGTGTAATACCGCCAGAGCCTCTTGGTGTAAAAATTTCTGGACCACGTTCCCCAACAAGATATGACCTACCGCCTACAACTGGACCGCCTTGTGCTTTTTTACCAAAAATGCCACCAAGAAATCCACCAAGCAAACCTTTATTTTTGCCACCATCACCAAATATAGCATCACCAATACCTCCAAAAAGATTTGATAGTGCTCTATCCATCAATTTGTTTTTCAAACTATTTAAAACATTACCCATAGCTTGGCCAAATGTCTGTGTACCATTTATTGCACCTTTTATATTTTCAACCAAACCTTGCTCCAAAGTATCGCCAAGCTCCTTAGAAATATTTACTTGTTCTTTTACCTTTTGGTTTAATATTTCTTGCCTGTCAATTTGGTAATCCTTTAACAACAACCTACTTTTTTCTAAACGCAAACCCTCGTCTGCAATGCCCATAGCTTCTTCCATTTTATTTTGAAACTCAAACTGCCTTTCCAGTAATTGCCTGTCAATATCATCTTCTTTTTGTTTTATTTGTATTCTTTGTTTTAATATTTTTATTGATTTTGCAGCTTTTTCATCACTTGACCCAACTTTAAATTTACGTTCCTCTTGTTTTATATCAGGGCCAGCAATTGCCTTACCGCTTGCAGTGTCGTAAGTGTACTCGCCAACTTTATATGTTTTATTTTGCTGCATTATTTCATTTACTTCTTGCATTGATTTTTTGCGTTTATTAAGTGCTGCTATTTCTTCCTCTATTTTTTTAATATTTTTATCCCTTGAAATTCTGTCACGACCATGTGCTGACCTTGTTCTTTCCCTTTGTAGTTCTTCCTCTTTTAATGCAATAAGTTGGTCAGCTTGTGCAACAGTGCCATTTTCTATTGTGTCCGTTAATTTTTTTTCAGCATCAATACGTTTTTTAATATCATTTACTGCATAGTTAAGAGCCAAACCAACAGCAACAATACCAGCAACAACAGGACCAGCCAATAAAGTTTTTAAAATTACAAACTTTTTAGTTAACACTGCGACAGTTACGCTCATTGCTTTTATTGCAGGCGTAACCAAAGTAACAGTTGCCAGCAATGTAGTTAAACCAGCAGCGACAGAAATAAATTCTGGTGGTAAACCATTAACAACTTTTGCAAGTATAGTAAGTGCTTCTGTACTTGCTTTGGCTGCAGGCAACAATGCTGAACCTACAGCAATTTGTAAGTTTTCAACCTCATTTTGTAAATTTTTAAATACTTGTGTTGGGTCGTTTTCTAATATTTTTTTCAAATCTTCAGCACCACTTGCCCCAAGTTTTCTTAATGCACGTATAACAACATCACTTGTAAGTTTGCCTTGGGCAGCAAGCTCTTTTAATTCGCCAGTTGAAACGTTTAATTCATCAGCAAGTGGTTTTAAAATTAATGGTACTTGCTCCGAAACACTTCTAAATTCATCACCAGCCAAGCGACCAGAACCAAGTGCTTGTGCTAATTGCCTAAATGCGTTTGATGCTTCTATTGCAGATGCACCACCAAGTTTTGCTGCAGTGTTAAAACCTATAAATGTTGTTTCAATGTCAGCCAAACTAACACCCAAGGGTTTCAATCTTGCAGTTATATTAGTTACACCATCAAGTGCTTCTGTTGCACTCATGCCAAATAATTTTTGCCCCCTAGTTGCAATCTTTTGTGCCTCACTAAACTCGCCTGTTGCTTCAGTTAAAAGTTTTAAACGTAATTGTAATTTTTGAAAATTAGCAGCAGTATTTATTGAACGCCTACCAACTTCTAATAATGCACCAGCAGTTAATGCTTTTGCTAAACCATTAAAACGTTTTGTAACCCCACCAGCCCTTTTATCTAACTTACTAAATTCACGTGCAGATTTATTTGCTTGGTTGTTAATAGCTTTTAACTTATTACTTGCCTTATCAACGACATCAATAACAACACTTGCAAAAGCCATAAATTGGTTTTTTTAATAGTTTACACTTAATTCTTAATTTTATCTAATTGTTCTTTTTCACGTTCAGCTTTTATTTCGTAATAGGCAGCCCAATACAAAAACTCGGCTTGTGTTAACTCTTGCCGTAACCTACTAACCGTCATACCTAATTCTGTTGCTAGGAAAAACTCAAAATAAAGCCAGCTATCCCCCTTTAGTCGTTTTTTGCTTCGTCTAAAGGTATGCCATCTTCTGTAACGTTAAATAAAAACAGTTCAAGCTCATTTAGTACACTTTCTGGTATTTCTCTTTGCAACCTTACGACATCGCCACTGCCAAAAGCTTTTTCTCCGTTTTCTTTTTCTGCCATTTGGCAAAGCATAGCAGTTGATACTTTTAAGGCGTCATCACTACCAGCCAAAGCTTGAACCCTTGTTCTGTCTGACCTTGTAATAGGTCTAAAATACAAATCAACTAATGGCTTGCCGTTTGCATTTTTAAGTGTAAACTTACGTCTTTGATTAAGGTCGAAACCACCAATAATCAGGTCAATGGTTCTTGGTTCAGCCATTAATTATATTGCAAAAGTAATAGGGCCAGAAACTTGGAAACTTACGGATTGAGTTGTAAGTTCACCAACAGTTGAAGCAGCACCAACACCGTTAACAATACCGTTAAAGGAATATTTTTTAGAGCCAGATTCATCTAAAAATAAATTAAATGATGCATCTGCTGGGTCTTCACTTGTATTTATATCGGCAAGCAATTCTGCAACTGCGTCACCACTTGTTGCTGTATATTGTACCTCTACAGTACCAGTTGCACTTTTAAGGCTGCCAACATATTTTCTAGCAGTGTCGCCATGGGCTGTACATTCAAGTGTATCTTTGGTCATATCTAAAGTCCAAGCTGTTGTGCCAACAACTGCACTTACAGAGCCAGAACCATTATCAAAATGTACTGCTCCTTCTTCTCCACGAACGTTTGCCATAACAAAAAAAGAAATTTAATTATATATTATCCTTTTTTTGCCTTTTTATCTACTTTTGCTTGTTTTTTTCTAAACAGTGCAGATTGGCAACGTGAATCCCAAAGGTTTGGATTACGTTTGCCTTTTACTTGCTCAATAATATCAAGCATTTCGTCAGTAATTTCTGTCATAAGTTTTCAAAAATTTCAAATGGTATTGACATAACGCTTTGTACAAAACCCTCTGGTGCTGCATTCTCTAATACTGCTGGGCCTGTACTTGGCTCAAAGAAAATACCATTTAATCTTACCCTATTGTACAAATCCCTTATTCTCTTGGCCAAAGTTAAATTATTACCCAAGCCAACACCAACTTTAGTAAATATATTAAAAGTAATGATGCCTGTAAGACTATTAGTGCTGTTTGTAGTGCCACCTAAAGTAATATATTCATTGCCAGTAAATTCGATTAAGCATTGTATAAAACCTGTACCAGCTACGGGTTGAAATGGCTGGTTACCAAAAACAATTTTTGTTGGTGGTACTTTATTAAATTCGGCAATAAGCCTTTCCTCAATGTCTTTACGTATTGTGTTGAGATTTAAGGCAGCCATCAGTTTTTGCTTTTTGCTTTCTTAACTATTTTAGCTACTGCTGCCACTTCCTTCAAAGGCCAGCCTGCAGTCCTGTTACTATCCTTGCTTCTAAATTGATTGCCCCATGATGGTGGTGTATTAGTACCAAAGCAAACTGCCTCCGCATATGGCAAAGGGTTTATCAGGCTGTATGTATTACCTGTTTTTTCTTTTTGATAATTTAATCTCATAGGCGGTATTATTGCATCTTTTGCTGGCGTAAATGGACCGCCTTGTATTGGTGCTGACCTTTTATTTTGTGCAAGTTGCCAATTCATACGAAAACGCCCTGTATCAACAGGGGAAACTGTTTTAATTCTTGTATCAAGTGTTAAAACAGCAAGTCTTAATAAATCTTCATGCTCTTCTTTAAAAAACTTACCAATGTCGCCAATTTCAATACGTTTCATGCTCTTAAATAAATTTCATATTTAATATTTTGATTATCGTTTTCATCTGTGTAAATTCTTATTATTTGATATTCAACGCCTGCAACTACCACCCTGTCAGTAGTCGTTGGAACAAAACTTAAATCAGCAGCAGCAACAGTAAGTAATTTGTCATTTTCTTTTATAAGATCGTTTTGCTCACGTTGGTTTACATTTTGCAAAATTCCTTTAATAGTAACGCTTGTTATAGTCTCACTAACAGTACCAAGGTCAGCATTATAAATACCAGAACTTATATTTTTAAAAGTTACGTCACCACCAAATTTACCTAAAACTTTTGAAGAAACATTTCTTAAGCCTTTAGATATTCTTGACATTACAACCTGTAAGCAATAACAGAACCGCTTGCTAAAGTAAAACCAGTTATAACGCCACAAATCTCACAACTTGCGTTTAATGTAATACTTGTGCTTGCCCCATCTATATTTTGGGCAGTAAGTGATGCAATTACAGTGTCTTCATTTGCCTGTAATTTACCAAAACGCCCTGTTGTTGCAGATGTGTCATTGACAATCTTTGCTGAAGGGTACTCGTAAGCCATAATTAACTCCTTTTTACTGCTATTGTAGCTGGCCCACTTATTCTAATGCCAGTTAGGTATTGTTCAATTATAGGTGGTATGCGATTTGCACCGACAGCACCGTAAAATCTAGGGGTCACACTTAAATTTCCTATTGATACTTCATTAAAATCTTCAAAACCACTTAAATCAAGGCCATCTTTATTATTGTTTAAATATACAGCTAAATGTATCTGTGCGTGCTTTACCCTGTCAGGTATTTCATTATCAGCATAAAATGCTGGCTGTAAATTACTTGGATATAAAGCGTTGTAAGTACTTGTATAAGTATATGGCTTCTTAACACCTGTTCTTGGCCACTCTAATGCCTGTGCGTCATTTGTTCTTGCACCCAAAAACCTTTCTCTGTCAATTCTTTGAGCAGCACTAAACAATGCTCTGTTTTTTTGGTCAGTTGTACTTGACGCCCAAGCTGTCACGTCATCGTTTTCTACAAGGCCGTCAATAAAAGCTTGTGCAGCAGTTATATCAACGTAAGTATTTGCAGTTGCAGAACCAACTGTATTAACTAATGATATTGCCATTTGTTTTTATTTTAATTGGCTTTTTTTGTTTTTTTGGCTTTGGTATAAGAGAAGCTGCCTTTTGTTTGGCAGCCTCCCTTTCCCTTAATCGCCTAAATGTGGCAATACCCATTACTTTCTAAAAGCACTAACAGCAGTTGAACTTGTAACTCTAAAAATAAAAGTTCCAGAAGTGTCTGCAGTTATGTCTGGCTCACCAACGATTGTAACGTTAGAACCAGCGGTCAAAGTATATTTATGAGTTGATGCTGCCTTATTAACAACAGTTAACTCAAAAGTTTGACCAACTTTGTTTTGCACACCAAGAGCAGTAAGAATTTCTGCAGCAGTTGGTGTTGTAATAGTCCTATTACCTGTAGGTGTACCGTCAACAATGCCTTCTATTAATTCAGCAGTTGTTAATGTCATTGCCCCATTTTCAGTTTTTATAACCTTGGTTTTGGTTAACTGACCAAATGGAGGATTTTGTAATTCAAAAATACTAGCCATGAAAGTTTACCTCTTAATCTAATGGTGATGTAACAGTAGCCCTTACAATGCCGATATTTTTTGTGTCATAAACCTTAGACCAGTTTGTAGCTGTTTCAAGCTGTGTTCTAGTTGGGTTTGTTGTCGTTACGGCCCACTTAGTACCAATAGGGTGGTAAATGTAAGCGTGCTTAAATGACACAACATCTTCAAAAGCAAGTACGTCTCTGTCAACTAATGTTTCCAATGCAGCCTGTTCGCCTGTTGCGACACTACCTTGAGCAAAAAAGTAGACCGCATATTCCGTTGAAGCACCAGAGCCAGCTTTTGGAATATCGTCAGAAACTACAATATTCATACCCATATACTGAGGCACAGATACGTCACCGTAAGCACCAGCAGATGAACCACCAAAAGCATTCACTGTACTTGCACCACTTGGGGCTGTACCTAGTCTTGCTTCTGAATTTGTTACATAGTCAAGAGCCTTACGTTCTTTTAACGCATAAAACACTTTTGAGTGCATTGCAATAGTTGTAAGCTTATCGCCTTGATCGCCAAGTAACGATTGTGCTTTTGATACAGTTCCAGCACCTAAAGCTGTTGGTGTATCACCTGATTCTGAATCAATGCAAAGGTCAAATAAAGCTGAGTCACTTGTGTTCGCAGTAAGAGAACCAAAAACACCTTGTAAGCAAGAATATAAATCCTTTTGCTTTTCGTTGTTAATGTATGCACCAAGCTTTTGTCTTATTGCACTTATTGGGTCAGGTGAGTTAGAACCAATTTTTTGCCCTGCAAGTTGTCTTGCTGAAAAGGCATCACCAGCAGTAAGCACAACACCTATTTGGCTGCTCTGCTCAATTTTGTTTGGTGTTAAAGATGAACTGTCGTCAAGCCTTGTATAGTTTCCACTAAGGTTTGCCTTATAAAAAGGGATGTTCACGAAATTGCCCCCCTGAGTGGAGCTTAAATTTAGTTCTGCTAAAGGTGCGACTACTCCGCTTTGTAAGAAACTATCCCTTAAGGTTGTCTCCTCAATAATGCTTGCAGCAAACACCTCTGGCACAATAATGTCAGATAATGTTGTAGCCATTTTAGTTAAATGGAAATTTTTACAATTTTAGGCACAGCCCCCTTAACATCAGCACAGCCTCAATTAAGTTTTTAAAAGCCAGCACAGCCAACTTTAATTATTAATTAAACTATAACTTGAAATTTGTTATTTGTAATCTTTTGCGACTTTTTTTGCTTCAAGCCAAGCATCACGCCCATATTTTTGGTGTATTTCCATGGCTGCAGTATCTTCGCCTCTAGCCATACGCTTTAAAAGGTTTGTATCAATACCAGCAACAGATGTAATATTTTCTGTTTTGCCTATTGGTGCTCCACTGCCCATAGGTTGTTGGTTTTTTAATGCCCAAGGTTGCACTTGTTCTTTTACCGCCTCTTGTATTGGTTTGGAAGTAAAACCATCTTCTGACATATAAACAACAGTGCCATCTTTATTTACTTGTATTTTTTCTTTGTCAAGCTTGCTCATTGCATAGGCTGGGTCATGTACATATTCAGACAAAGCGTTAACAGCAGGGGTAACAAGTTTTAACTCTTTTAATTCGTTTTGCAGGCTTTCAATTTGTGCGTCTTTTTTTTCAATATGCTCCTTAAATTGTTGCTCCCTTTTATTAAGTGCCTCTGAGTATTGGCCTTTTTCTTCAAGGCGTTCTTGTTCAATTTGCTGTTTAAATTTAAGTAGCGAATCTATACTTTCGCCTTCTGGCAAAGTTGCAACATTTTTTGCATTACTTGCAATTTTTTGTTTTTCTTCAACCACCTCCCTGTTTTTTTTCTTTAGTAATTCAATTTCTTGCTGTAGTTGTTTTATTACAGCATCATTGTTACCTATTTCTGGTGCTGTTGTTTCTTCAGACATAAAGGTTTTATAAGGTACTTCAAATATACCTTATTTTGCAATACTTAGCATTTCCAACGTTTTAGTGCTTTATTTATACGGCTGTTAGGGTCATTTGCTGTTTTGCTGCTAGTCCGTTTCTTTTTCATTCCCTTCATTCTTGCACAAAAACTTTTACGCCTTGCAGCCCTTTTACCAGTAGGCTTATCCTCTGTAACTGGTGCTTTTAAATTGCTGCCTGTAGCTCGGTTATATTTTGCACGCCCTTTTACAGTAAGGCCACCCTTTTTTGACTTTTCGCCCCTTTTAACAGATAAACTTGGTGGTTTTCTTTTTGCCATTATTTACCCTTTTTTTTCATTGCTATACGGTGGGCCTCCATAAAAGTTTTACCACTTAACATTGCTTTTGTCATTTCATTAATATGGCTTTTTGTATGGCCATGGGTATCTTTATGCCTCTGCAAGGCATCTTTTTGGCGTTTGGTTAACCTTACCCTGCGGTTGTTTTTTGTTCCTGATTTTATTTTCATTTCTTTTTAGTTGTAGTTTTTTTGCGTCTATGTTGATATTTTATTTTAGCTTTGCCAGTTTTTTCTCTTTTAAACCTTGCTTTTTCTGCTGCTGACATTTCTCCAAGTGTCTTAGGCGTCTTACTTGAGACTCGTTTTGTTGGCCTGCAAGCTGGATAGCCACGTTTTTTCTTTTCAGCCTTTGAACGGCCACAAGGTTTACCAGTTTTTACGTCAACCCACTTTTCTTCAAGCCAAGTGGTCAGGCCACCTTTAACTCGTCTTGTGCTACTTTTTTTTCTTGGCACGACCTTTACCTTTGGCTTTTGGTTTGTTGGCAACTACATAAGTGCCACCACGTTTTTTATATTCACGCACAAGCCACATATTTGCATACGCCGATGGGTACGTCGTAAATTTTTTCCTAGCTGCAGCTTTTACACGAGCATACAGTTCTGGGTCTGTTGGCTTGTTTATTTTTGCCATTACCTTTTAACAGCTTTTTTTTTACCGCCTTTTTTCATTGTTTTTTTCTTTTTTGTACCAGCGTGATAAGGCATAACAAAATTTGCAGTTAATAATATAATACCTATTTTTTGCTTTTTCGTCTCCTTTTTTTCTTGCCCTCTGCTGTTTGTAATGCAATGGCAACCGCCTGCCTATGGGGTTTGCCCTCTTTTTTTAATTTTTGTATATTTTTAGAAATAATTTGAGTTGATTTACCTTTTTTAAGTGGCATTTGCTTTACCTAGCTCCTCCAATGTTAGCGTCGTACCGTCAGAACGTACAAAAGTTCTAAATACATCAGTTGGGTTTTTAGTTTTTAGCTGCTCCCTATATATTTTGCTTTTCTCAATACCAAATACCTTATTTTGTGTGGCAACATCTTGTTTACTTAACCATACTGCATAGTTTTCATTTGCTGGTACTAACTTGCCCCTGTCAGATAAACCTGTTTTGCTTGGCCTTTGCAAGCCTTCAGTAAGGTCATCTTGGTCCAAACCAAATTGGTCAAGAAATGCGTCTTTAATGATTGGCACTATGGTTGATCGACAATTAAAGTGTTGGGGCGGTTGTGGCCCTTTGCCCATTTCAAATACTTGCCCATCAAGGCGACCACATATTGCTGAAGTTCTACTGTCCAAAGTTGCAACATACTTATAACGGTCAATCATGTCTGCATTTGCCCTATACACGTTGTAAGTTGCAGTATTGCTTACTTGGTTAATGCTAGTTCTTACAATGGTATCAATTTGGTTATTTGGTATGACAGTTCCAAGTCCACCCTTTGCTTTTATTTGGTTTAAAGTGCCAGTTTCTTCAAAATTTAATTTACCCCTTAATTGTTTTGATATTTGTTGCGTTGTTTGATTTGCAAGTAAACCTGTCCTAACAGTGCTTTGAAATAATTCTGTTTGGCTTTCTGCAATACGCCTAAATGCAGTTCTAACATTTACACCGTTAGGTAAATTTATAACGGCCCCATCACGTGCGGTAATGCTAAATTTTGGTATTACACCAGTTTGTACAGTAAATTCCTCTGGCAATGTAAAAACGTTTATTTGCCTTGGGTCAGTTTCTACAACACTACGAGCAAATTGTGGACTAATTTCTACAGTGCGTACAGCGTTCTTTGCAGCATCACTTGGCAATACTTTACGTAACTGTTCTTGTACAAAAACTGATTGCAACTCTGCCAAACCCTGTAACTCTGCAGTGGTTGTTAATGCACTTTGGTCTGCCCAAGTTGCCAAGCTTTCTTGTAACTGCAGCAATATTGTGCGTTGTCTATTTAATGCTGCAGGAGTAAGGGTAAGGTCGCCAGCATCAAACTTTTTTAATTCATCTGTTATTTGTACAATAATGTCGTTATAAGCATTTACTATTTTTTTTGCTACACCATTTTCATACCTATTAAGGTTTATGGCGTTACGGTATAACGCTTCTGGTATCCTTTGGCGTTCTATACTCATTACTCATTTTCTGTTGTTGCTGCCTGCTGGGGTGCGTCAGTTTCAACCAAACCGCCCATTTGTGTTTTATCAAGCATTTCTTCAACGTCAAAATCTTCACTAAGTACTTCGCCCTCAACAAGCTTTTTAAGTAACTCCTCTTGGTCAATAACACCTTGGGCAAATATTTTAAGTAGGTTGTCAACTTGTGCTGGTTCAAGGCTAGTATCAACAAAGTCTCTATTAACAAAACTTGTACCAGCAACACTTTGTTTTAAAAATGCAGCGTGAAATTTAAGGCAATTATCAAGCAAGTCTTGTATTTGCTGCGATAAAACCATTAAGGTACTGTCGCCTTGTGACCTTTGTATTCGTTGTGATTGGGCAGTTTCAGCCGACATTTTTTGCCCAAGTATGGCAGCTAAACCAAGTTCATTTATTTGATACTCTAATTTGTCAATCCTGTCCTTTTGTGCGTTAAAGCTGTTGCCATTTGGCTCAATGTAACTTGCACTGCTGCCTTCTGGTAATGACAAAGCTTCACTTGGGCCAGCACTTACCTCTTCGGCTGCTGCTGGAAAGCCAAAAAACGCCAACATGGGTACAGCACTAATATGTAACTGATTATCATAGTCACTTTGTATTTGGTAACTTTTAATATTTAGCTCGGCAATATCTTCCAATGGTGGGCGACTTTCATAAATACCAACTTTGTTGCTATAAGCAACACTAAAAGGTATAAAGTCCAAGCTGGTAGTGCCTTCATCTACCTTTACAAAATCGCCATCATCATTACGTTGAAATAACATAAAACTATTTGGCTCAAGCACCCTTATTTGTTCAACCGTTTCTTCTCCGTACTTACCTTTAGGTCTAACTATGCGTTCCATAAGTCTTAACTGAGTTAGTTCCCTTTGTCCATCTTTTACCTCTGTACGCCAGCCAATTATGTCTCTTGGGGTGTATGGAATCCAGTAAGGTCGACCTCCATCAGCAGGGGCATCAACCAAAACACCAACATGGCCATATCTAATACAAAGCCTACTAATGTTATAAACAAAGTTGGTTAGGTTATTACCTTCAAGGTCAACATTAAATAATTGCTCTTCTATTGCATCTGGCACATCTGAAAGACGCACTGGTTTACGTGTAAGCATACCAGCTAACATACGTTCCATACGTACATAATATGGTGGGCAAACTGACCTACTTAAACGAACGTCATAACTTTCATCTTCCTCTCGTGGTTCTTGTTTTAAATAAATTCTACTTTTGCCCCTTATTTTGCTTGTACCTTCGACTAAATCTTCAATTAAACCCCAATGGCTTTGCATATTACGCCACGCCTGATTTTGCTGTTGTACTTC
>VTLG01006468.1_pt1 | contig 14402 bp, 11 predicted proteins | sample 4694571 | NCBI WGS metagenome assembly VTLG01 (sample SAMN12604809, study PRJNA352737) | marine metagenome | biome: ENVO:00000447; feature: ENVO:00000209|ENVO:00000569|ENVO:01000036; material: ENVO:00002151; isolation source: viral sequences binned using virsorter ...
TAACGATGCAGACCTTAGGGTTGCTAAGACTGGGGAATGGTGGCGTGAAAAGTCCTTCCGTTCGCAGGCTAACAACTCAGCTGTATACGAAGGTAAGCCTTCAATGGGACAGTTCATGGAGGAGTGGGTCTCTCTCTACAATTCTAAGTCAGGTGAGCGTGGCATCTTTAATCGGGATGCTTGCCGTACTGTAATCTCTAGGAATGGTAGACGAGATGCTAACCACAAGTTCGGTACAAACCCATGTTCTGAGATTATCCTTAGAAACATGCAGTTCTGTAACCTTACTGAGGTTGTTATTCGGGAAGCTGACTGCACTGATACGCTGATGCGTAAGGTACAGCTCGCTACTATTCTCGGTACGTTCCAAGCTTCCCTCACTAACTTCCGACACATCAACCCTAACTTCGAACAGAACTGTAGGGAAGAAGCGTTGTTGGGTGTGAGTCTGACTGGTATTATGGACAACCATTTAACTGCTTCAGCAGACCCTGAGTTACTTACTAACCTTAAGGCTACAGCAATCTCTACTAATGAGAAGTATGCTGATAAGCTTGGTATCAATAAGTCTAAGGCTATCACTTGTGTTAAGCCTAGTGGTACTGTATCGCAGCTTGTTGACTCCGCTTCGGGTATCCACCCTAGGCATAGTGAGTACTACATTCGTCGTGTTCGTGGCGATCTAAAGGATCCCATGACTCAGTACATGATGGCTAATGGATTCCCGCATGAGCAATGCAGTTACCAGCCTGAGAATGTGGTTGTATTTTCTTTCCCTCAATCGTCTCCAACATCCTCTATTATGAGGGAGCAGCTGTCGGCTATCGATCATCTTAAGATCTGGAAACGATACCAGCTCTATTGGTGTGAGCATAAGCCATCCATAACCATATCTATTAAAGACCATGAGTGGATGGAAGTCGGTCAGTTTGTTTGGGATAACTTTGATTTAATGAGTGGAATTTCATTCCTTCCTTATTCAGAGCATACCTATGAGCAAGCGCCATACGAGGAGATTGATGAATCTTCTTATGCAAAGATGGTTCAAGACCTCCCTTGTATGGATAGTTGGGAAGGACTTAAGAATTGGGAAATCGAGGACAGTACTAAAGGAGCTCAGACTGCTGCCTGTGTGGCTGGTCAGTGTGAGATTGTAGACTTATGAGTGATGAGCATACTGAAGAGACAACTGAAGAGACAACTGAAGAGACAACTGACGAGACAACTGAAGATACAACTGAAGATACAACTGAAGATACAGCTGACGAGACAACCGACGAGGAGTCTGAAGAGGAGTCTGAAGAGGACCGACATGTTAATCTTCTAACAATGACAAACGTAAACTCACTAGCCAGAATGCAGTTTGAGTTTGAGCATCAGCTTCCTATGACAGTACGGGAACGTATAGCCATGACAGAAGTCTTTAGACTTCACAACGAGGTTCAGGAGATGAAAGCTAGTGAAAGAACAAAGGCAGTGGCCAAGAATAGACCCAGAACTTCTAGAAATTCTTGAGTCTATGTATCCAAAATATGAATATTCTCCTGACCTAGCTCGGGAAGCTTGGGCTTTTCGGGGAGGTCAGAGAGAAGTTATATCTAAACTAAGGGGTATTCTAAACCAACAAGTTTCAGGAGAAACTATTAAGCCCCGTTATAAAAGACAAGGAGAAAAGTAATGGGTAGTAGTAGTGGCGGCAAGGGAGGTGGAGCAGGCTCCGGTTATCAAGGCCCTTCTGAAGCAGATCTTGCTGCAAGACGCGCCGAAGAAAGAGCAGCAGCTAACGCTCAGCGTCAGCAGGCTAGGATTGAAGCTCTGGCGGATGCTGAAGCACAGCGTAAAGCAGACGCGGAAGCAAAAGCAGCAGCTGAGAAGGCAGAGCAAGACGAATTGGCAGCTCGTGAAGCAAAGGAATCTTTGGTCGGACAAGAAGTGGAAGGTCAAGAAGCCCAAGAGGACGAGCAGCAGCTTGAAATCGGAGGAGCTACTGAACGATATGGTGCTGAGTCTCGGCCCGGAGGCGGAGGCGAACAGCGACCCCTTAAGAAAAAGAAGAAGAAGACTGATGGTACAGGAGGAACTTCATAATGATAGGTAAGAAAAAGAAGATTGTAAAGGAAGAGACTAAGAAGGAAGAACCTAAGAAGGAAGTAGCTAAGAAAAAGAACCCCTATTCTCCCGGTACTGCAAAGTACCAACAGTGGCGGGCTAATTAGTAAAGGAGATTTAAATGCAAGAGACTATTGCAGAACGCTTTCGTCAGTTAGACTCGAAACGAGAAGCTAAATTACAGAGAGCAAGATACGCAGCATCTCTTACCATTCCAAATCTTCTTCCCCCTAGGGGATCAAGCGAACAAGATCAAGTTGACCAAACATTCTCCTCCGTCTCTGCACGAGGAGTGACGAGCATGGCTAGCCGTATTCTTGCGGCTATGCTTCCTTTGAACGATGCACCTTTCTTTTCCTTTTCAAATAAAATGGGAACAGAGATGTCGGTAGAGGTTTGGAATTACTTAGATTCGTTAAGTTATCAAGTACACCGTAAGCTTTCATCCAAGAACTTAAGGGAAGTTATCTTCCAAGCTCTACAACATTTGATTGTTTGTGGAGATGTTCTTGTAGCAATGGAAGATGACTACTCTTTCAGGCTCATTAGACTTGATCAATATGTTGCCAAGAGAGACGTTAATGGAGATGTTCTGGAAATTATCTTCCTTGAGTTTACTCCTTCTGATTCAGATCAAGGACAGACAGGTCATTACTCACAAGGAATGCATAATCAGGATAGATTTGGGTATGATACTATATATAACCGAATCGTAAAGAAAGACGATAAGTGGATATTGACAAAGGAACTCGACGAAGAAATCATCGAGACAGGTGAATATCTTGTATCTCCTTTCACTGCTCTAAGGTGGAGCGAGATTGCCGGAGAAAACTACGGAAGGTCTCATGTTGAAGATATGATTGGCGATATAGCAACTCTCGAAGCATACACAGAATCTTTGATTGAAGGTATGGCCGCTGGTAGTGCTTTCTTCTTATGTGTAGATCCCGCAGGTATCACAGAGATTGATGATATTAATGGCTATCCTAATGGTGCTTGGGTTCCTGCTCGACAGCAGGACTTGTTTGTTATGTCCCCCTCTCAAACCATGAATCCTCAGATCCAAGCCGCTGGAGCGGCAGTAGAAACCTTACGTAAAGAAGTAGGTAATGGTTTCTTATTGAACAGTAGTGCTATCCCTAGGGGGGATAGAGTCACTGCGACAGCTGTTCGGATGGTAGGTCAGGAACTTGAGCAAGTATTGGGAGGAGCTTTCTCCGCTATCTCCAGAAATCTTTTGGTTCCTATTGTTGAACGTACAGTATTCTTAATGTTAGATGAAGATCTTGTAGACCCTAGATTAGAGCAGCAGTTTACAAAGGAAGGACTATTGACAGTCGAGATTGTTACTGGTCTTCAGTCTCTGAGCAGAGATTCCGATCTTCAGAAGCTAATGCAGATGGGTGAAATGGTAAGAAACCTTCCTGAACAAGCAATGGCTATGTTTAGGTGGGAAGAATATGGCCGTGCTTTAATCACTTCTCTTGGATTTGATTCTAATAATTGGGTTAAGTCTGAAGAAGAAGTCAAAGAAGAACAACGTAAAATGCAGGAAGAGCAGCAACAACAGCAAATGCAAGCAAGTGTTATGCAGCAGGCTCAGCAGGTTGCAGGACAGGCTGCACAAAAAGATATCCAAGAAACAGGAGGGCAAGGTATTGCTCAAGTTGCTCAGCAAATGGGACTTGGATAAGGAGATTTATAATGCCGAAAGTAGGAGAAAAAGAGTTTCCCTACACTAAGAAGGGCATCGCGGATGCCAAAGCCTACGCTAAGCGAACTGGTAAGAAGCTTACCATGAATGAGCGTAGTACTCGTAAGAACCCTAAGAGGAAATATAAGTGAACGAACAACCTGAACAGATTCCAATCGATACTAGTGTAATGACTCCCAGTCAGCAACAGCACAACAGGGAAAGAGAAGCCTTTATTAGACACATCCAAGACCAAGGTGAATCTATTCCCGAAAACTTCGAAGATGCTGGGGCATACTTCGATAGCCTGAAGAACGCCCAAGCTCAGTATACTCAAGGTCAGCAAGAAATTGCTGATCTAAAGAAACAGTACGCTGAGAATGGAGTACAAAATCCTAACTACTCTCCTAATGAGGCCCCTACGACTGAGGTTTCTGAGGAAGATAAGCCTGCTAAAGAAGTAGATTCTTTAAAGGTGGAGGCTCCAGAAGAGGAGTATGAGTACGAGTATGAGGATACCCCCGAGGCAGTAAAGCAAGAGGTGTCTGTAGGAGAGTGGAATGATTGGGGCGCAATGATCGACGCTAGTGATGGTGAAGTTCCTGAAGCACTTCGAAATACAATTAAGATGAGGCTTAATGTGGATGATAAAATCATTGACGATTACATGGCTCAGCGTTCTGCTGTCCAGCAACAGAACGTCAGTGCAGCAGCCGATCTCGTGGGAGGTCAGGAAGAGCTGAACAATATAATGAGTTGGGCCTCTCAAAATCTAGGGGAAGAAGAGCGTATGTCTGTTAATAGTCAGCTCACCGGACCCGGATATAAGACTGCTGTCCTTGGGTTGCAGGCTAGATATCAAGCTTCTGATACTGTCTCAGCTGCAAGACAAAGAGAACCGGGGGCTACCCCCAATAGACTGACGGATTCCAATGCATATCAATCTGTCACTGCATACGCATCTCAGCAAGAGATGTTTGCAGATCAAAGAAATCCTCGCTATAAGACTGACCCTAAGTATAGGCAAGCAGTCGAACAGCGAATCATTTTTACTCAGCAGAACGGGTATCGTTCTTGAGTAATGCCTTTTGAAACCCTTTAATGGAAACCCGCCCGGGAGGGCCTTGGTGAAAGTTATTGGAATTCAGACTGAAAGAAAGGACTCTGGAAACAGAATAATCCAATCTAAGGTTGAGGCGATCAATTTTATTTATTCCCTTAAACAAAGGAGATGTCAACTATGGCAGTATATAACCATAATAACACACTTCACTCTGGTTTAACGGGCGTTGATCGTGTTAACGACACCAATGCTATGACCGCAGCACGCGCGGCTACAAGTGGAAACTTGTGGCTTCAGGTCTGGGCTGGTGAAGTTCTCAACGCCTACGATGAGTATATTTCTTTCGAACCTCACGTAACTCACCGCACTATTCCCAACGGCATGAGCATCAAGTTCCCTCTGACGGGTACTGTTGGTCTTAAGCCTCAGTGGGGTGCTGGTGAGGAACTCGCAGGCGGCGGCGGTCCTTCGACCTCCATCACTGTGACGCTCGATGACCGTCCAATGGCGGCTCACTTCGAGCTTGACAACCCTGACCTGATGGTTACTCAGTGGGAGTACCGTTCAGAGATGGCGCGTCAGACGGGCATGACGTTGGCTAACACCAGTGACAAGCAGATCGCTTCGTTGCTCGCTCAGGCTGCATGTCAGCTTGATTCTAACTTTGGGCTGACAAAGCTGGGCGTTCGTCGCCCAGACGCAGACGGTAGTGATACCGATAGCGACGGTGGTCCTTTGGACTCCGGCGACTACTCCGGTGGTCAGGTTTACACTGGCGACGGTATCGGCACTGGTAGCGGTGGTGACGGTACTACCGGTACAGATCGTGGCTTCAACTACAACGACCTCGGTCGTAATACTGGAGCAACAGCTGGAGAAAGAGCGGATGCAGCTCTTGGTCTTCTTGAAGACATTGAGAACTTCTTCGTTCATTTGCAGGAGATTAATGCTCCTACTGATGGCGTAGTTTGCTGTGTTTCACCGCAGGCTTTTGCTGACATTCGTTCGCTGAACATCGCACGAGACAATGGTGACTTCGCTAACGGCGGCGGTCATCCGTTCTTCGGCGGCAGTGCCACGGATATGGGCAACCTCGGTGCTCCTCTGACGATTGGCATGCATGGTCTGAATGACACTCTGATGTATCAGGGTGCTATTATCATGAAGAGCAATCATGCTAACTTTAAGACGGACTATACTGACAGCAACTTGCAGGATACTGTGATTGGTGACAAGAAGTATGGTAACGACTACTCAGATCTTTGTGCTCTTATTTGGCAGCCTGAAGCTGTTGCCCGTCTTACCCTTCAGGGTATGAAGACTGACTCCGTTGAGGATGTCCGTCGAAACACTCACTTCACAGTGGCCAGCACCTTCAAGGGTGGCGGCACTCTGCGTCCTGAGTGTGCAGGTATCATGCGGAAGAACTGATTCTTCTGTGTAATAACCTATACTTTGGTTCCCTCCCCCCGAAGGGGGGAGGGAATTCTTTTGAAAGGAGGTGATTCGTATATCTTCCACCCCTATTCAGCTAATCTACATTAAGGAGAAACTATGGGAGCATTACTAAAACAAGATGCTGTGAACCAAGTTCTTGTCGCTTCAGGCGAAACTATGGTAAACAGTTTGTTAACCGATACAGGCGTTGATACGTCAGTTGCAGAGTTTATGTTAGACCAAGTAACAATGGATTGGCAACTTAGAGGTCTCGCAGAGAACGAAGTCATTTCTTATTACGTCCCGGATTCTGATAATGGCAATAAGATTGTATTAAAACAAGGCACAAGTACTAGTACAGATGGATCTACCATATACGCAGAATTACTCAGTACACATTGGACTGCGTATGATCCTAACGGTAGGCCGCAACAAAGAATTATGGCGATTATTCGACATGATGCTTCTGAAGCGGGTGGAAATGCCAATTATAAACCGATTCTTTATAACATTACAGAAGATACTAGTGCTTGGGTAGACCCAATTTCTTGGGAAAAGTATGAAGTCCTCGAAAGGCAGAAACTTTCTTGGGGAGATATGAATACTTCTATCCAGCAAGGGATTGTGGATCAGACAGCTAGAGATTATCAAATGCTTACTACTGGCGATGGAGATGTAGATAGACTTCTGGCCCATCGTGAGGAAGTAAGCCGAATGAGAGCACGAGCGGCTGATATTTCCCATAAGCAACGTAACTTATTTGTTGGAGGAGACTCCGCAGTTCGTAGGGCAACTGAGCGTCATACTTGGGGAAGCAGAGCCAATGACAATGCTCGTAAACTTAACTGGTAAGGAGATTTAAATGGCAACAGTGAGAGTTCCAATTATGAATTTATTTAGTGGGGTGGCTAGACAGCCCTCTTCTAAACGTCTTACTTCTGAGCTAGAGACAGTAGACAATGCTATTCTTACGTTGGAACGATCTGCTGAGAAGCGTCCTCCTTTAGAGTTCATCCACGGTGGACAAGTCGGAGGATTTATTGGCGCCGTAGGAACTACAGTTGCCGATCCTATAAACGATATCGCTTACTTCTTCTTTGATAAGACAGAGACTGATAGATATATTGTTATTATTAATCGGACTGCTACCCATCCCGGCAACGCAGCCTCTTCTGGAGACTCTAATAACTTAATCAGGATCTTTAAGTTCAGAGAGTTTACTAGTGATGACTCAGCTGAGGGATATGATTTCAGTCAAAACCTTCGAGTAGGGGATATTGTTATTGAGGAGGCTTTAACAGGCGGGGCTTCTCAAACAATAAATTATAGTGCGGTTCAGGATATGGGAAGCGGATACCCTAACTATACAGGCACAAACTTATATAAGCCAGATACTTCAGCCCCCGGAGGTTGGGGCTCTACCTATGTAGACGATATCTGGGAATATGTTAAATGGAATCCAGAAGGACGGCCAGCCCGAGATACTCTTAAAGTTACTTTCTTCGGTAATGCAATGATGATTCTTAACGATCAAGTCCCAGCATCTAGTTGGACACAGGCGGTTAAGACTACAGACCCAAACAATATTCAAGATTATCCCGGGGCAAAGAAGCTTACCTATAGGGTATCAGCTGTTCCTGATGAGACGGGTGATTATGTTTTAGGTGGTGATTGGAACTCCACTACGGAGCAGCATGAACCAGTGGGGGCAATGACAGGAACTCATCCTATTCAGGCACTCTTAGGCGCAGACGGTGGAGGAAGTATCGCATTAAATGATATACATGTCCAAAACTTAAGCAGTACTACCTATGGACTTGGGACCATACAGATTAACTTTGGTACTTCTGTCACTAATATTAATAATTTAGTTACTGCATTAAACGCAGCTACCATAAGTATTTATGTAGTCGCTCTTGGGACATACGCAAATAAAACTTGGACCGAGGTTTTTGGACCTCTCTCTCCGTGGGGATTCTGTGAGCCCGGAGTCACCTGTGGATCGAACTTAGATCCTGTGGGTAGAGGCCGACTCTCATTTGATACCGGAGGCCATAGTGTGGTTTTCTATGATGGAGGAAGCGGCACACGCGCGGCTTCTTCTCTTGGACTTACGGGTCAAACTTTTGATACTCTTACTCCGTTTGGTCAAAATCTTCAACCGATCCTTGCCCTTGCTGATGATGAGGATCCTTCCGATACAGCTCCCTTTAACTCGATGGGCGGAACTGCGGCAGGCACAATCCAAATTAAAGACGGCTCAAGCACATGGAACTGGGGAATTAATGAGTCAGGTACTGATACATGGGGAGACGCTAGGGATCATTTAGAATCTATCTCTAGCAATGCTCTCACATTAACGCTAAACGCAGATAAGACAGGTTCTTATATTGTAAAGAAAGCTACAGGAACTTTACCAACTTCTGTGGCAGATACTACTGGTAACGTAGCTAAGCGAATGGGGTGGGAATATAACGTAGGTATGCATAAGCCTGTTAGGGATGATGTTCAGATTTCCTCTGACTTGTTTGAAAGAGAACTTGGACAGAACATTTCTTCATTTAATGCTATTGAATTGCCTCCAGAAGGTAACGATCAGGGCGGGGTCAATGCTGAGGAAGATGCTATTAAGTGGCTATACGAAAGAGGATCTGGATCTGGAGGAAATTCAGAAGGCTTTGGAAAGGTTTGGTACACTAGAGCTCCCTTCCTCACGTTCCCCTCAGGATTCTATAGATGTATTGATAATACTCTGATTCCGCACTATCAGAAAGTAAGGTCAGAGGATGAAGACTCTGTATGGTACGAGCCTAGTATGCCTTTCTTATTAATCAACACAGGGTCAACTAGCTGGAAAGTAGAATATCCTGAGTGGGATCCGAGAGAAACAGGTAATGCTGCAAATAACCCGGGACCTCAAGCCTTAAAGAAAAGAAGATCTCCTATTAAAGACATTGCTTTCTGGAGAGAACGTCTCTGGTTCGCTATTGAGGATCAAGTCTTTAGTTCAAGGAACAACGACTGGTTTAATCTATGGTTGGGAGATCCAGATAACATCACATCTGATGATCCTATCGATATTCGAGCATCTTCAGGCAAGTATACTAGAATTTCCTCAATGATTCCGTTCGATGATTTTATGTTCATTAATACAGGAGGAGAAACCCAATATGAACTACAAGGCTCTAACAATATTATCTCTCCAACAACTGCTGAACTGGCTCCAACATCATTCTACTCAGCTTCGAGCATTATTAAGCCCTTGGTTCTCGGGACTCAGATTTATTGGTTCGATTCTGAACGATTGTATCTTTATAACTCTTCGGCTGGAACGTCGGTAAACAACGCTTCTGAAGTTTCCATCCATGCGGCGGGTTATTTACCTAAGAACTTTAGATGTGCATGTGTTGGCCCTGCTCAGGATAGTATCTTCGCAGTTGATGAGGATAATCCAGATAAACTATACATATACACAGCACGTTGGTCCGGAGGAGATTTAGTACAGAACGCCTTCTATAGGTATGTTCTCCCCCCATCTGTAGCAAAGAGACGGATAGGAAGTAGCGGGTCCGATCCTTGGTATAACGCCCCTTACTACAACATGGATGATGATAATCCCGTCACCACATTACCTAAGCCCGAGATAGAATACATCTGGTATTCTAGAAACTATCTCTATATGGTTGTAATTCGTCCTCAGTTAGATGGGACTTATTCTAGATTTGTTGAGAGAACGTCCTTACAGTTCTTAGATATCAATATACCTAGGATGGATCGCCTTACCGAGGTACAAAATAACTTAGCGACTGGAGATGACTCTAGCAACGATGCTACGTGGTGGGTAAGCGGAACAAACATAACTCATTGGAAACTTCCTTATTGGGATCCCGGATTAGATGAAGTCATCTTAGGCCCCGACTGGCCTACTCAAGCCGGTCAACGTCTTTCTCTAGAGACAGGAGGCATAACCAATACAGAAAACGGGTCTGTTACTGAGGTCAGTGTTAACGGAAACTGGAATAATATCAGCTCTACTCCCTATACTTCCAAAATAGGAAGCTCTTACAAGATGGTTCTTGAGTTATCTAAGATTGTCTACAGAGATCCTAGTTCAGGGTTCCCTGTGGAAGGTACTTTAGCTCTTCGTATGATGAACGTCAAGCACTTTAAATCTGGAGTCTATGATATTGAAATTAATAGAGGGAATCGGAATAACATAGGAAGTGAAGACGCAGATGATGATGGGACTAAGGATAAAATCACTAGAACAACTCATGTTCCTTTATCTATTAACAATTCTTCAGATGCTTTAGGTTCCTTGTTGATAGAAGGAGAAGGAGAGTTTACTTCTAGAGTCTTCGGAAACGCAGATACGACTATTCTTTCTGTAACTTCTGACTATCCTTCACCTGTATCTATTACAAGCTTAGAGTTTATAGGTAAATTCAAACCTTATAACTCTTCTATTCAATCATAGGAGATATCAATGCCACAACCCTTTGTTACCATTACAGGCCAATCTGGGACTGGGCCTTTTTCCTTCAATACGATTGAGTTTATGACAAATCAGAGCAAGGGGTCTCAGTTACAGGTATATAGAGACGGAACTAAGTTGATTCAAGGAGCTTTATCCTCTGGAGCAGACTATACCGTAGGCGAAACTAGCAGTACGATTACACTGGCTGTTGCTTTGACGGGAAGCGAAACTTTGCAGATCAGAAGAGAAACAAACGACTTAAATAGAATTTCTTCTTTCTCTGATGGAACTAAGCTTTCAGCAAATACACTAAACCAATCATTAGATCAGTTGTTTTTCCTTATTCAGGAAAAATCCATATACTCTACCACAGTAGAGAACTTCCCTACGTCTTTAATTAACGTTTCGGGGATTTCTAATAGAGATATGCTTCAATGGGAAGCCGCACAAGGCAAATTTGTTGCTACAGGAAGTCCAAACCTAGACTTAAATAAGATGACGGATGTTACTTATGATGCTTCAACAATAGAGAGCGGTCAAGTCTTAGCTTGGGGAGGGACTGCATGGGAGCCGAGCACTAATGTCTCATACGATCCTAGCGGCAATGCAACTTTCTCAGGAAACGTAACCTTCAGCAACCCTGTTACTGTTCCAAGTGCTACTTCGAATAGTCATGCGGTAAATAGAGGGCAGATTGATGCCTTGTTGGACGAACATGCAGACAACTACACTCATGGGTTTCAACAAAGAATTCTTGACTTAGAAGCAGCTCAAAGAATTATCTTGGGTCGAGGAAGATATTGGAATACAGTAGGAAATTACACTCCCAAACTAGCACCGGGAGCTACTTCTCAGACAACCTTCCCAGTATTTGATACTCAGACAGGTAGGGGAGATTGGGAGAACTTAGGAAATCTTTCTTGTAGTGGAGCTTCTTATGTGCCGATGTATTCCGTATGTGCTATGGCTTCGCAATATGTAGGATTTGCTGATAATGGCTCCGGAACTGAAACACCTCACGCAACCGCATTCTTGGATCGTGTTGAGTGGGATGTTTGGACTTGGGATTTCTTATTTGATGATGCAACTATCGTAGATGAGAACAGCAGGAATTCTGTGCCATCTAACCAATACCATGTCCTCATTGATGTTGAAGGATGTGATGATACTTGGGTTCCAGCAACGAGTAACGGAGGAAATTCAACAAACTATAGATGGAGACTTGCAGAGTTTGGACAGGATTTGAAGGAGTCTCCTATTGGAGGTAGTTATGGGGAAGCCTTGACTTTACGAAGGTCGTATATGCCCGGTAGGTCTACAGGAACAAACGAAGAACGCTGGCCTTTTTATATGAATCTCCATGCTTATGCAGGAGGTAAGCCAACTGCACAGGATGTGGCCGGAAATCGAAACGCAGGAGTGCCTCTGGTATTCGATGTAGCAGAGGGACCGGGGCTAGATGCCAATGTGAATTATTACATTCCTCACTTAGAAACATGGGGCGGGCAGCATTACTACCAAGGTCATAATGGAAATACCGCTCCCATTGCTGACGGCCCGTTAGATAAATACGGAGGAATGGGAGGAATTACCGAGCCAATGACTTTGTTTGGTGTTTTTAATAAGGAAATCACGGGATTTACTGTCATGTATGCGATTAGAAGGCCCGCCACATTTTGGCTTTCTTTAGCCGGTGCGACCGCCGCCCAAGTTCAAGCCGCTCGATGGAAAATACATGCCTTCCTGCATAAAACAGCAGGAGCTACGGCCAACGAACCTTCGGCAAATTACTATTCTGGTCATCCACTTAAACAAGACTTTAACTTTAACATCAGTGTAATCAAATAGGAGGATTTATGGCAACTATTACTAAGCTAACTTTCCCCGGACAGGCGGGATTAGATTGGGAAACGGGGGAACCTACCCCGGATCACTCTTATGCTAGTGTTCAGTTGTTAGAAGATCGTCCAGCTCACGAACAGCTTAAAGCTTATTATCCCTGTGATACCGATCTCAGTACACCTCTGACAGTTATCTTTAATGAGGTTAGTAAAACTATAAATGTAGCTGAAATCCAAGCATCTGCTCCTTGTGGAGGGAATTATGATCCTAGAACAGATGATATTGTTGTGTTTAGAGAAACTCCTATTGACTATAGTTACGTGACTTTCGTAGATGGAGCAAAGCTTACAGCAGCTACCCTAAACTTAGAAACAGATCAACTCCTGCATTTAATTCAAGAGCTGTTTAATCGGCTTGATGATACAAATCCGGATTGGTCGGTACTTCCTACGTTTACCTGTGAATTGACTGAGAGCATCCAGTGCGATGTTACCGGTCTTCTGACAAGGATGACTCAAGAAGAATTAAATGTAGATAATCTTCAGGTTTGGGTGGGCGGATCCACCACTAACACCAATACAATTCCCAATCAATGGTCATATCAAACTAATGATGACTTTCAGTTAGCAAACGGATCTACTTCAACAGATCCCCATACAGTGTCTGATCTCTTCGATCACTCCAGAGCTCTTCATCATTACGTTAGAGATCTAAGAGATGACGTTAATTGGCTCTTAGGACAACCTCCTGCTCTTAACGGAGCTTATGTGATCTCTATTACCTCCTCATTTCCTGTAGATTCTCAAGGAGGGGAGTGGGGTCCCGGAGATACAGGGTGTCAATATGCGCTTTTGAACTTTACATTCTCAAATAACGTAGTTCATACCTGTGTTATACCTGTGGGGCCTTATATTGATAGTGTTACATCGACTGAAACAGTCTCATCTGTAGAACTCACCTTTACTTTTTGTGATGGGACTACAAAAACAGCTTCTTTCCTGAAGCAGGAAGGTCCCACAGGACCTGAAGGTCCCACAGGACCTAAGGGAAACGATGGAGATGGGATTTTTATCTGGGGTAAAGGAACTCTAGAAAGACTGCGAAGTATGGGCCAGCCTAACATGAATAACTATCCAGATCATTTCAGTAATATATGTTACGCAGTGACTTCGGATAATACTATAGCTACTAACCCGCACAAAGGCGTTACAGGAGATCTCTTCCAACATCTTCACCCTCAGTTTGGAGGCCCCGGTAACACAACAACAGGTACTGGGGACTATAGTGGCTATATTCTACGATATGAGGATCGGAATGTGGGGTACTATAAGTGGTACTCGACTGATCTTCAGCATACGGTAGGAGCGGATGTAACCTCTGCTCCTCTTAAATACTTTTGGGATACGAGTGTCGCAAATCCGATGACAGGGTTTCCTCCTGAAGGGAGTGCTCAATTCTTTGTAGATACTCCTGATGATATGTCAACAGTGACTAGAATTAGGATACCCGATGAAGATTGTTCCGGCATCGACTGTAGTCAGTATATTTTAGCAAACACAACAGCGAATAATACCTTTGATGATTTCGGGGCAGGTAATTTGATACTTAGTAAGGAGACACAGCCCGGTAAATCCGCTATATTTAAAGTTATTCGTAGTGATAGGTATTCGGGAGATGGGGGAGGTTATGATGTAACCGTAGAAAACCTAAGTACTTATTCCGCTACACCATTCGATACTATGGGGAATCCTATTACACAGAGGGATAAGGTATGTTTCTTC
>VTLG01002986.1_pt1 | contig 14397 bp, 26 predicted proteins | sample 4694571 | NCBI WGS metagenome assembly VTLG01 (sample SAMN12604809, study PRJNA352737) | marine metagenome | biome: ENVO:00000447; feature: ENVO:00000209|ENVO:00000569|ENVO:01000036; material: ENVO:00002151; isolation source: viral sequences binned using virsorter ...
ATTATCTTGTGTTAAAGTTGGTGTGCCTGAAGCTGTAAATGTATTATTATTTCCTGATGTATCTGTTCCAGGAGAAGATGTATCCATTTTTAAAAAGAAACCATTATTTCCCCAAGTTACACTTGGAACAGTCTTGATTTTCCAGATCCCGCTTGACGAATCTGTTTCCCCAAAGTAACTTGCATCATAAGCTGTACCATCAACAAAAGAAACGTAACTCATTAAACCATCATAATAAACTGTTGATTGTGAATACTTACCTATTAAAGTATCAACTGCTGTGTTAATTATTCCAGTAACATTTTGAGCAGGATAATTAGGAGTTGTATGGAAATCAGTTACTCTTTCTCCATTTATATAAATTTTTGTTCTATCTTCTTGAGTTGCTAAAGTTCTATCACATGAAACTACAATATTGTAAAAAGCTCCAAGATCTCTAAAGCCTTGTGTTGTTGTAAATAATTGACTTGTTGAACTGCTAACTTTTTCATAAACAATTAATTGTGGCAGTGAATTATCATGTGTCCAACCAATTTGTGATCTGTTATTACTATCAGTATTAAAATCTAATAACCATCTATCTCCATCAATTAATTCAGATAATTTAACCCAAACAGAATATGTCCACTTTAAAGCGTTTGTTGGTGTACCTGATGTTCTTGAAAACGATGTTGTTGCCATAATATTTCCTAGTTAAACTGTGTTGCTCCTTCTGCGCCTACAGAAATAGTCATTGTAAATGCTCTGTCAGCTGTTTGCGATTGTGCATCTGAAGCACGGATCGTAAACGAATATTGAGTAGTTGCCGTGGCTCCACTCTCTGTACCTGATATCACACCTGTAGAAGTATTTAAAGATAAACCTCCAGGGAATGTACCACTTGTTTTAGAATATGTAATTGGTGCATCTCCTGTTGCTGTAACAGTAGTTGAAATAGATGAACCTGCTGAAAAAGTTCCAAGAGTTCCTGCTCCAGTTGACCATGCAGGTCCATCTGAAACTGTTAATACTGATCCAGAAGAAATTGCTTCTCCATCTGGGTTTTGAATAAATATATTATATGTACCATCAATAGAAATTGTAAAAGTTGCCGTTAAACTAGTAGCAGAAGTAAAAGCTACGGATGAGGCCGTAATTCTTGCTCCGCTAGTAGTGTTAACTGCTTCAACTAAAGGAATAGATACAAATCCTGTTCCTGTAATTGTAATACTTGAAGATGTGTTGTCAATAACCGAAGGACTAATAGAAGTAAATGTTGGACCTGTTTCTGTTGTAGTAATTGAACCTGAAGATCCTAAAGCTACAGTAACAGAATTATAAGTAACGGCATCATTTTGTAATGCAGTATTTTGAATAGTCAATAACTTATCGTTACTGATGCTACCTGCTAACTTCGCATTAGTTACTATTCCATCTGCAATATCAGCTGCTGTAAGAGCTTGATTCGCAGGCCTGTTGCCAATATATGCCATATCTGTCCTTACGTACTAATATCATCTACTATACTAACATATACATCAATTGATGAAGCGGTATCGCTCTGAACATATAATCTGTCTCCATTTTGCATAACAAATTTTGCTCCACCATCTAAAACTTGTAGAGATGATCCTGTGGGAATTGGAGCTGTTGTTATAATAGAGATATCACTTGATCCATCATTAATATAAGCCGTAGCATTAATAGCTGTCCCTAGTACATTTGATAGAGATATACCAACAACACAATCAAAACCATTAGATTGAAATATTTCAACCGCTGAAGTTCCAACTGCATTTGCTGTATGTCTTCTAAAATTTTGTGCCATTGTTTTCCTTTACTTATAATGCAATTGCCATTGCAACTGCAAATCCTTCCGATGCTTTATCATTCGCTGCCCATTCAGGAGCTGTTGCTCCTGCGTTGACAACTAATATTTGGCCAGCTGATCCTAATGCTAGTCTTGCTGGTGTGTTGGCAGCAGATGCATATAATACATCTCCTGTTGTTGTTAATGTCATGTCTGGAGTTTTAACTGCAGGCAAAGTACAGAATACATCTTTTGTACCTGTATTAAAATTAACAGCTGTACCACCATCTGAAGATGTGATTACAGTTGTTCTTGTTAAATTTGCTGACGTAGCATCTAACGTACCAAGACCTACTTCCCATTCATTAGTACCTTGATTATGAATAGTATAATAAGTTGTGTTGTTATTACCAACGCCTGTTGCAAAAGTAATAAAACCAGTTGCCGCTCCGGCAAGAGCCATAGCTCCTGTGCCAGTAGTCGTGCTAGTTTCTTTTACTCTATCATTTAAAACTAAAGCCATTATTTAAAATCCTATGATGATGATAAACTTAAAATTGCATTAGCTGGTGTAGCAGGACTAGGAAACGCAATAGTGAAATCACCATTCGTTGCTGTTTTTGTTCCACCAAAATCTAAAACTACAACTAATTTATTAGATTGAGTTGAGTTGTAAATTGCTGCAAACGCCGCTCCAAAAGTTGCAGCCCCAGTTGTTGCTGCGCCCCAAGTTAAATTATCAAAGTCAACTGAAGTTGTTGCTGCAGATGAATCTACTGCTTGGTTTTGTAATTGTTTACCACCAGCAGAATAGTTAGAACCACCTCCTGAAGATACTTCATTAGTAGTTACATAAACTGTGCTTGATGCTGCTACGTATGGATTTGACGTATACAATGCTAGAAAAAAAGTATTACCTCCTGCACTGAAATTGTGAGTTCCAGACATGAGTTCTCCTTTAAAAGCATAAGGTACTATATTTGCCATTGTTTTTTTTCTCCTTAATTATTATTTCCGTAACTGGAAGGTGATTTAGATGTGAGTTGTGCACGAAGAACACCATCCATGTCTTCGTCTCTGCGTCTGTTACCGATTTGCTCGATAGCGTACGATTCGAGAGCTTTTTCATATTGCCCAGTGTAGTATTGTAGCATATCTGCAGGACCTTTCAAGTATCCATATGCATTAGCTATACATTTATATAAAAGCAAGTCTTGATATTTATTTGATAGATAAGTCCCTGTTGAGCTAGCACTAGAATCTGTAAGGCTCGTAGGTTCTTTATTATATGACATAGTTACTGCATAATTAGCATTTGGTGTTGGTGCTACCACCCATGTTGTTTCATTCCAGTTTCCATAGTATTTAGGTAAGGCCGTAGAAGAAGTAGTTGGAGTAGAATAATACTCTACCATAAAACTTGTATCTCTTTGTTCTAAATAAACTTGATCTCCAGCTGAATCAGTAACCTGTACATATCTAATAAATCTTAAATCTGAAGGAATAGTCATATATCTATTTCCAGAGGTTAAATTTGAAGTTGCATAAAATCTTTCTTGATCAGTATCAATAGCTCTAAAAATAGCATTTTCTGCATTTTTAGTTATAGTAGCTAAAATAGCATCTGTTAAAACATTGCTACTTACTTCTGTGTAAGATCTAACATCCGAATATAAATTTGCTAAAGTATAAGCCATTATCCGTTTACTACCTCAAGTGTTACTGGCCCTGCCGAACAAGAATCTCCACCACCTTTAACTCCGGATGCACTAGCTGTGCTTGTACTTGTAATATAAAAATAATTTTCTGGTTGTGATAATGTTCCCGCAGCTGTAATGACGCTACCATCAGTTTGTATTTGTCCTAATGCAAGTGTAAATCCACTAGCATTGTTAATATCACTTACATTTCCAAAATTAGGAATAGTTGCAAATGCTTGTAAGTTATGTGCATCAGCTCCACCTGAACCTACTGAAGTAACTAGAGGAGGTCCTCTAAATCTTACTTTAGATCCTGCTAATCTTTGATGATCTTCTGAAAAAACATTTACATAAGTTACTCCACTTGAAATTACAGTTGTAAAAGGATCAGGAGTTAATAAAATTAAACTTGCAACAGAAGCTGGTTGAGGTCTTGGATTAAATAAAGCTTGAGGATCAGAACCAACTGGTTTTGGTTCAAGTTGTGGTTGCTTTGGCTCATATTCTGAATAATGAACTAAAGCTCCATTCCATTCTCTTACCATTTCTAAATAAGGAAAAGCCATTCCTGATCTATCAGAAATTGCCATTGATTGTTTACCTTTAGCAAATATACCCATTATACTCCATCTCCATAAAAAGTTTGTGGTGAGATATAAGAAGAAGTGCCTTGACTATCTTCGTTAAGTGCTCTTGCAAATTCATCTTCATACATCATTCTTAATTCTTGTGTTCTTTCAGGAGAATATTTTACACTTAAATAATAAGCTAATCCTGAAATCATACATGGATAAAATCTATAAACTACATCAGCAGTATTTGTATAAGCTCCTGCATCTTGAATTCTTGCCATGTAATAAAATTTTAATTGAAAGTTAGCTCCAGAAAAACTAGATGAAGGTGTTGCATATATACTAACTGTAGGTGCAATTAATCTTTGCACATAATATTGAGAAGGTGTTCCTTTAGTTAATTTATTAGGTAATGCTGCGTAAGCTGATCTATCTATTTTTGATAAAGATGTATCTACGGGTGCTGTAGCTGTTGTGTTATTTCTAACCCAAGCTTCTAATACATCACTAATGTTGTTTGGAAAATTAGCACTATCGGAAGCATAACTATATTCTGCTTGACCTTCAACTAAAGGAACTGTTGCTTCTTTGACTTCCCAAAGATGCACACCTCTATTAGCCCATTCTGAAAATAATATATTTAATGAACGTCTCGCGCTTTTTAATTGATAACCCGTACGAGTTCCACGTATGTTAGTTCTTTCATACGCTTCTTCAATTATATCATCAATCGGCGGATTGAATGTTATAGTGCCGGAAGTAGCCATTGACCTCCTTTATTGCCAAATTACTGCGACAGAAGTTGTGCCAGCAACTAATTCAACAAAAAGACCATTTTGAGCTCTAATACCCACAGCTGCAATATACTCTTGATACATTTCTCCATCCAAACATTTCTGTTCGTAGATTAAAGTATCAGCATTGCTTGACCCGTCATATATTTTCACATGACAAGTATTTGCTGAAGGATTGATTGTAACTCCTTTTAAATAAATAATTGGTCCTGCTGCTGTAGCACCACCTGCTTTATTTTTTACAGTTGTACTTGATTCTGTGTAGAATTGGTTTACCGGCGTTGCGCCACCTGCATATGCCATATTTTTTCCTTTTAGTTTACTCTATGCTCCCACGAGGGTAGGAGCATAGATAATTATTATTATGTTAACTTCGGTGTACTTTCACCTGCTTGATTACCTTCGTCTTGCATGTGGTAAAAAATTGTTCCAGATAAAGTTCCCGCTTGTCCTGCTGCGTCTACACCAGCTACGATTTTAACATCGTATGTCATTTCAGTAAGACCTAAATCATTACCTGCTGTTGCTGAACTTGGTAAAATCATGTCTTGTGCATCATCAGCTGCTCCGTTATCTACGAAACCATCTGTGTCTACAAAAGTTGTACCATCGATTACATCTTTAAAACCGATGTCTATTTTTCCACCACCAGCTGCTTGACCATTGAAAATTATATAATCAACGATTGAACCTTTTGGAAGTTGAACTGCTGCAGTATCAGTTGATGATACTTGAGCATCAGTTCCTGCTGCTGCGCTTGTTGAAGGTACATAGAATTGAGCTACCATAGACATACTGCCTGCATAGTTTGCTCTATTGCCATTTCCATTGGATCTGACTGTACCCGTAAATGTTGTTGTTGCCATTTTATATTCCTCCTAGAATACGTAAATATAATTACCTAGGGTATATCGACTATACGCGTTTATATTTACTTGTTTGTTGTTATTGTATAGTGGCTGAAATATATATGATTTTTATATAGAGTGCAAGGGATTGCGTGGTGAATGTACGTATTTCGACGATGTAGCGTTTTATTAAGTAGCTACTGATACTTGGGCTGCAGAACCCTCGATTTTATTTGACTGATGAGCTCTATCTGCTTCGGCCATCTTAATTTCACTAATGACCTCTCTGATCTTATGGTCTATCTTAACCATATCGAGAGTATATCTACCCTCTTTAAGATGCTCCTGCTCCCAGTTCAACTCCAAGGACCTTTTTGCTTTGTATAGGTCGTTCAAGTTTTGCATCGTTAACCTCCTCATAGGTTATCCATTTTTTTGACAGACTTGTAAATCCGTCTTTTTCCCACTTTACACCTTTTTCTCCTAGTTTGTCAACTATTGCGTTTTCAATAGATTCAGCAGTATCTTCACACACGACTTGAAAAGTCGCATGATGTCCATATGCTCTGATATTAACTAGAAATTTTTTCATGATTATCTCCTCTTATACCACAAAAAAAAGGGGCCCGAAAGCCCCTTTTTAATTTAATTATTGTAACGATTACACGCCTGGTGAACCAAATACACCTCTAGGGTCAGAGAATCCGAATACGTATCTCTCTCTAGCTTTGTATCTTACGTTGCCAGTGTCAAAGTCACCTTCCATTGAAGTTTTGATTGGTGCTCTAACGAAGTGTTTCAATCCATTAGGTACATCTGTTTTGATAAAGAACGCATCAGTATCAGTTAAGTAGTGGTTTACTACATAACCTTGAGGAATCATCCCCATAGATTTAACTGCGTTTATATCATTGTCAGCTGTTCCTGGTCTGCCTTCAGATTTCATCAATCTTTCAGCTGTAAATTGTAGTTGAGGTGGAATTACTAATTTCATTCCTCTTGCTGCAATTTTTAGACCTCTCTCATCAGTCATAGCTGAAATGTCTACTAGAGATTGTTCTAATGAAGTCTCTGATAGGTCAGCAGCTACTGCTAATGTGTTTGAGAAAGAACCACTTAAAGTAGGGTGTGCTGCGTTGAATAACGCTACGCCATCACCACCAGCGAAAGTTGCATTGAAACCATTGTTTAATACAGCTGCGCCTTTTACTTGTTTAGTGTTTGCCATAGATCTTGCTAATGCTTTTGTATATCTAGACGCTAGTCTGTCATACAAGTTGTCCTCGATCGCTTCTTCAGTGATCGCGAAAGCAAGTGCTATTGTTTCGTTTGTGTAACGAGCTGTGAAAGTTTCTTGTGCATCGTCGAAAGTAACACCTTGTCCTTCAGGTTTTACTGCTGCATTTCCAAAACCAGATAACATTACTTCCTCTTCGAAAGCTCTGTCAGATGTTTCTGAATCGAAAATTTCCGCTGCTTCGTTAGCATATTGTTTGTACTCAAGTCCAAATAGTGCATTTAGACCTGGCTCTAGTTCTTTAACTAGTTGTGCTCTTGATATTGCCATTGTTTATATACTCCTATTTAGATTAATTATCACCGTTATAAAGATTAGATGCTCCTGAAATAACCACGATTTGGTTAGAGTTCACTGCGCCATTGTCTTTATTTTCCGGTGCGTTAGCTGATCGAACAAGCTTAACCATTTTAGTTGAAGCTGCTCCACCAGAGATATGAAGTTTAACTAGAGACTGACCATCTTTGATTGTAGTATTTTCTACTGCAGTCTGATTAGTACAGTTGTATCCAGCATCTCCATACATTGCTTGAGTAACGATTGCATCTGCTTTGATCACGTATTCCTGAAAAGGATTATCGATTACAAAACCCATACCATCATCGCTACCTGTATTGTAGTCCGTTGCAAAAGTTGTTCCACCTACGAAAGCGTTTGCATATGTTGGTTTCTTTGTAGTTGTAGCTACGTAGAAAGCTCCATTGAATACACCTATTAAAGGTGCATGACCTGAGTTGTCAAAAGATTGACCACCTGATCCTGTATCACTTGTAGTTGCGAACGCTGCATCTTGCAAATAACCTTGGTCTCCACTCGCGTCTTGAATAGAAACTGGGTCATTTTTAAAAATGCCTTTTGCAGTACCACTTTTGATTTTGTATTCCGACTGACCTTGAGTAGCAGGAGTATTACCTACTGTCATGGTGCTTCTGAAACCAAAACCTGTTGAGTGTGCGTTTGCCATTTTTTGTTTTCCTTATGTTGTTGTTAGTTAATTCGAAGGTAGAAATTCCTAAAGGATTATTTCTTTGTACCACCGAAAGTTACACGAGCCTGACTATCATTTGTGATAGGCATACTCTTATGTTGTTCCTTCATAAGGTCGTTATTAACTGCATTATCTCGATCTTGAGTTTGCTTTTTAAAGTACTCTTCACGAGCTTGCGCGACCTCTTCTGGTATCCTAGCCAACAATAGGCCTCCTACTCCAATTATACCTGCGTATCTGCCTTCTTTAGACGTTGGAAAGTTCTGTTCAGGATATGAATCTGCTCTCACAAATTCGAATCCTTCTCTTAATCTAACTCCGACATTTTTACTGTCGTCTTGACCAAGTAATTCAGCTCTTATCCATCTATGCCTATAACCAGCTGGCGCGGGTGGTGCATCGAGTGTAGAGGGTGGAGTCCAAGTAGTTTTTTTTTGTTCTTTAACTCTCGTCTGACTCGCACGTGAAGTTTTTTGTTTATCTTTTTCCATATGCTTATACTCCTTCCGTGATTTTTATTTGTTTTGCATAATCTTCTAGTGGCACACCTAATCTTTTAGCTATTGCTACTTGTGATGGTGTGAGTCTCACAGTTTTTGAGCGTCTATTTGAGGCTTGACGTTTAGCCGAAGCTACATTTTGAGTAGGTTTTACTCTTTCTGTAGTAGTTTCCTCTACCTTATCAAATTTATGCGGAAAATCAAGTCTTATTCTTTTATCAACTTCTACATAATATTCGTCAGATTTAGGGTCATATCCTTCTTCTTCTACAAGCTTTTTATGTATATCAAAAGCCGTATAAGTCATAGCTGAATCGTTACCAAACCAACTATTTTTAGCTGCCCATGCTTCTGCTTTAGGATCAGATTGTACACTAGTTCTCTGTTGTTGAGGATTAATGTTAACTTCTTTTTCCTTTGCAGGTTCTGCTGCTTTTAATGCAGCAATTCTAGAAGAGTCGACAGTTAGATTTGCTAACTGTTCTTGTGCTGCTATTTGAGCTTCTACATCTGAAGATTCAATTGCATTTTTTAAAGCTAGCTTGGCTGCTGCCATACCAGTTTTAACTCTGCTTTCAAATTCACTGACATAAGTTTTATCTAATTTAGATAATCTTTTTTCAGCAGCTTCCATTTTACTTTTAGCTGTTTCAGCGAAAGTTACTGCTTCTTCTTTTTGTCTTTCAGCTTCTCTCATTTTACGAGTTAGTTTAGCAATTCTTTTTTGAACTCCTTCACTATATTCTTTTAACTCGTCTTTTTTCTCTTCGGTTTTCTCTTCAACCTTTTCTTCTTTTTTAGTTTCAACAGGTTGTTCTTCTACCTTTTCAACTTCAATTGTCTCTTCAGGTACAACCTCTTGTTTTTCCGGTTCACCTTTAGAATCAAATTTAATTTCAGCGCCTTCTGTTTCGCCTACATCAATTAATTCTTCAGATGCTTTTTTGTTTTCTTCTGGCATAGTTCCTTCCTATGTTTGTTTATATATGATGCAACAAAGATTCAGGATCTTTTACAGTTCCTATCACTTCATCGTCGTTTAGTATTCTCACTTCTCCACCTTCAATTGGTAATCTTGAACCCGCATAACGAGCGAAGACAACCCAATCTCCTTTTTTGCACCAAGGCCCACTTGTAAACTTCTCTTCCGTATAAGCTAATGGTCCAACTTTTAAAACATAACCACATGTTGTTGCAATTCTGGCTTTGTCTAAAGTTTCTTGTGCGTAAATTAATCCACCCTTACTTTTTGTAGGTGGTGTAAATGGTAAAACTAATAATCTCCATCCCGATGGTTCAGGTAATTGATCAACCGTTTCAGTTCCAATATTATCTGGATTTAATGGTTCTTTGGCTGGAATTTCTTTTGGCTGGTTTTTATATTTTTCTTCTAATGCGTTTATATGCTTTGGGACTTCATTTTTTGGTGCCGAAGTCGATAACTGTTCCTTGCTCATCTTTTTGCTCCTTCTTATTTAGCAGGTTAGAGATTTCCTGTAATGTTATTTGGTAGGCGACTGCCTGTCCTAGTAAATACTTGTATTTTTCCATATTGTCAACCCCTCCACCAATCATGGCGTTAGATATGTTTTCTACACTTGTTTTTAAACTTTTTTGAAGTTTACTAATAAGAGTTAGATCATCCATTATTCGACCCACCTATCTATTAAAGAAATTTTTTCTTCTGCTTCTTTAACTTTCTCTAATAGTTTATCTATTTCATCTAAATGTTGAGGGTGTTCTCCTATTCCAACAGGGTGTTTAAGATAAATATTAATTGTTGCTATTCCTTCTGCTACTTGTGCTTCGTATCTTTTTTTAAGTGCTTTTAACATTTCCATCTTTTTCTAGCCTGACGTAGTCTAGAATTAGGATTATTTGCTGCTTTAGGGAATTGTCTCATTTGACCTGCGCTTCTTGCACAGTACGACTTACGTCGGTTTGCAGCTTTTGACCCTTTTTTCACTTTACCAGTCACGGCTGTTTTTAGTTTAGAACCGGGATTTTTTCTTCTGTAGGCTTTGACACCGGCTCGAGTCATTCCTGCTCCAGACTTTGTAGGTCTAAAGTTTCTTTTATTTCTTGCAGGCATATTATCCTGTTTTCTCATTTTACTTCTTTGCAGTTCTAGCTGATCTTTTTAAAGCTTTAGCAGAAACGGTACCTTTACCTTTTCTACTTGTTCCAGCTTTTTTTCTTTTGTTCATATAATAGTAAAGTCCTTTTTTAGCAACTCTACCATCTTTAGTTCTATGATATCCTTTTTTCATTATGCTCTTCCTCCTCTTTTATAGCCCATTTTTTTAGCTATGTGTGGAGCTTTTCTTTTTAAAGCTCTTATTCCTTTTCCTTTTTTTCCTGCAGGTATTTTCTTTTTCATTATTTTCTCCTCATTTTTTTAAATGTCATAGCAAGTCTAGCACGCTGACCTAGCTTACCTTTTTTCTTTGCAGCAGCAGCTAATTTCTTTGCAGGAATTTTTTTACCTTTTTTAATTCCCAAAGATTTTCTTAACGCTCCTGGTTTTTTAATAGCTTTTTGAATCCACTTCTTGTCAGCCATTAGCCTCTTTTCATAGCTCGGCCAAAACCTCTTTTAGCCACGCCACAACCCTTCACTTTTCCACCATTTTTATAACCCTTATTTAGTTCGCTGATAACTCTATCTTTTTCAGCTCTTCTATTAGAGTTCATTTTTTCTGAATCTATTCTGCCTAGTTCTTCAGCAAGATTCATTCTGCCTGTGTTCGCCATAATTATTACCTATTTATTTTTCCTGATTTTTTAGCTTTAGATCCAAATCTGCCATAAGACTCATCTCTAGAAGCTTTTAATTGCTTCTTCGTTCTTTTCTTTTTGATTCTCATAGCGATAGATTCATCTTTTCTATCTTTGTATCCTTGTTTCTTTTTTTTCACTGATCCTCCTTTTTTCATCCCAGCTGATTTAGCACCATATGGAAATCTTGGTGGAGAATATCTAGTTCCAAAGTCGTTTCTCATTATTTTTTTCCTCCGTGATTTTTAAATATTTGTGTTCCCTTTATACCAAAAATACTAGCAACTACAAGTATCCATAGATTGGTAAACCATTTTGGCAGGTTACTGAAATGCTCAAAGAAAGTATTTACTTTGTCCATCGCAGATGGGTCTTCCGATATAACTGCCCATGCCAGTACAATTATCGGCGCACTTAATATTATAAGTACGAATTCGTCTTTATAATCGTTTTGTCTCGCTTCAAGAAGTTTACCTTGGTAAGCTTCTTCACCTCGGGCCATTTTTTCTGCATGCATTAATTGTGCATCAGACATAGCCATTTTGGTCTTCTGTTTATTCGAATAAATTTTAGCTCCAGCTTGCAGAGCCATTTTTGCTAATCCGAACCAAGCCATATTAGTACCAAGTAGCTTTAACTGGTTTCTTATCAGCTCTCATTCTTTTAGTTCCTTTAACATCTACTGTTTGTGATGTTAATGGATCAGTAGCTTTGATAGTAACACCACCTGTTTGGTAACCATCTTTGCCAACGCCAAGTTCTTTTTCAACTTTAACGTCTTTATTCATGAATGTTGAACCTTTTGTCCAATCTTTGCTCATATTTATCTCCTTGTGTTAATTATACCTATTTTTTTTTAAAATTTCTACCAAAATCGTGAATTTTGCTAGCATCAGACATTTGTTGTTTAGCTAATGACACTCCTGCACGTAATCCAGCTAATTCTTCGTTCTGTTCTAGCTTATCTTCGTGTTGTTCTTGGTTCATCATAGCTTTCATCTTGTCTATGTTGATTCTTTCCTGTCCTTCTTCTTCTTTTCGTTGATTTTCTTGTGCTCGAAGGTCAATTTCTCTACCTTTTAACCTTAATAATGGGTCTCCACCAAATTCACCACTAATTTTTTCTTCTTCGTTAGCATAATCAGCTGTCATTTCTGCAATTAACACTGCTTTTCTAGCTTCAATGGCGTTAGATAGTTGTTGAATTCTTCTTTGACCAATTGGATCTTTAGGATTTTGCATTAACATTTGAATTTCTTGTAATTCAGTTACAAATTCTAATTGAACTTGCTCTTGTGCCATTAAAGAAATGTGCTCAAGGTTATTTTTTTGTAATAACATCATAGCCATTGGATTATTTTGTACCATATTGATTCCCATAAAATTTAAATGGGCATCAATGTGAGCTTTGTGATCTTGACCACCAAACGCTTTAAATGGTTTTCCACTAATAGCCATAATATTTTCTAAAGCTGGGTCCATTGGTTGCGGTTGTGGAGGAGGAGGTAAAATAGCGTTAATGTTTTTTACACCTAATGCCTCATACATAGATCTATAAGCTTGATACAAGTTATGAATTTTTGGATTTGATTGAGCTAATTGTAATTGAGATTGTGCCATTGATATTCTTTGAGTTTGTGAAAATATGTTTGGATCAGCTACAGGTAAAATATCTATTCTCTCATCAAAGTCTTGAACTTTAATTTCTCTAGATGCATTTGGTACATCGTAAGGATAAACTGGTGGTAAGTAAGTTTTAAATACATTAGATAATAATTTAAATTCTTCTTTTAAGCCTACGTATAATCTTTTGTGTATAGCTGACATTACCCGCGATCCACGTTCCAATAACGCCACTGTAGTACCCACGGCTGCTGATTGGTTCATATCGCCTACTTGTGCATCAGCGATGGACGCGAAGCGTTGACCTGCTTGAACACAAATACCCATTAATTGTAATAATGTTGCATTCGGTCCTTTGAATGGTAATTGCATAAACTGATCTGCGATCGCTCCTGATGGAGAATCAACATCTCTAAATTCACCAGGTTGTAATGGTTGTGCATCGTCTCTAATTCTTACGCCTCTAGTTTTAAATCCTGCTGGTAAGTTTGCTAAAGTACCTGCATCTAATAACTGTCTTAATGCAGCTGTTGCAGTTCTAGTTAAACCACCAATCATGTGAATTAAACCAAAGCCATAAAAACCTGTGCCAGGTAAAAATTTAAATTGTACAAAGTAATTAATTTTTTTCTTTAAAGGATCTTTTTGTTCATAGTTTCTTCTAATAGATAAAATTTCATTATTAGCTGTATCTACAGTTATGACATAAGGAAGTTTAATTCCTGTTGGCTCACCGTCTTCTGGATTAACATCTTCATAACCCTCTAAATCTAAATCCATATGAAACTCTAATAGAGTATACATATCTTCATAACCATTTTGAGTTACACCTTCTAACTCTTGTTCTTTTTCTTTTATTTGATTTTGAGTTACTGGTGGTTCACCTAATTCTATATCTCTATAAAATCCTGATACTTGTTGTTTTCTTAATTCGTTTTCAGACATTTTAATAACATGTACAACTGCTTCTGCGTCTTCTAATGAAGTTGCAGAATAAGGAACAACTAAATCATCAGAATGAACAAATTTAGAAACGGCTCTACCTAAAAGATCGTCATAATAAACTTTCTTAAATGTAGAGCCGGACAGGGGTAGATAGAAAAGCATTTGATCAAACTCTGGTTCATATTCTTTCATCTGATCCATAAGTTGATAATTCATAAAATCTTTAACTCTAGTTGCTTGATCTTGTTTAGCAGGTGTAACTGTTCCTAAAATCTGTGCTCGAACAGGACCGTCTGCTGGTAATAATTCTTTGTAAGCTGTTGCTTGAAATTGTGCTACTGCTTCTGCTAACACAGGATGTGTAACAGAACTTGCACCTCTGAAAGGTTGTGTTCTTCTTTGATATTTAAAACCTAATAAATCTAAACCTTCTCTGTAACTTTGTGCCCAATCTTCTCTTGATTGTTTATATTCTTCGTACTTGTCGGATAAGTTTTGAGCTAATTCTCCTAATAAACCCTCATCTAAAAACTCTGCTAAATTAGCAAAATGATCTTCACCGTC
>VTLG01004748.1_pt1 | contig 14397 bp, 9 predicted proteins | sample 4694571 | NCBI WGS metagenome assembly VTLG01 (sample SAMN12604809, study PRJNA352737) | marine metagenome | biome: ENVO:00000447; feature: ENVO:00000209|ENVO:00000569|ENVO:01000036; material: ENVO:00002151; isolation source: viral sequences binned using virsorter ...
ATAAATCATATTGATCATTAGATCCATTAAATGTAGGACCAGTACCATTATGTGCTTGACCGTTATCTTTAATACCTAATATCTTAAACTCACCAGTTGATGTAACCTGACCCCATGCAGAGCCATCGTATACATACATCTTATTAGCTGATGTATCAAAGTATAGATCACCCTCATCATTACTTGATCCAGGTGCTGAACTTGCTATACGGTATCTACTGTTAAAGTCATTGATATCATCAGATAACTGTTTAACATCAGTTTCAGATGATAATATTTTATGATAATTATATGTATGACTTGAGCCAGTAGAGCTGACTTGCATACCAACACCTGCTGCTAAAGTCTCACTATAAAGACTAGAAGGAGCATTATTGATTGTTACGTTATCAGATCCATTACCAGCTGTTCTAGCAGTAGTAGATACACCACTACCATTAAATACTACACCACCTGCATCAGCTATTGATATTACAACACCAGCTGAGGGTTGAGTTGTAGGGAAATTATCTTCATCTGCTATAACTTCTAAACCACCAATAGGTGCTATCTGTGCTGCTACATAATCTACAACAGCTCCAGAAGTAGGTACATGAGAATCACTATCTGAGATAGTAGTTTGCTCACAACCTACTTTAGCTATAGTAATAGCATCGTCTGCTATTTTAGCTGTGGTGACTTGACTATCAGCTATATGTGCTGTATCAATACTTGCATCTACATAGTGCTCAGAGTTAATTGCATCGTCAGCTAACTTAGTTCCATCTACAGCATCGGCTGCTAGTTTTGCTGTTGTTACAGCACCTGTAGCTATTGTTAAAGCTCCAGATCCAGTAACATCCCCTGTATGAGTAGCGTTAGTTGTCTTAGCTGTATTAGCATCTATAGCTGTATTTATTGAATTTGCTAATTTATCTGTAGTTACCGCATCATCTGCTATATGGGCTGTATCAATAGATCCATCTGTATAATGCTCAGAATCGATTGCATTGTCTGCGATCTTAGCTCCAGTAATAGCATCTGCAGCTATCTTAGCAGTAGTTACCTGTGAATCAGCTATGTGAGCTGTATCAATAGACCCATCTGTATAATGTTCAGAATTTATAGCATCGTCAGCTATCTTAGCTCCTGTTACAGCATCAGCTCCTAACTTAGCAGTTGTTATCTGAGAGTCTGCAATATGAGCAGTATCAATACTACCATCAACATAATGCTCAGAATTGACTGAATCATCTGCTATCTTAGCTCCAGTTACTGCATCACTATATAATTTAGCAGTTGTTACAGCTCCATCCATAAGACGGTCTGTATCTATATTCTCAGCCTTTAGCTCTTGTAATGCATATAATCCTGCTTTGAAATTATTATTTAAGTCATCTGCTGTTATACTAGAACCTGCTTGGTAAGTAGCTTTTACAGTCTCAACCTCAGTATCACGATAGATACGGACATTTCCTGTAGCACTAGCTGGTGCATTACCAGATGTAAACTGGACTTCACCTCCTCCAGCAGGTGTATAATTGACTATTGTATAGTGAGTGGTGACTGTTTTGTCAGTCCAGACATTATTAACATACCATGCTACTTTAATGTCTTCGACTTTGTATGAAGGAAACGTAAAGGTAAATCCAGTCAGAGTAGATCCATCCCCGTTTCTTAATTGTTCGATAATTGCCATTGTTTATTTAACAGGTAGATTTAGTACTGATTGAATGTTACTTGTACTTTGTAACTTCTTACGACCAGCTATTGCAGCTTGACGTTCTGCAAGCTTTAAACGCTTGACTTCATCATTCTGTGCCATCTGAGCCCAAGCTTTACGTCTTGCTTTAGTAAATAATGCTTTGATCCGTTTATTATGTGCATAGTCTTTCATTGGATCAAGCTTTCTTCTACCAGCTCGTATATCAGCTAAGTATTGTGCCAGAGAAGTTTGTATAAGAGGGTCATCCGCAAGCTTATTTAATGCTAATTCTAGGTTCTGAGCACCAATTAATCTCTGGAATTCAGACCTTAGTTTAGGATGATCTGATAAATCTGTACCGTCTGGAGCATGATAAGTAGAAAGTCTTAGGTCATAACCACTATTAAATAGTAGTTTTCTACCTGGACTTTGATCTAAATTGAAATGGACAGGGCTAACTGCATTCCACATTCTATTTACAAAGTCATATTCTCTAATAGGATCACCAGTTAATAGGTCATATTTAGCAGGAAGTGGGTCTGCAGCTATTACTTCACTTATTAAGTTTCTATTTCGTATAGAATCTCCTATACCAGAGTTAAGTTCTTTCATATGTGGAGTGAATAGTTTACCTAATTCATTCCTAAAACCAGACATGGGTACAACATTATTCATTAAACCTGCAATAATCCTGTTCTGTTGGCCAGGTCTACCAGCAAATAAATCAACAAATTGTTGCATTCCAGATAGATAAGATTTACTTACTACCCCTTGAGCTACAACTAATGATAATTTCTGGAATTCATCAGTAGCCCACTCTTCACCCATTAGTTCCATATGATCCCCTATATCAGCAATTGTCGCTAATATCTGGTTAAATGGTTCAAATGCATCATAACTTACCCATACATCACCTAGTTTAATACTTCTAGGTATCCATCCTGCATCTTTCCAAACTTGTCTTTTCTGCCTATCAGTAGGACCATTACCAGTAAGACCACCTCCTAAGAAGTGCATACCAGCCATAGTTATGACAGAACCACCAATAGCTAGTCTACCGTTCTGTAAGGCTTTAGCGTTTGTTAGTTCTTCAGCAGTTGTAATGCCATATTTCATTACACTCCTTAAATCATCTGGATTTGCACGAGCAATCTGGTTAAACTCCTCAACTAAGAAATTAAATCCAGGTGTATGTTTAGCAGTCAGCTCTAATCCATTAACTCCCGTCCTTGCAAATAGGAAGAAAGGTTTAGCCCAAGGTGTTTTATCAAAGACATCATTTAATCCTCTAGCAAACCCTGTTAAATCTTTAGTAAGTGTTACTTCTCTTCTAGCATATTCAACAGCTTTACCTAAATCACTGTCAATATTGATATTACCATCAGCATCAAGGATTTGATTTAAGAACTTATTTTCATAACTCTTCATTACTTCAGGAGTAATTTCAGTTATTTTACCAGTGTTAAATTCTCCTAAAGCTTCTCTCATGGCTTTTTCTTTTCCTTTAGCACGAGCTAAAAGATATCCAAAAGTATCATCAGTTGCAGCCATGATTTTGGTAGAATAGGTAAGGAATTTATTATCATTCAAATGCCTTGCCATGTTAGCCATATAATAAGCAGCTTTATCACCTAGAGTAGCTCTACCACTATTTTCTATCCAGTGGCCAAATACTTGCCATTGTTCATCTGATTTACTATATTCTGTAAATCTAGACTTAACAGTTGCAATATCACCAGCCCAATAAGCATTTAACTTTGTTTTAAATAAAGTCCAAGCTTCAGGTATCGCTTCTCGTATAGCATTCATTGATGCTAAAGAAGCTCTTAATGTAACACCATCTCCTGCTATACCAGCACCTACTGCTGTAGATATAGGTCGTAAGAATGTTGCACTACCAGTACCCATTATAGCCCTTACAGGTGTTTTAGGACCACTCAAGATACTATGAATCATGACTCTTTCAAGTTCTCTTATAAGAACACCAGTTTTAACATTGCCATTCAGTTCACCACCTTTTAACTTTTTCCTTACCCATGCATCAAAGTCTTTAACTTTTTGAAGATCATCAACCATTGAAGCTGTTTCAAAGATAGCTCTAAATAAACTATCATCAGCACTGTCGCCAGCAAGATCAAAAGCTACACGTAAAGCTTCTATAGATTTACCAACTTCGTCTGAAATTTTAGTATTTAAGAATTCTTTCTGTGCATTTTTCCGAGCTGCTACTTCAGGTATATTAGCTCCAAGGTTCCTGAATTCATCAGACTGTATAATCCGAGCTCTTTTAGTTTCTGTAAGAATTGTAACTAATTTATCTTTTAACTGTTTAGCTGGTCCTCCAATATCATTCACATCAATATGGTCAAACATTTCTCTGGTAGCAATACCAGTATCTCTAATAGATGAAACTAAATGTCCCGTTAGAAGGTCTCCTGCTTTAACATATTTTGTACCCCAAAATAACATTTCTTCTGGTGTATCTAGATGTACTCCAGATAAATCTGTAAAGAATTCAGCTAACCATTCACTAGCTGGTATATCAGCAGCTTCACGTCCAATAGCATGGCGTTGAAAGATTTCAACAGCTTCTTCCCATGTCGCCTTCATTGTGGTTCTACCAGCTTGTATATTAGCTAACTCTTCAGCATATAATGGGTCATTCTTTATTCTACCTACTAAATCATCTAAAACCTCTTCACTGGTTCCAGCAGTTCTAGCTGCAACTTCTCTTTGGATAGGGGTTGTAGCATTGCCAGTCGAACCTTCTTCGGCTCCCCATTCTCTTCTTTTACGTTTCAATGCTTGATCTATATCACCTACAGACTCAGTTGATTCATATGCAGCTTGTGATTTCTCAGATAAATTTCTGTTTTTATTAGGTCCATATCCTGGTCCATCAGCTACTTCTCTAGCAGCCATATCAGCTTTTTGAGCTTCTACACTAGCAGTTCTAGTTTCACCTCTTGCAGCTCCATCTTCAGCAGCATCTATAACTCTTCCATCAGGTAATGCAATCTTTTTAGCTTTACCCATTACACGGAATAATCCATTAGCCAATTCACCAATACCCATACCTTCTACAACATTCTTAAATGTTTTAACGGTAGGATGATCCTCATCGTTAGTAGTTAAAGGTGTATCAATGAAATTATAACGATCTCGTAAGACCTGTAATGCATTGGCATCTTGAGAATATATAGAAGTTAAATCTGACGCAGCACCAACTGCAGCACCTCTACCCCACTGGTTAGCTAATACCCTACCTCCAAGAGATAAAGCTTTAGCACCAAATGGTACAGAACGAATAGCAGCAGTTAATCCAGTACCAGCTGCAGCAACACCAGCAACCTTAGCTGCAGGTAGAATAGCAGCTGCCATCGTACCAAAGTGTGTAGCACCTCTTATTAAACCACCCCACCAAGTTTTAGTCTCAATAGGATCTCTATCATCTTTAAACCAGTCATCCCATTCGGGCTTATATCCTTCTTCTGTCTTTGACTCTTCTCCCATTTCACCGCTAGCTAAGTCAATAGCTCGCTCTGGTAGGGTGGCAATAGAGGAGGCAGTATCTTGAATACCACCTGCGAAAGCTGACTGTAGTTCTTTTACTACGCCACCTAATCCCCAATTGTCTCTATTGCGTGGGTCGTCTTGTTCAGCCTGATATTTAGCATCAGATGCAGCTTGCTGCTCTGTACTTTGTTGTTCTTGCTGAATATCTGGCTGTATTGAATCTAGGAGTTGAGTGTTTTCTTCTTTCAGCTTTTCAGCTGTTTCAGCATCAAATCCAGGATTAGAATAGCTATCAGTCATTTGGTTACGAAATATATTGCGGACTATTAAAGTCTACATTTGAATTGATTAATTCAGCACGTTTTACTTTTGTTCTGTTACCATGATTTGTAATAAGTCTCCCAGTGTAAACATTAGTATTACGTTCTAGGTATTTAATTTCATCTGGTTTAGTTTTAAATTCTTTACCAGTGCTTGCTTTATACTGAGCATTAGCTAATTGCCATGGTGTCCAATCTTTTAAAATTTCAGCTAACTTAACATAATAAACAGGTATAGAATTATTTTCAGGATCTTTATTATATGCTTCTAATCGTTTTACATAATCTTCACTACCTGGTATAACAGTTGAATGTAAAAACTTTCCAAGGTCTTTCCCACTGTTTGATTGAATAGTATCTATACCATCATTTACCTTTTGTACAAATACACCAGCTTCTTCAACACTTCCACCTAAAGTTTCTGTATTAAAACCACCTGCTGCCATTTGATCCTCTACATTTTTCATAGCTATATCATGTGCTTTCTCAGCTCCTACTGAATCAACATATCTTCTGAATACTGAGTTATATCTAGCCTTAGCTTTTCTAACATTTCTTAAGTATTCTGGAGACTTATAATCATTTTTACCAGTAAGATCACCTAATGCTCTACCTACAATAGAAGGTATTTCATCATCTCTGATGTCTGCATATATTGGATCTATACCTTGACCAGCAGGTGAGTTAGCAAACTTTTTCCATTTTTCACGTAAAGTATCATCATGGATTTTATTATAATCTTTAGCTTCTATTTTAATTCCATTAGCTTTTTTATACTCTAGATAAGATTCATAATCATCATCAGCTCTATCTTCACGAGTTAATACTTGAGTGTACCATTTTGCAGGTAAAACTTCACCAGGATTCTCTTGCATCCACTTACGACCAATATCTATAAGATCCTGCTCGCTTGGAAGTTTTCCAGTTTCTTCTGCAATTTGTTTAATTTCATTCATTAAGGCTTCTTGTTTAACTAAAGACCGAGCTTGCTTAGCTTCTAAAGCTTTTTTCTCAGCAAGAGCTATACGATTCTCAATGTTACCAAAGTCTTTTTCCCAATGTTCTCCTATAGTTATAGGTGTTTTATGACCATCAGGGATAAACTCATGACGCAAAACAGCTTCATACTCACCACGAGTAATCTGCTCATTAGCTAACATAGTATCTAATCTTTCAATTAAATACTTTCTAGCAGCTCCTCGACTACCACCAAGATCCATAAAGTTAGTGTTAATAACTTCAAGCATCTTTTGACCTAAACTATTTGTTTGAGCAGATAGTAAAAGTTGTTCATCAATAGAACTTAACCGTTCTGCTTTATCACCCTCGGCTTGCTGTCTATTAGCTTCTCTTATTATAAGAGCTCGTTCTTGGTCAACTTTAGGCCAGAAGTGTTCATCTAAGAATTCATTACTTAAACGTGCTTCATCAACAGTATTTAATCCTGAATCAACTAAAAACTGGTCTATTAAACGTTGTTTCTGTGCAGTATTTGAATTAAACCAAGTAATCTTAGAACCTGAGTCTTCATCAATATAATGCAGATCTTTCTTAGCAGCTTGTAAATTAGCACCAAAGTTAATAGCAGCTTGCTTTGCTAACTGTTCTTTGAAAATTAAATTTTGATGTCCAGTTAAACTTCTTAAATAATTAGCTAGATCATAATCACCTTTAGCTTCAGCTTCAGCAGCTAAGATATTATAATAACCAGTATCAGCAATAAAGTTTTCTTTATTATCTTTTTGCTGGTTATAACTTTGTAAACCTTTAAATGTAAGGTCTAAGCCTAAAGCTTTAGCTTTTCTAATATTAAGTAAAGAGTTCTTTCTTAATTCAGAGTCTCTTTCCTCTCTACGCTTCTCTAGGATTGGACCTAAAGTTTTAGAAAACTTACCGAGAGAATCAAAGGCTTTAACAAATTGCTGTGAATTTGCTATACGAGCTTCATCATTTCTACGTTCTGCTTCTTCGACAAGTCTCATACCATCCATTTCCTCTCGGAAACGTTCTTCCATTGCAGGTATGTAATCAGCAGCTGTCTCGTATTCAAATCTAGGAAGTTGTCCTTGGATTTGTGTTGTTGGGATATTTTCTGTCATAATTAATTAAATGCATTCTTCCAGAATTCACCACCACCGAAACCAGTACCAATACTAGCTACACTACCAGCAATACTTAAAGCATCAGTGAACATAGCCCAACCTACATTCTGCATAACAGGACGTGGGGGTGCAAGGTCAGCTTGTGGATTAAATGCAACACTAGCAAATGCTTTGTCTTGTGCATTAATCATCTTTCTTCTATTTTGAATATTATTATCTCTAATTTTATCTGTTAAAACTGATAGTTTCCGTCCTTGTGCTGCATAGAATCTACCTAATGCACCAGCTTCAGAAACACCTATTCTTTCTATAGATCTACCAGTCCTACCTTTGGCTAATAGATTTCCATATTTACTATTTTGTGCTGCTTTTATTAAGGCTGTTTCAGAACCTCTTAGCATTGCAGCTCTAGCGTTATTAATGACAACCTGACCTTGAGATATTGAGTGTCTATATCCCTGATAGATATTTGTCAGATTTTTGTCATACTGATTTTTTAGTTGGCCATACTTTGCTATTTTGTTGAGATGCTTCTTTTCACGAACTTTTAGTTGATGTTCGTATTGACGTCTAGCACTTTCATTAGCATTTCTAGCTCCGGATCCTAGGCACACGGCAAAATTCTATAAAGGTCAATTGGTTAGGACCATGTTTAAGTTCCCTTAAGAACTTGAATCCTAAAAATTTGAGTAGTTTTAAATGTACTGAGTTACGTTTATCAACGATATTCCACAGTAGCGGTTCGGTTCTACTCTCAACGAATCGCTTTGCTTGTCTCACAAATAGAGATCTGTTTTCAAATATTACATCTGTACATAGCATCCAGATAATTCCTCCCTTATCCACGCCAGCCATTCCTGCGGCTTTACCGCTAGGCGACGAGAAATAGATGCAGGAGCCTTCCTGAGCTTTAGAAAGTAACCATTTGGATGGATCTACCCCCCAACCCTCTTCGACCTCTCTACGGTCATCTGAGCGTAGGTTGAGAGCCACCTCAATGGCAGCCTCAACCGTAATTGGGTGTATGTAATTAGACATTCCTATAATATTTGGGGGAAAGATCCCCTTCCCAACTCATTGAAAATAATGTAGCAGGAGTAGGATCGGTGGATTTAAGTGTTACTGTTAAGTTTTTATTACGTTCATATATAGGTACAGCTTGTGTATCTTGTTCTAATACACCAACATCACTAGCTTGATATCCACTAGCTTTTGGTGCTTCAAATAATTGGGTATAATCTGGTTTACCTGTACGTTCAATTAAAGTACTATAAGACCCAGATGCACCTAAATTAAGTTTTAATCTATGAACAACTAAAGAAGCACGTGTATCAGATACCCATCTATCAGCCATTTGTTTAGTATGATAAATAGTAGGTATTTTCACCTTCATATCAAAGAGGTATCCAACAATTAAGTCATTACCTGTAAAGTCTCCAACCCATTCAATGTTATTTCCAACTACACTTGCTAGTGCATAACGACCAACATTGTTATGATTACCATTAGGTGAGCTTGTATGGGTATATACTACTAGTTGTTTATCACTGAAATTAAAACCATTAGGTTTTGTAAACCCTGTTTTACCTGTAGTAGAAGAGTACCCTAATGAAGATGCACTAATAACTTTACTATTATCTATATGTAATCTATATTCTATATCATCTGTAGTATCACTTTCAGTATTCATATCATCTGTTACTGTTCTAGATCCAGAACCAAGACGTATATCATACCTATGCATCACGTCTTTATTTCCATCACCACGTAAAACTACATAAAGTGAATCATCTAATACAGTATGATGTTGTATAGTACCAGGTAATTCCCATTCAAACCAAGCTTGTTGGAGATGTTTCTCACCTACCTTGAAATATCTATACCCATAAAGACTACTTTTACCTTGCTCTGCAAAGAATACTACACCATTTTCTCTGGAATTAGATATTAGATCTAAATCTTTACCAAACAATTTACTAACAACTTTACTTTGTTCAACAACCTGTGGCTCTCCTTCTCTCATCACTCTGGCAGCTTCCATAAACCGTGAATACTTACCAGCGTTATCTAAGAATCCTATAGTTGTACCTAAAGATATTGGATTAGTTTTAATATTAAAATTATAATTTGATAATGAGTTTACTTTTACAGTTTCTGGACTCAAGACATCACTATCTGTAGCAACCAAGAACTGTTTAGTTTGACTGAATAATATCAATCCCGTTGTTATTTCTATACCATCATACAAATCAGCTGGTTGTTCTGAGCTAGCTGATACATCAATAGAGTCAACGGCAGAATACGTTATTGCAGATTTAATCCAAAAATCAAAGAAGGCTGATGGCCTCGACATTATGATATGGTTCTCAGCAAGTATTACTAAACGGTTTCGGAAAAATAACAGTCGATTAATTTTTCGGCCAATAAATGAAGGCTCTGGTGATGTTAAGGTATCACCTACAGGACAGTCACGCCAGTGATGTGTAGTATATGAAGTACCTCCAACAGTATAAGTAGATGCATCTAACTTAGCTAATCTGAAATTACCATCAGCAGTTCTGATTAAATCCATAGGCATGGTAGCAGGATCTATTTCAATCTTCCTACCAGGAGCTGGACATTCTTCCCATACACCAGGACCATCTTTATTATTAACACCGAAGAACTTAACATAATAATCATCTTGAGTAGAATCACTATTCTTAACTTTAACAACATAACCATGTTTACATTGTCTTGGTAAGTCTTCGACTGTATTAACTTCACTAGTTAAAACACCCATTAATTCAGAGTTAGGTGATTGAACAGTAAACGCTCCATCAGTTCTAGTGATATATAATCCACTACCAATTTGTTGAACAGTAAAACCATTACCAGTAGCTGAAGTTGACGAACCTGTAATACCTTCTCTTACGTCACCTAATATACTTTCAGCTGTAACAACAGACTCTTTATCAAATGGTGTAGGAGTAGGACGTACAAGTGCTAAATTAGCTTTTACTTTAGATGTACTAGATTCATCTATAGTAATTGTATAGTTAGTATCCTGCACTGGATCTGTCATAGTAACCGTCTTAGTGTTACCAGCAACCCAACCTTCACCACCATATAGTAAATCTGTTGTTATGGTATATCTACATTTATAGGTAGGATTCTCACCACCATCAGTAGTAGGCTGACCCATCGCTACAATTCTAATAAACAGGTTATCCTTACCTGTATCTGAAAGTTTAAATAATTGTGTACCTACACTATTACAAGTTCCTGATGTATGTACAGCATTACCAGAACCAGAATCACTGGTAGAATATGAAATACTTATACGTGTAGCTGTACTAACATCTTGAGTTGTATCATCATTAGAAATATTTAATGCGTACTGTGATGAATAAGCAATTTGTTTAAGTTCAACAAAGGCTTCATAAGGTCTTGTAGGTTCTACAGTATTAGTCATAGCCGTGGTTTTCTCACGGTTAACTAAATAAGTATGGTCATTCAATGTTAATGTTTGTATTGACTCAACACCTGTATGTACTAAGTAATTAGTACAATCACTGTGAGCTACAACTACACTTTTCTCTGATCCGTCAGAACATTTCCACATTCTAACAGTACCATTCTGATATATTTGTCCTATATATTGTTCAGCTTCATCTCTATAATAAGAGAACCATCTACCATTTGTAGAGGAATTTAAACTACCATCACTTAAAGATCCTATTAACCTACCGCCTGGACGCTTAGTCAAACCATAGGTAACATCTGGTATTACATTAATTGCTTCTTTAACTTGTCCTGGCCTTTTTAAATCGTCAGGCTGCTGTGATATTCCAGCTATAAATGAAGGTATGGTTTGAGTTACGGAGGCCATTAGCGTTGCAATACTTGATAAGGTTGATATGATTTGTAAGAAGTTTCATGTGGCCAACCCATAAAGTTTGGATCTGCTGTGTTACATTCATACTCCATACATGCAGCTCTAGCCATTACTTCCTGTTGCTGCAACATTTTCAGTAGATTTGGGTTTCCTACAAGTTGTACAGCTGCTCTACTTGCAGCTCTATAAGTTATATATCTTTGAAATATATTAGGTAAGTCAGTGAAGGAATATAAAGTAATTACATCAAGATATAAATCATTATCAAATTCATTAGTATGATCTACTAAATCATATAGTTTTCCATCACGTATAACTACATCCATAGTCTTATCCCATTTATCATGGAGATCAAAACTTAAAACATTAGCTGGTAGACTTATCTGTTTATTTGTATCTGGTGTATATTTTTTATGATATTCTTTATTGAAGTGCCAGCCCTCATTTTGAACATCTTTATTTACTTCTGTTAATATGTTATAAATGAAAGCCACCTCTGGGTTCTCATAATTAAGGGTGGTAATTGGTGATTGCCCGATGGCTCCCAGTATTGAATTCACTGCGGATAGTTCTGTATCGGTGTCAGTCGTTGTGGTCGCCATAGAAATATGAATAAAAAAAAGGAGGACCGAAGTCCCCCTTATGTGAATTAGAATGCAGCAGGTGCAGTTCCAGTACCAGCGTATAGCTCAACAGCAGCAGCAGGATTAAGATAATCTGCTCCCATTGCGAGACGCCCGAGGATAACATCACCTTGGTAGATGACTGATACGTCCCCAGATGTTACTTGGACTTGAGGTCCAATAGCTTCAACACAAGCAGCAGCCTCTTTCTGGAAGATGATACCACATGTATTCATGAAGTTAGTTTGTGTACCATACTCGTTGTTGATACCTGTAACAGAGTTACGGCCATCTTCAACGGATACCTGTGTGAAGGAACCTTTGTTTCCTACATCAGTGATTCCAGGGTTAGTACCAGAAGCAGCTCCACCAAGCTTAGTACCGTACTCTCCGAAGAAAGGTACGTTCATAGACTTGTAGATTTTGATTCCAGCAATCTCGTAGATACCTTTACCTGATTGTAAAGCATCTCCCTGTGAGTCACGGTTAACTAGGTAAGCTCCTAGTCCAGCTCCGTCTAGTCCTTTGATAAGAGCATAGTATTGTCTCGGGTTTAAGACAGCTACACGTCCATCAGAACTGACTCCCTTCTCATCTAGTGCTCCAGCGGCATCATAGAAGGCTGCTACTAGAAGATCTGGGTTGATTGCGTCGTCAGCATTACCTGTACCAACACGTATCTGAGAACCACCTGGCTCTACGAAATTAGTCGCAGATACAGGGCTAGCCTTACGAGCACCACGAACGATACTACGGAAGATTAGACGGTCATACTTCTCAGCTAGAGCGTAACCGATTTTTTTAGAGATCTCTCCTCTTAGGTCATAGTGAGCAAGGGTCTCATCCAATTCGTAAACGAATGCGGAGCTAACAAGTAGATCATCAATTGTGATCGTCTTCTCAGCTACTGGAGGAGCTTTGTCAGAGTTTCCTAATATACTGTTACCTGGTGTATGATATTCAGCTGTAGTGCGACCCGTGTAGATGAACTGTAAAGATTTACCGTTCTTTAGGGTACGCTTCATAACTAGATCCCTTGCAATTGTATTGCGCTGGAATCCTTTGAACATCTCACCCGAAAACAGCTTAAGATAAAGAGCTCTGGTATCACCCGTCAGGTTACTTTGTCCTAACTGGACAACCTGGGACGGGTTTACTGAACTTTGATGTGCCATTTAAAGAGTAAGTTTTGTATTGACTTGCTCTAAGATCTTAGAAAAATTTATTATTATTATATGTTGTGGTCTATCCCACCGTCTAGACAGCTTAAGGGTATCCACCGTAGCGGGCCAAAAGCCAATTAGTCAGAGATCCGACACTGAGGTGTCTCTGACCGATGGTAGTTTAAGTGACTACCTTCAATAAAAATGAATAAGGATAGCAGCATAAAAACCACTATCCATAATTCATTTAATTTACTCACCCAAGAGGGCTTCCTCAAGAGATTGAGGTTCCCATTCTTCTTCTTCTTTTTCTTCATCTACACCAGGTGGTTGATGATCCAGTGGTAATGTGTCCACTGGTTCTGGTTGAGGATCGAACGAGACAGGGTGAGCCTTCTCGACTGAGCTTTGGTGTGCCATTAGAACTTATACTTAGCACCTATTTTTGTGCCATAAGCTGTATCTGCAACTTCATCAGTTAAGAAAGATACTTCACCATAAATATCAAGTTTCTCATTAGCTGCAATGGATAGACCACCTTTGCCTGAGAAATCTGTATTACCGTCTGCTCCATCAGCTGCAGTAAATGCTGGACCACCTTGAATGTAATACCCAAGAGCGCCTACATCTCCTTCATAACCGATGTGTAGATCAGTTGTTCTAGATGTATAATCATTACCTGTGTAAGATGCGTTAGATTCAACGTTGACATAAGTGCCAGCGAATGCAGGAGCTGAAGCGAGAGTTGCCGCTAGGGCTAGTGCAATTTTGTTCATGTAATTAAATTAATTTACTTTGTTCTAGTGTACTCAACACCACGATACCTTAGTTTTACTGTCATGAGTAATTCTCCAGTACCACAACCCCGTTCCATGCTGTGGATTCATGCGTCCCGTGAGGGATGAACGGACGTGATGATTAAGCTATTGGTGTGACCTCTTTAGCCGCTAGGTCGAGCGGGAAATTGTGTGCGTTTCTTTCATGCATGACTTCCATACCTAGGTTGGCACGGTTGAGTACGTCAGCCCAAGTGGGGACAACCCTACCGCTTGAATCAACCACGGATTGATTGAAATTGAATCCATTAAGGTTGAAAGCCATGGTAGATATTC
>VTLG01006469.1_pt1 | contig 14397 bp, 18 predicted proteins | sample 4694571 | NCBI WGS metagenome assembly VTLG01 (sample SAMN12604809, study PRJNA352737) | marine metagenome | biome: ENVO:00000447; feature: ENVO:00000209|ENVO:00000569|ENVO:01000036; material: ENVO:00002151; isolation source: viral sequences binned using virsorter ...
ATCTCTAGCTTTTGACCAAACCCAATCAGGTTGCATATTTTCAGAACCATCTAAAGTAAAGCTTTTAGTTCCACTACCATCTCCTGTCCAAATTAAAGTTTGGAAAAAAAGTTCTGGATTATCTATAGTTGTATAAGCCATTATCCAAACTCCGATAGGTTTTTAGTGCAAAGGCTATAATAACCTGATGGTGGTGCATATTCAAAATTTCCATAACCATTAGCATCTGCGTTTCCTGATGATATTGTAAAAGTTTGTGTTCCTCCAAAATTCCACTCTCCTGTATATCCTCTTGTGCTAGAACCATCTCCTTGAAAAAAAAAGTATCCTGCATCTGTATCTGCTGGGTCAGTTATTGAAACATAACTACTTGGAGAAGATTGATTATAAGAACCTGAACCATCCATCCATTGACCATTTGCACCAAAAGTTACTCTGTTATTATCTAAATCTAAAGCTATCATTTGTATTTTACCATCTGCAATATGTGAAGTACCAGCAAGACTTCCTAAATTTGTTGCCCCATTATAAACATGATCTATTCCATACACATAATAATTACCAGCATCACCTGTTGGATTATTTGTTGAGTGATTAATCTTATTTGTCACACCAAAACTTAATCTACTTAAAGTGTCTCCACCACCACTATCTTGACTAATTTTTTTACATTCTGCATACCATTTTCCTTGTGTCACACCGATTGTAGTCATAGCACCAAAAAGTTGAGATTCGTTTGTTGAAATTTTAAGATTACCATTTGCAAATGTTGATGTTCCAGTTGAACTTTTTGCAAGAGGATTCATAGTTGCAAAATTATTAGTGCAAGTATCTGTGCTTTGGTCTACTGCTGTTAAATTATTTACAGTAAAATCATTATCATTACCTGACACATCATTACCTAAAGCTGAACTATCTTCAAAGTCTAAATAAAATCCATTGTTACCAAAAGTTAAACCAGATACATCTTTTGGTTTCCATATTGTAGGACTATCTTCGTCAAACTCTCCATAGTCTGTATGTGCAGTAACTGTACCATCTACAAAAACTGCTTCAGCTAAATAACCATCATAATAATTAGTGGACAAAGAACCACCTAATCCTATTCTTCCAAAATATTTTGTGCTACTACCTACAGCAAGTCTGAATTGATAATCCGATGATGGATAACTTTCTGTTGAAAAACTTGTTTCTTGAACACCATTTATATATAATTTTAATCTGTTCGCTGCTGTGCCTTGTGTAGAATCTCCTAAAAGCAAAAAATGATACCAAGCACTATTATCCCTAAACAATCTGTTTGTTTTTATATCTAAAGTAGTTGAGCCACCATTTTTTTCAAAATATTGGAAAGTACCATCTGCATTAATACCATGAAATACTCTATTACTACCATCAGCTCTTTCTCCCCAGAAATCTTGTGATCCTGATCCATCCCAAGCTTTTCCAAGTTTTACCCACCAAGATAAACCAAATATTTTAGCATTAGTTGGAGTGCCATAAGTTCTTTGAATATTATCTGAACTACCAACATTAAACCTAGCAGAGTTAGCAACATCGTATCCAGTATCTTTTATGGAATTAGTTCCAGGTATAAGTAGTGACATTAAACAACCTCTTCAGGAAATTCTGCTAGAGGTCTTACACCATTTTGGTCTCTTGTATATAAAGTTTCTAATTCTTCAACACTATTACAAGCATCTATTTGAGTTTCCATTTCATTTGATTTACTTCTAACATCTGCTCTAAACGTTGTAATATTTTCTGGAACACTATATTCTGCGACCTCTGTTGCTTTTACTATATGCCAATCTGTAGGTGTTAGTAACCCTGATGCTTGTGATTTTACAATTCTTTTCTTTTCTGTTTTTAAACCATAGTTAGTGAACTCATTTCCCTCGTCATCTACACCACTTTCATCCTCTAATCTTTTAGGTGTAGCAGTTCCCCATGATCTAGTAACTTGACCATCTGCATAAGTATATTCTTCATTAGTATTGATGTAGTATGCTTCATCTTTTTTATTTGTTGAATCTGTAACTACTTCATAAATACCTATATTATTTAATTCTGATTGTGACCATAAAGAAAATATCTTAGCAGGGTATCTTACATCTCCTATTACAATTGATTTAGGATTAGTTATGAGTTGAGTAATATTATTATCTTTTACTATTGCGTACATATTTTAACTTTCACTTAAATTTAATGTTCTACCTACTTCTTGCCATACAGCACCATTGTATCTGAATACAAGAATATCTGTTTTACCATCTGTTGATGTAAATGTTGGTGCTGTGCTTCCAGCAAATTCAAATACAGTATTAAATGCAATTGTGTGTGAACCATCATAATTAATTTCTAATGCAATAAATGAACCCTCAACAGAATTACTTGGTGCAGAAAATGTAGTGTTTTCTGTTGTTAAATGATATGCGTTTGGTTTAGCTTGAACATCCCAAGCTACAGCATTCGATGATGATGTTAATGCTTGTTGTGGAATATAAGCTAAATCATTAAATTTGATATACCCTGTTCCATTTGTTGTTACTTGAATATGACCATTAGCACCATCTTCAAGAGTGATGTTTCCAGCATTTGTTCCAGCATTTGTATTTAAAATTAAATCTCCTGTGCCATTTGTAGTTAAAGTTGCGTTTGCATTGTTATCTCCAATTTGAACTGTATCTGCTTGAAGTGTTACATCTCCTGTTCCATTAGGAACAATATCAATATTTGCATTTGATGTTGAAACTATATCGTTTCCATTTACATCTAAGTTGCCACCTAATTGTGGTGTAGTATCTCCAACTAGATCTGATGCTGAATCTGAAACATCTACTGTATTTGATGATGTATTAAATGTAGCAAATGTAATATCATCTGAACCATCAAAAAATTTTAAAACTAATAAATTTGAACCTGAGTTTGTAGTATCCAGCCAAAAAGTTCCTGTAGTTGCAGAACTTGGTCTTGATGTTCCTGAATTAGAAGAATTTATTGCTCCTAAAACTGTATTAATGTCTGATCGAACAGTTGGAAAACTCGCATTTGCTATTGTAAAATCTGTTGCTTGTGCCATATCTTCTTATACTCCTTTTAAAATCCTTTTGCAATAAAATCAAATGTTCGTGATATGTTAGTACCACTTGAATTTTTAAATAATACGTCAAAACTATTAACAGTTTTATTTGAAACTGTAAAGAAATCTCCTGTTGCCATATTTTCAGCAGTAATTCCAACCGCATAATTTGTGCTTTTAAATGGGGTTGAAAATGTAACAGTTTTTGTAGAAGTTCCTGAAGATATATTGTCCTCACTAAATATTCTATCTGGCATATCTACTGTTACTGTTGCCTCTTGAACAACAGCAGTTGAAGAGAGGTCACTAGACGTTAAAACAAGCCTAAATTTTAAATATCTTGCAGTATAATTACCTATAACAAAAGTTTGAAAAGATGTAAAAGTAGAATTATCATCAGAAGTTGCAATTTCTAAATGAGCATCACAATTAGCTGGTGTATCTCCATCAAAATTAGATTTAGCATCATCAAAATTACCAGACCTATTATCAAATAAGTCATCTGGGTTTCTAGCAGTTTGTGTTAATGATGCTGAAACTCTTACTGTATGTTTTGCACCAATATCAATAACATTAGCAAACTCATAATTACCTGATGCTAAAAAGTCTGAATTAGCTACACCAGAGTCAAAAAATCTAGTTGTTTCATCATCAAAATTACCAGATGCAGAGTCAAACAGTTCACTTGATTCTAATATAATTGCATCATCTGATATTGTAACATTATTTTTTGTTCCAGAAAATGTAGGATGTTCATTGATTGTGCTTACTGCATTAAAATTTGTAACACTTGTAACATTAGAAATAACTGATGTTGCATTTGAACTAAAGTTACCCAATTTATCCACTGCCTTTATTAAGTATGTTCCTACTCTTGCTGGTACAGTAATTGATGTAGCTGGTCTTGAAACTTTTGTAACTAGATTTACTGAGTTCAACCATTCAGCAGTACCATCTGTTTTATTAGAAAATCTTATTTGGTAAAATGCTAAATCTAAATCTGAAACAGCATCGTAACTCAAATGAGCATCTGCACCAGAAACATTACAAGTGAAGTTTTCAACATCTGATGGTGGAGCAATAGCACCAATTATTGTTCTTTGTGCAGATACATAAGAAGAAGATACTCCTAGTGAATTAACTGCTTTTACTCTTACATCATAAGTTGATTGGTCAATTACATTTAAAACCCTGTGATTTAATCCTGACCCTTGTGCATAAATTATAAAATCGGAGTCTGTGCTTAATTTGTATTCTACTTGATAAAAATCTATAAATGAGTCTGGACTTGCACCAATTGCAATATCTAAAGCTACTATTACAGTACCATCATTATATTCGATTAGTTGGTCAGATAATGTAACACTAGCTGGTGGTTGAATGGTAAATGGGTTAGGTAAATTTGTTGATGGTGTAGAACTTACTTGTGCTTTACTTGACCATGTATAGTGCGATGCTTGATATTCTACTAAAGATAGTCCTATTGTAAAATCATCATTAAATGTAAGACCCATAACTCTAAATGCTTTTGCAGTAAAACCTAGCGATGAATGTGTAATATTAACTATATCTCCAATAGCTAAATCATAACCATTAAAAGCTACATTTAATCCTAGTGTGATTGCCTCTCTTGATCTTCTTAAAATAACTTCTGCCATTTCCTCTGCTTGATATGGCGATGTAAGTGTTTTAAATGTAAATCTACCCTCTAATAAAAATCCACCATCAGCAGTTTTCATAGTTGCGTGTTGATCTGCACTTGTTAATCCACTATCGTCTAGTGGAGGAAACTGCACCTCGTCTGCTTGATAGTTACGATCAGGGTTTATAAAACCTACTATAACTCTATTGTATCTTTCGTTTTTTGTAGGAACAGATAAATTATAACCACCAATAATATCATCTTCTGTTAATGTTATTGATGCACTACCTGTTGTTTCTATAATTAATTTATATTTACCAGCTGTGTATGGTAAATATCCTCTACAACCTTTTAACAACTCTCTAACATTATCAATTAGTTTTTGCGATGTATCTAAAACTGTATTTGTGTCAAAAATGTTTATATCACTTGCTCCTGAATATGGTGTTACTTGTGTTACACAAACTTGTGATGCATCATAAAAACTTTGTAAATCTATTTCAGATGTTGCAATTCCTTTGCCATATCTTTCATTTCTTAAATAATCTAAAATACAAAAAGCTGGGTTTGTAGAAAACGATGCAGTTTGCTCTGATAGATTTGATGCTAGTGTTACAACTTTTTTACCTTTTATTTTAGCTTGTACTTTTGGTATTCCTGTAAATGCATCTTGATTCCATTTAAACCTTAATGCTAAATAACATATTCCTCTTAATCTATGATTACTTCCCCATGAGGATAATGTAGATAATAAACTAGAGGCTGATTGTCCATCTGTTCCAAAAAATGGCTGTACTCTAATTAGACTTTCACTATCTTTATAAAAGTTACTGTCTCCACTGCCTACTTCTACTTCTGTTCCATCTGATAATGAACTTGCAAATGTTACAGCTTTATCATCAACTCTTATTTCTTCGATTGAATTTATTTCTCCCTCTGCCATTACGATAGCCATATATAAATAGGTGTTATCAGTTCCTGAAGTCTCCATAAAAACTCTAGTGCCTCCGACAAGTCTTTCTCCATAAACTATAGGAATATTTGCGTCATTTGATTGTTTGTTTAATAATATTCCTCTTTCAAAATCATCAAATTCATTTGTACCAAAATCATCTATTTCAGGAACTTTTGGTCTAAGAATCCAAGAAAGAAATAAAGTTACACCAAGCTGAACCAATGGGTTTTGAAAAAATTTGATTATTGGTGCAGGTACAAATTTACTAACAAAGTTTTTTAATCCCATTATGCTCTACCCCATTTTATATCTTGTACTGTTTGTGATGAAAAATCCATACCTACATCACCACTAAAAAATCTTTGTTGTGATGTATTATTTGTTTTACGACCATTCTTCTTTTCAAAATCTGCCCAATTAGAAACAATGCTTAAATTGATTTGACTGTCTGTATCTGTTTCTGCAATATCAAAGCTATCTATTTTACCTCTGTATAATAAAAAAGGGTCAGAGATTAATGCGTTTGAATCATTTAAAAAACCTCTAAAAATATCTACACTATCATTAACAACATTTTCATTTAATACAGTCGATATAAATGTTTGATCTGCACCTGATAATGCAATACTTATACTTGATTTTGAAATATCTGTTTCTTCAGTATGATTTGTAACTGCTAATATAAAATCACTAGCACTATAAGTTACTGATGAACCTGATATTGAAGAAGTTAATGGAAATGAACAATCTGTGATATTAACAGGAGTACTAAAACCAATAGTGATAAGGTGTACTGGTCTAATATCATTTGTCGCTAGTTCTGTCTTTACTGCCGATGTTAAGTTTCTCGTCATATATTTCGTATGTTGTTCTGTTTAATTTCTCACTATTATTTATCATAACAAAACTAAAAGTTCCATCTGGAGTTTTATGTTTTCCTATATCATTTGTGTTTAAATTTATCTCTGATTCATCAACAACCTTTTCAGCGATAAAGTCAGCACTAACCCAGTGTCTTATAATATATTTAGCCACTACAAAGATTCTTCTACATCAAATTCAAATTTATATAATAAATTACCATCTTTGTCTGAACCTACAACTCCAAATTCTTGAACATCATTTGTTAGATGTACTGTAAAAGGAACATTATCATAAGTAACTACTGAATCATCTGCTAATGCTGTAATTAATGGTGGTTCTATTGTAACTGTACAAGCATTTGATGATGAAGTCGCATCTGCAACAACCATATATACTTTATCGTGCGAGGCAAATTTAATAAAGTCTCCCGTCTTAAATCTACCTGCACCATCGCCTGCGAATCCGTCCATTGCTATTGTTGTATCTCCCACTGCATGTACACCATTTACTAATACTGTTCCTGTTTCTGTACCTCTAGCATCTTCAATTTCTGGTGGGATTATTGTAAAGTTTTCTTTACCTGATCTTTGTTTTATAATAAATCCCATTAGTTCTCCATAAACATCTGATCTTTTTGCAGTTATAATACTAGCAGTAAAACCAAATCTCTGATTATCAATTTGTCTTGCAAGTTTCTTACCTGATTGTGATTTTGATATAATTGTATTCTGAATGGACTTGATGCCCATTGTTTCAAATTTTGCATTAGATATTGGAAAAGCACCTGACATTATATTAGATTTTTACTCCCTCTTTCATTAACTGCGTTATTGATTATTTGTGTAATAGTTCCTCTGTTCCTTACCAAGAGATCATCAAAACCACTTGCGTCTAAAGTATTAATATTAAAATTGACTGTTGTTTGTCCACCAACTGTACCTCTAGCAGATTGTTGTATTTGTCCTGTTGAGTTTGGAACAAATAATTCTGCACCTCTCTCACCAACTATAACAGGCTTACCTTTTGATACTGCTCCACCTTTTGCAAAACCTAAGAAACTCATAGCAGTACTTACGACACTTAATCCTGTGTTTTTTCTTAATTCTCTATTTTGTTCTCTTAATATTTCTAAGTTTTTCTTTTCTTTTTCTAATCTTCTTTTTGCTAAAAAATCTCTGATAGTTTCTTGGATAACTAATTGTATTGTAAATGCTAAAATATCAATTAAAATTTTTTGTGCTAATTCTTTCATAGACATATTTAAATCTTTACCTAAAACAATAGCCTCTGCTAAACTTCTTGAAAATGCTTTCAAACCACTTGATGCCATTTTAGCTATTGTAGTATTTATAGATTCAAAGTCTTTTTTAAATGCCTCTAAAATATTATCTTTTATTTTTTGTAAACTTATTCCAACTTTTTCTGTTTCTTTAGTAAAATTTGTTGCTGCTTTCATCAACTCATCCATAGACTTTCTAGATGCAATTATATTTTCATCAATTTTTTTTATAAACTCGTTTGCTTTCTCAAACATTCTACCCATTGACTTTTGTTCGCCTGAGCCGAATATTTTATTTGTTAGTTCGTCTAAATCGACACCTAATTGTTTTAGTAAAGCCAAGATACCAACAACTGCTATTTTTCCTGTTCTACCTAGCATTAAAAAACCTATGATACCCATTTCTCTAATAGCTGGAGGCAAGGCTCTAACAATTTCTATGAGTCCAGCAAGACCATTATTTATAACTCTAAACAATGGTGCAACTAAATCCATAAGTCCAGCCATACCTAAAATAAATTGTTTTATAAAGTTGACCATTCCTTGACCAACTGCAGTAGAAAAATCACTTAATGCTTTTGAGTTTTCTTCAATCATTCTATTAATAACAACTAAAGCATTCTTAACAAAATCAAAAAACCCAGCCTCGTTAGTTTCTAATTTAAACTTAAATAGTTTGTCTCCAAGCATTGACAATGTTCCTGTAAATGTTGTTGCCAACACTTCTGTTGCTTTAGAAAATCTACCATTTTGTCCAAATAATTCTTCAAATCTTTCTATTGTTTCTTCTGTTGTAACTGCGACTCCAGCTTTAAATCCTAACAATGCTCTTACACCTCTTTCTCTAAATAAATCTGCACTACCAATACCTGATGAAAATGATCTTTGTATTTGTTCTGCAGTAGTTCTAAAATCTAATCCTGTAACTGCTGCAACATTACCAGTAATTTTTAAAACTTTTTGTAGTTCTTCTGCATTATCTGTAACGACTGCTAAATTACCTGATGCTGATGCTATTTCTTCTAGAGAAAAAGGAACTCTACCAGCAAAGTCAATTAACCCTTTAAATGCTTTTTGACCCTCTTCTACATTACCAAATAAAAAATTAAATCTAATTCCTAATTCTTCTACTTCTCTACCAACATTAATAAATGATCTAACAACAAGTCCACCACCAATACCTATCAATGCTGATTGTACTGAAAATATAGATGCTCTTAAATTAGAAAGTCCAGCACGAATACCGTTAAAGGCTTGTCTTGTTTTATCTCTTGCTAAAATATTTAATACTAAATTTTGTGCCATTATTTGTGCCTTGCTTTATTCATAGCCATTTCATGTTCTTCTTGTTCTAATAAAAGATAGCCTAACCAATGGTTATACTCCCATTCTTCCATTTGTAAAACTTGTCTTAAAGGTATTTTTAACCTATCAGCTACAATAAAACAATTCTTTAATTGAGGCTCAGATTTTAGTTTTTTTTTACTTGTTCAGGATTGATAGCTTGTACCATTGCAGTAGCTATCCTAGACAATACATCAGAATCTACTTTATGCATTAATGCTAGTTTATCTTCTAATGTAAATAGTTTGTTGCCATCTTTGTCGATAGCTTTCATAACTAATATGTCTGCAAGAATGCTTACATCATTTAAATTATCTGACTTTTTAAAAAGTTTATTCTTTTCAGATAAGGTTATAGGATTCCAATATATAACACTTGGATTACCAGATTCATCTTTCCATTCTTCAATCTCCATGTGCTGAACACCTAAAGACTCAAAATGAGATTTAGCAGAATCTATTAACTTCATAAAGTCTTATTAGACTGTACCTCTTGTCAATGTTCCTGTACCTTGAAATGTAACTGATCTTGAAATGATTGCGTCCATGCCATTAGTAACTGACATTCCTGTAACAATTCCTGTTCCAGTAAAACTTTCATCGCCTGATGAATTACCCTCTGGTAATAAAATAAAAGAAATTGAACTACCAGCAGTTAAAGTTTGTTGTGGAGAATCAGTTTCGTCATAGTGCATTTCTAAAGTTCCAGAGAACGAAGTTCTACCAGCTACAAATGATTTAGTTGCGTCTGTTAATGCAGTATCTTCTACAACATCTCCAGTAGTTTCTAATGTAAAACCAGTAAGTTCTCCAATACCAGTTCCACCAGCAGTTACGACTCCTTCTTTTCCGTGATGTGTTGCCATTTGTTATCCTTTTCCTTTTTCGGTTTTGATTTGTTTTCTTCTTGCTTATAGCCAAGTTCTAAAAAATTATCAAGCTGTGTTTCATTGATAATGATTTCATGACCATCTTTGTATAATTTAATATCTTTTGCCATAATGCTTTTTACTATCTTTCTTCTTCTTCGTCAATATCTTCGTCATCTTCCCATTGATCATCTTCATCATCTACAACATTATCGTCATCGTATTCTCTATGTTTTTCGATCAATTCTCTAATGTCTTGTATTGAGTCTTCTATTTTGTCTAATTTTTTTTCTATTTTATCTAAATTTTTATCTGCCATTTTAACTCCTATGGTGTTGCACTTTCGTGTTCATAAAGAACTCTAACAACCATACTAATAGCACCGTATGGAAAAAGTGTGCCAGCATCAGTTTCTAAACTTATAACTTCTGTATCTAATGCTTTGTTGTTTCTTGTTATATCAGATTCAAGTTGCGTTTCAATGGCACTTGCTAAATTATTTCTTGCAGTATCTATATTACTTTCTACACCTTTAACATATCCTGTAATTAAAAATTCTAACGTAGCTATTCTTGTTTTGGCACCATCCCCTAGTTCTTGATCTTCTTTAGTTTCTTCTTGTGTTTGTACAAGCACTGCTGGATATTGTGATTCTGCTAGTTCTTCCAATGGAAATGGTTGTCTTGTGCATTTCTTTATACTTGGGCTAGAAATTGCTAAAATTGTGGTAACAATATGACTAGCTATATCTTCTCTCTTGCTCATATTTTTAACCTTTTAATTTCTTTTTTTATAAACTGTTCAAACGATCTTCTTATAATCTTTTCTGTTTTAAAATTAAATCCAAAAAAAGGTCTTTCAGGTAGTTTGCCTAAACCTTTCTGATGAAACAATGCCTTTTTTGCTTGTGTTTGTTCTCTAAAAAAAAGTTGTACCTGATTTTTATTTTTAATTTTACTATCGATAGATTGTAACATGTCATTTGTGTCTTGTAAATTAACTACTGTTTTACCTTTTTCTTCTGCATAAGAAGGACTATATGGAGTAAAATCTCTGCCTGTATCAAATCTGATTCCTCTATCTGTTTTTTCTAGTATAATTTCTTTTAATTGTACACCAGCTTGTTCTAAACCCATTGTAACAATTTTTGGAAATCTTCTAAAAAATTTATTAAATCGTTTTCTAACATTTGGTAAATTAGAAGTTACTCTTGCACTTAACATTATCTAGTTAATCTTCTACTTCCATGTAGAGATTCTCTTTCGTTTACAGAAATTGTTCCACTATCATCAGAATCATATTCTACACCATCTTCTAAAATGGCTTGAAATTCATTGTTAAATTCGCCTCTGTAAAACTCAATCATTCTTTCAAATCTATCTTTATCTGCCTCTGGTCTAAACTTTGTAACTGTTGGTAAAAAAAATTTATATAAAAATAAAAATGCTCCAGCCCTCTTAAATTGATCAAGATTTACTTTTGTGTCGTCCATTTCTGCTGTATTTAAAACTGTAATGTCTGTGTAAACATTTGTTTTATAAACTGGCCACCAACGAATACGCAATTCTCTTAAAATGTCATTTGTCGTTTGTGTGATAAAAAATGTTACTTCTGATGATGTAGATGAAAAACCAAATTCATATATATCTGCCTGATAATTTGATACATCACCAGCATTGATTACATTTGCACCTGTATAATTAGCCATACTAATTACCTACTAGCCAATTAATAAATTGTTTAATCTTTCTTTTTAGTTTTTTTAGCATGTTTCCTCTTTTTTGGTTTTAACTCTACAACTTTTTCTGTTGTTTCTTTTGTTTCTTTAACAGGCTTAAAACCTCTTAATGTAAAATGATTTATATTCGCCTCGTATTGTATTTTACTTCTTACAATAGTTTTTTTACCATTTGTCAATTTTATATTCATAATATCTCCTTATATCCTATGGCGAGTTTCCTCGCCATAGAAAAGTAGTTATTAGTTGATTACTGACTCACCTAATATCTCTACACCGTAAGAGTCATGTAGTTCGCCAACTCCATATACTGCAGTTGCTACGATCTCGTCTGCTCTTAAACTAGCATCTCTTTGAGTTTCAATTTTTAGGTCTTGCATCATAGCTAAAGCTAATGCATCCTGATGGAACATACCACCTTTACAGTTGTCTGTATCAGTTGTGCCATCTACATTTGATGTTTCAAAGATTCTAGCACCACCAATAGTTCCGATGAATCCTGATCTTAATGCTTCATTAGTCAAGTCATTAGGATTTGGGTTTACGAAAGTATTAGTTAATGCTTTTTTAACATTGTAAGCTACTTTTGGGTTAAGAACACAAGAATAACCTGATGGAACAGCTGCTTGTCTTAAAGTTGCTGATGCTTTGAAAAGTGTATCAACAGTAACTTCTGCTCCAGTACTACCGACAGATGTTGAAAATCCATCAAATAATGCAGTTAAGTCTGTGTCTATTTTTTTTGCAATCGCTTCACCAAATAATTTACCTATGTCAGCTGCTACATTTCTTGGAGCAGAATTCCTAGCCATGTCCGTTAATGTCGTCATGATTCCATTTTCTGACGCAGTAATTGATACTGATGTTGGATTGATTGCTGTGTTAGATAAATCAGATGCTTCACTTACTGCTGCTGCCGAAACTGCAGAATAAATTGGAACTTCAACTGACTTTCCACCACCAGCGATAGCATAGTTTTTTACAAGTGGTCTCATTGTGGAAACTTCACTTGCTACAAACAATGCCTCTGCAACGATTTCAGTATATAATTCCGAAAGCGTTGACGATGTTGTTTCATTTGCCATTTTATTTACCTATTATTTATTAGTTGTTAAGTTTATTTGAACAGGACTTGAATCTCTTTTTTTGCGATACTCTGCATACTTCTGACGATCTTCTGCCTTGCTCATGTCTAAGTCCTGAATATTAAATGGTTTTACAGTTTTACCTTCGACACTACTCTGGCTCCCTACTCCAGACAATGACCCTTTCGAGAAATGTGGGTTAGCATCTAAAAACTCTTTTACTGATTCTTCAATCGTAAGTAGTTCCCCTTTGTCGTTATACCTAATATTATTATGTTTATCAAGTATTTCAATACGATTATCATCTGACAATTTAATATTGCTTTTCATCAACTCTACAATTTGTTGAGGATTTACTGCATTCATTTTAGAGGCAACAGACATAACAGAATTGTCAATTTTTTCTTTTTTAATCATGTTTTTCATATTAAGCAACTCTTGATCTTTTTCTGCTATTCTTTCTTTCATCAGCTTTTCTATTTCAGCTTTTGTTTTAGCATCTTGTAATTGCTTTTCTTTTAACAATTCATCATCTTTTTTCTTTTGTTCGTCTAATTGTCTTTGGTGTTTTGTTTTTTCTGCCTCTAATCTTGATTTTATTATGTTATCAAGTTGAGCCTGTGTAAATGTTTGCTCTGGTGCTTTTTCTACAACAGGTGTTTCTTCTTGTTTGTTTTCAGTAGTTTGCTCTACTGCTTTTGTTTCTTCTGACATTTTTTCTCCTATATTTTTAGTTTGCCGTTATCGTCATACCAATCTTTGTTGACGAATGACCATTGATGACGACAATTATAACCACCACGAACTATCAAAGGATTACCAGCTTTCTTGCCTTTCCAAGATCGTTGCCATAGTTTTTTGACTTCATCAATTGTGAAAAGTCCATTTCTTCTTATATCAAGTTTTCCTGTTCTGACAAGCCTACAAAACTCTCTAGTAGTAGGTATATTCGAGCCTTGATATTTAACGAAAGTTAAACCAGCATCTTTAGACTTTGCAAGGTTAAGTTGTGCATCAAACTCTCTTAATGAATCATTTAGTATTTGACCAGCATATCTTTTCATATTCTCTCCAGCCCTATCTCTTGCAAATTTAGATTGTAATGTTTGTATGTTTTTATCTAATCTTGCTCTTACAACTTTACCTTGTGCAGTTCTTTTGTCTAGTCTACGAACTCTAACCTCATCTTTTTTAATTTTTTTAACTAATTTATTTACTTCTTTATCATCTGCACTAGCATATATACCATTAATAGTTTGTCTTAGTTCTTTTTCAAGTTCTGTAAATTCAACACTTGTTAAAGTAGATTGATATATTTTTTCAGTTAATCTTCTTGTAAAAGTATTTGATACATCTTTAAATTGTGTGAATGATTGCCTTTTTAAATTTGTAATTAGTGTTAAATCTGCATTAGTAAGTTGCTGAAACTCTCTAGGTATATTTCCAATACCTTTAAATGCTCTCTCGATTCTTTTTGCTTGTTTTGTAAAACCCTCTCTGACAACTCTATCTGACCAAGCTAAATATTCCTTTTCAAGTA
>VTLG01009021.1_pt1 | contig 14396 bp, 9 predicted proteins | sample 4694571 | NCBI WGS metagenome assembly VTLG01 (sample SAMN12604809, study PRJNA352737) | marine metagenome | biome: ENVO:00000447; feature: ENVO:00000209|ENVO:00000569|ENVO:01000036; material: ENVO:00002151; isolation source: viral sequences binned using virsorter ...
ATTACACCACCAATACTGATAATTAACGCCGCTGCTTGTGCAGGGGTTATAGCAGTAGTTGTTCCCTTAGTAACCAGCTCATAATCAGCTGCGCCTGCGGAGAATGCCCCACTGGCATTGTTATGTGCTTTTAGTTCTAGGTATTTAAAGTCAGTAGATGTAGCTCCACCACCACCGGAAACAGTAACTGTTACAGCTGCTCCGCTATTAGTTGCTGTTACACCAGCACCTACAAAGTCAATTGAGGTTGCTGCTGTTGTCTTATCTGTACCTTCATCCTTAATGGTTAACGAGCTTCCAGCATCAGCCCATGTGTTATCTCCTCTTAAGAACTTAGTATTGCTTGCAGTACCAGTAGCTGATAACTCATTTAAACCAATAGTGTCGTTATCAATAGTCCATACAGCACCTGTACCAGATACTGTTATATCTCCTTTATCTCCGTCTGTTAGAGCTGCACCTCCAGCACCTGTAGCATCAGCTGCTGGTTCCCATCTAGAGTTAGAATTAATCCATTTTAATACTTGACCGTCAGTTGGTGAAGCAGTGTGGACGTTAGCTAAATCTGCAAGGTTAGTAGGTACAGTAGGTTTGTTTAATATCTGATTATCACCTGAACTTGAGTTCCAGTCAGACTGTACATTAACTTCAGCTCCTGCTGCAATACCACTCAGCTTTGTTTTCTCAGCATCGGTATAAGCATTGGTATTTGAATTAGCTTCATATGCAGTTTTAATTTCTGCATTAGTTTGATCTGCTGTAGCTGCAGTTTCAATACCATCTAATTTAGTCTTATCAGCTGCTGACATGTAGCCAGCTGCAGATGTAGTTACATCAGAGATATTTAACTTAGATTTATCTATAGCTGCGCTTGCATTTATATCAGCGTTAACAATAGACCCATCTACTATTTTAGAAGAATCAACTGAGTTAGCAGATAAGTGAACTAAATCTATAGAGCCATCAACATACTGATCACTGTCAACTGAGTTGGCTGACATGTGTTCTAGATCAATCGATCCAGCTGTATAATGTTGAGAATCTAATGTATCATCTGGAATCTTCCCTGCCGTTACAGCAAGATTTGCTATATTAGCAGTATACGCTTCTTCTTGAAGTGCGAATAAGATTTGATCTTGGTTAGCATTCAAATCTTTAGCACGTATAGACGACCCTGCAGCGTAAACAGCTTCGGCGGCATCTACTATTGTATCTCTATAAACTCTTACAAGAACACCAGTTTTAGGAGCACCAGTACTTTCCTGTACTGTAGAGTCTACACTAGTATTATTAAAAGTTATTTTTGTGGGTGAAGTAGTTGTTACAGTATATTTGTTGGTAGCTTGAGTTACTCCGTTTAAAGAAACTTTAACGTCAGTACCATCTGTTTTAATTGTCGGGAATGTATACGAAAACTCCAGATGAGATCCATTTGGAGTATTCGTACCATTTTCAGTAAAGACTGCCATTTATTTTATTTGTTTTGTAGTTGTAACACACTAGTTTTCCTTAGCCTTTCTCTCTGCTGTCTCTTTAAATCTTCTTGTTCTACAATTAATTGTTGAATTGCTGGAGATGCTAACATCTCTCCCCAAGCTTTACGACGTGCTTTATCGAATAACTTTTTAATCATTACGTTGTGTACATAAGATTTCATAGGATCATAACTTCTACGTCCAGATCTTAAGTCATCTTGCATTGCAGCTATAGATGCTTGAACTTTTGGGTCATCAGCTAATTTATTTAATTGTAATTCAAGGTTTTGTTTACCAATTAATCTTTGGAATTCTGATCTAAGTCTAGGCGAATCTGTTAGATCCGTACCGTCAGGACCGTAGTACGTTGACAGCCTTAAATCATAACCACTATCAAATAATAACTTTCTTCCTGGACCTTGGTCTAGGTTAAGAGATACTGGAATTAAAGCATTCCACGCTCTTGTAACAAAGTCATGATCTCTGACGGGTTTTCCGTTTAACATATCATACTTAACAGCAAGTGGTTCACCAGCTATTGCCTCAGATAGTAGGTTTCTATTTCGTATAGAGTCACCGATTCCTGAGCCAAGCTCTGTCATATGAGGGGTAAATAGTTTACCAATCTCATTCCTTAAACCTGCTAAAGGTACTTGATTATTTAATAAACCAGCAATGATTCTATTTTGCTGTCCTGGTTGACCTGAGAATAGATCTACAAACTGTTGTAATCCAGATAGATATGATTTACTTACAGCTGCTTGAGATACAACTAGAGCTATCTTTTGGAATTGATCCTGTGTCCACTCTTCTCCCATCTCCTGACTGTAGTCGCCTACATCAGCAATAGTTGAGAGAATTTGGTTAAACGGTTCAAATGAGTCGTAACCGACCCATACTCCTCCAATGTTTATACTCCTTGGTACCCAACCTGCGTCAATCCACATCTGTCTTTTCTGCCTGTTTGGCGGACCATTACCAGTCAAACCACCATTCATAAAGTGGAATCCTGCCATTGATATAACAGAACTTCCTATTGCTAATCTACCACCTTGCAATGCCTTAGCATTGATAAGGTCTTCTGCATTATTAATACCGTACTTCGCTACTCCACTTAGATCATCAGCACTAGCCCATGCTATATCATTCCATTCTTTAACAAGGAAGTTAAAACCTGGAGTGTGTTTAGCTGTTAAGGTTAGTCCATTAACACCTGTTCTAGCGAATAAGAAGAACGGTTTAGTCCATGGAGATTTCTCCATTACATCGGATAAGCCTTTAGAGAATCCCGTAAGATCCTGCGTGAGAGTTACTTCTCTCTTAGCAAATTCGACGTTTTTACCTAAATCAGTATCTAATCTTATATTACCATCAGCATCTAATATCTCAGCCATGAACCTTTTCTGACCATCTAGCAGCACTTCAGGGGTTATATCTGTGATTTGCCCCTTATTAAACTGCGCCATAGCATCAAAGTATGACCTCTCTCTAGCTTTAGCACGACTTAAGATGAACCCAAAGGTATCATCAGTTGCAGCCATAAGCTTAGTAGAGTAAGTTAGATACTTATTATCATTCATCTTTCTGGCCATATTAGCCATATAATAGGCAGCTTTATCTCCTAATGTGGCTTGTCCACTAGCTTCAATCCAGTGTCCATACATATCCCAGTGTTGATCTCCTCTAGTATATTCAGCATATCTAGACTTAACTGTAGCTATATCACCTGCCCAATAAGCATTTAATTTAGTTTTAAATATCTGCCAAGCTTCTGGTATAGACTCTCTCATAGCATTAACTGCTGCTAAACTAGCACGTACCGTAGTACCGTCACCCGTGAATGGGTATCTGATAGCAGCTCCTACAGCTGTAGAGATAGGTCGAAGGAAAGTAGCTGAAGATGTACCCATAATAGCCCTCATAGGCGTCTTAGGGCCGCTTAGGATGCTGTTAATAAACACCTTATTCAACTCACCTATGAGTATACCTTTATCATACTTACCTTTAAATTCTCCACCTTTAAGAGTCTTACGTATAAAGTTATCAAAGTCTGTCAGGTTCTCTATCTTATTAGACATAGAAACTGTTTCAAAGATAGCTTTAAATAGATCATCACTGTCACTATTACCAGCTATATCTAAAGCTAAACGATAAGCATCAATAGATTCACTTACTCTTGCACTTAGGTTTTGCTCTATAAACTCCTTCTGAGCCTTTGGACTATTATCTGCTAAGTTTCTAAATTCTTCAGATTGCAGTAATTTTGAACGATTAACTTCTGTTGTAACAGTAACAAGTTTATCTACTAGTGCTTTCGCAGGTCCATCTATATCACCAAGGTCTGCTATTTCAGCAAGTTCTCTACCTGCAATACCTAAATCTCTTACTTCTCTCATTAGAGAACCGATTAGTATATCACCTGCAGCAACATTCTTAGCTGTCCAAGCTATCATTTCATCAGGTGATTCAGTGAAGTATTTGAAAGCTCCTTCAAAATACTCAGCTAAATACTGTTCTGAAGGTAAATCAGCTGCTTCTCTACCTAAGCCTGTGCGTTGCCATTGTTCGATAGCATCACCCCAGACTTCTTTCATAGTCTTGTTGCCAGCTCTAACAGCAGCAACTTCTGCGTTAAACCTAGGTTCACTAACTAGTTCTCTAAAGACATCGAGCAAAGCTTCTTCACTCATACCACCTGCTGATACAGCTTTACTTAACTGTACAGGTGTAGTTACAGAACCAGGTGAACCATCTTCAGCTCCCCATTCAGTTCTACTTCTACGTTGTGAGTTCCTTACATCAACTGGATTATCTTTTGATGTAGGAGCTCCTTGCCATGAGTCAGCTTCTACATTCTTATGTCCACCAAAATTAGAACCTCTTTCAAATAGTTCTAATTGCCCAGCTTCTAGGGTCTGATCGGCTACACTTTTACTACGTAGATCTCCTTTTTCTATAGCCTCTTGAGAAGCATTTCCAACTCCTCTCGGTAAAAGTGTTTTCTTACCCTTACCTATAATACGAAATACACCATTAGCTAACTCACCTATACCCATACCTTCTACAACATTTTTAAATGTTTTCAAAGTTGGGTGATCTGTATCATTAGTAGTTAACGGTGTATCAATAAAACCATACCTATCTCTCAGTACTTGTAGTGCGTTAGCATCCTGTGAATACTTAGATACTAAGTCAGTAGCAGCACCAACTGCAGCAGCTCTAGCCCATTGATTAGCGACTAAACCACCAACAGCTGTAACTGCTCTGCCTGCTCCTAATGCTGTACCTACTACAGCTGCTTTAGGGGCTGCTAAAACAATAGCTCCACCTAATGTACCAAAGTGAGTAGCACTTCTTATAAGCCCTCCCCACCATGTTTTAGTTTCAATAGGGTTAGCTTCATCTACAAAGAAGTCATCCCATTCAGTTTGATATCCTTCTTCTGTTTGTTGTTCTCGTTGTATCTCCCCACTGACTGTATCAAGTACACGTTCTCCAAGTGTTACAATTGAAGATGCTGTATCTTGTGTACCACCTAGAAATGCAGATTGTAGTTCTTTAACTACACCATCTAATCCCCAAGTTTCTTGATTCCGTGGATCCTCCTGTTCAGCTGCGTATTGAGCATCAACTGCTTGTGCTTGTTCCTCAGCCTCTTCAATAGGACCAAGTACTTCATCAGTTTTCTCTAACCAAGCAGCATCTTCTGCATGAGCCTCAGCCATGCCAGCAGCGTCTAAGCCGCCGTTTCCAAAGTTACTATCTGTCATGCTACAAGTCCTGGTATGAGACTTTCTTGTGAATTAAAGTCATGTCCACTGTCTATTTTTTCAGCACGGTTTATACGTTTACCATTAGGTCTATGTCTAATCATGTATTGAGTTATTGGTGATTTACTTTCTAAATCAATAATAGATTTAGGTTTAGGTAATTGTTTACCATCATTCTGTGACATATACTGCATATTAGCTATGTCCCATGCTGTGTATTGTTTGAAATCTTTTGCTAACTCTTTATAATAAACTGGTATATCCAGACGTAGTGGGTTTTTAGCATAAGCTTCTAAACGTGCATATTGCTGTTCACTACCCGTTATCAACTCTGTTGACAGTAGTGATTTCATCTGTTTACCTTCTTTATTAGCATCTAGTATATAAGTTCTACCTTCATTCAGTGATCTAGTAAAGGATCTAGGATCTCCAACAGGTGCTCTTACTCCTGAAATTTCTCCTCTCTCTATCTTTTTCTCTATAACACCTGCTACATAGTCATGTAATTTAGCTTGATCTCCACCAAATGCTTGCTTGCCCGCTAGATCTATATAAAGCTTATTATATGCTGCTGTACCATTTGCAAGCATTATATTATATTCAGTGCTTCTAGTACCTAATCCAAATTGTTCTAGTTTAGTAGCTACAGCAGATTTAATTGCTGTATCTCTTGCTCCAGTATCTCCTATACCAGAACCACCAGGACCTTGAGCAAATGCTTTAGCTTCATCACGTTTAGTTTTATCTTTAATAGAGGACCAATCAGATTGAGTTAAAGGTCTACCACTATAAGCCTTAGCATACATCGCTGCAATTATTTCATCATCATCTCTATCTTCTACTGTATAAGCACTTTGCAAATGTGTTGGTATTGCAGTAATATCTGGATTATCTTGACGGAACCTTTGAATTTCAGCAGCTACCTCAGCTTGAGTAGGTAAGCCATGCTCTTCTACAGCGGAGTTCCATGTTACTTTATGATTTGATATTCTAATTTTTTGTTCAGCTTCACGAGCTGTAACCCTTTTTGCTTGAGCAGCTATGATAGCATCATCTAAACCACCACCTCTGGTACTATCAAATTCTTTGAAATGAGATAGAGGTTTGTGTTTATTATCACCTTTATGGAAGAAGGTGAAATTATCTAAAGAACTTAAGCTTGCTGGATCTATACCTTTTTCACCATTAGTATCATTAAAAAGAGCAATTTGTTCTGCAAGAATATTTTTGAGATCCTCCCGCATAGAAGCAGCTGTACCGTTAGTTGAGTAAGCAAAATCTGTGTTCAGCAAATCAATGATAGTATCACCTAACTGATTAGTACCAGCACCAGTTATTAAACTCTCTGTCCAACTTGCTTTAATTTCTGACTTTTCAGCTGCATTACGATCACGTTGCCATTCGGCTAAACCTGTGGCATGTTGTCTTTCATATGTACCACGGAATTCCTTATCAAGAAATTCTGGACTAGCCCAGCTGATCTCAGTTAAACCAAGGCTGACATTATACTCACGTACTAATTGGTTATATTCGTCAGCATTTTCAGCATTACCTAAAGTAAGAGGTGCTTGACCTCCACCACGCTCTATTGAAATATTATTTTTATTAGCATCCCAGCCACTCTTCCAGTTCATTGCTGCTCTTCTGAGAAGAGACTGCTTAGCCATAACCAGTTTATGACCAGTTATACTTCTTAACTTACGAGCTAAATCATACTTACCTTCTGCTTCAGCCTTTGCTGCAGCTTCATTATATAAGCCTACATCTTTTACATAGCCTTCCTTATCTTTATTACGGTTATTATAATCAGTTAGTTTTTGTAAGGTTATACCAGTCTCCATGTGGAGTTGGTAAGCTTCTCCCATCAAACGTTTATCACGTTCTTCACCATGCTTTACGTACTGTTGGGCTAGAGTAGGAGCAAGCTTAGAAAATTGATCTACATTTCTCTGTACTTGCTTAGCATTCTCCATGCGGACTTTCGCATTAGCCGCTTCTTGTTCAGAAGCTAATCCCCAAGCATTTAAGTTAGCAGCTTCATCGAAGCTCTTAGTCCAGTCAGGTGCTTTCTCGTAGGTAAAAGTATCATACTCATTGAATCCTGCCATTATGCTACCTCCCTGAACTCAACATCAATTTGATTGTAATCTACACCTAAATAACCGTTACCCATATAACCAACTGCTTCTGGTTTTTTCTTGTAAACCTCTTCAGCCATTACACCTATGTACTCATTATCTTCATCAAGATATTTAAATTTATAAATATTATGGCCTTCAATAGAAGTACCAATCTTTTTAATATCTTTTTTCAAACGGCTATCAGAGAATGCTGCGGCAATACCTGCTATTGTTCCGATACCAGACATGATATCTCCAGCCATAGCCATACCTACATTACGCATCGCAGGGGCTGCCATCTCAATGTCAGCAGTAGGAGCAAATGATACATTAGCCCAGCTTTGATATTGTGCATTTTTAGCTCATATCCTTGAATATTCCATACCCCACTCCATCTGCTGCCTTGATTCAGTAAGTTTTTTAACATTACCGTTAAAGTATTCACCAGCTGCAGCAGCTTCTAAAACACCAAAGCGTTTTACTGATTTACCAGTTACTTTAGCACCAGCGAGTAGTTTACCATAAGTACTTTCTTGTAAAAGTTTCCTAGTAAATCCCTCGCCTTCTTGCATTAATTTCTTTTTAAATAAATTGTATTTAGTTTGAGCACGACTCCAAGATCCATATTTCCCAGCTAATCCTTGGAAAATATTAGACTTTTCTATTTCATGCGAAACTTTTTTTAGACCGTAACGGCTATATCTCTGGATCCCCTTATGAAAGCGATCCCATTGCCGATACCTGTGTTGTATTTTAGCATTTTTATTAGCCTGCTTGGCTGCATCACTTCCTGCGCACACGGCAAAACTCTATAAAGGGCAATTGGTTAGGTCCAAAGGGGACTTCCCGAAGGAATTTGAAGCCTAAAAATTTTAGTAATTTTTTATGGACCTTATTTCTAGGGTCCATATAATTCCAGAGAAGTGGTTCGGTTTGCATTTCAATCCACCGTTTAGCTTCTCTAGCAAATGTTAAAGGGTAATCATTTATCGCATCTGTACATAACATCCATACCATACCTCTTTCAGTTGGGCTGTCTATCTCAACACCTGCCATACCGGCAATCCTGCCGTTAGGCACTTCAAAGTAAATACAAGAGCCTCTCTTAGCTTCTTCATTAACTAGGTATTCGTATGGTGTGATTCCATGACCTTCTTCTAATTCCCTTCGATCGTCATCACGTATATTAGAGGCCACCTCAATGGCAGCCTCTCTTGTAATAGGATGTACGTACTGATCTAATTTAGACACGTTGATAGAATTTATTACTGTAATCACCTTCCCAAGACATTGAATATAATGTCGCTGGGCCTGGGTGGGAGGACTTAATTGTTACTGTAAGGTTTGTATTTCTTTCGTATGTAGGTATAGTTTGTGTAACTGATTCTACAAAATCAACGGAGTTAGCTAAGTAGCTATCAGCTGTCGCTGGTTCCCATGTTTCTGTATAATCAGGCTTACCTGTACGTTGTATTAATGTTTCATATAGACCAGCGTTACCTAAGTTTAATTTTAATCTTTGTATAATTAATGAAGCTTCAATATCTGATCTAATCTTTTGTGCCTGTTGAGCTGTTCTATAAATAGTTGGTAACTTTACTTCATAATCAAATAGATACCCTAATGTAAAATCACTATCTATAGTACAGGTAGCAGCACCACTAGATCCTCCTCCACCGCTGATAGAAATGGTTGGAGCAGAAGTATAATTATATCCAGTATCAGTTACAGTTATCGCTGTAATTTTTCCGCCAGAAATCGTAGCAGTTGCAGCAGCTCCTGTACCAGCACCTCCACTGAAAGCAATAGTAGGTACTGAAGTGTAGCCGCTTCCTGCATTAGTTATGGTAACTTGGTTTATTCTTCTAGACCAATTACCGTTTAACACAACATTACTACCGCTAATAGTAGCTTCTTCATATCTACCTATGTCTGGGTAATGATCGCCAGTTGTAATGTCATAAGCAACTAATGTTTTATCAGATGCTTCATAACCAACCGGCTTAGCAAAGGTAGACTTTTTAGTAGTTGCATTGTATATCTGAGTAGTTACGTTTACTAAAGCAGAGTGATCTAAATGAAGTCTATATAGTATATCATCAGTAGTAGCTGCTGTATGTAAGTCATCCGTTACAGTTCTAGAATCATCATGTAGTTTAATATCAAACCTTAATAATTGATCTTTACTATTATTACGTGTTACTACATAGAACGCATCGTCTAATACACAGTGGTGTTGTATAGCTCCAGGTATTTCCCAAGTAAACCAAGCCTGTACTATCCTCTTCTCTTCTGAATTAAAGTATCTATAACAATAAATAGTTCCTTTATCTTTCTCACTGAAAAATATAATACCATTCTCTCTAGAATTAGATATCAATCTTAAATCTTTATTAAATAATTTACCTACGATTTTAGTTTGCTCTACTACATCAGGCTCACCTTCTCTCATCGTGCGTTGCATTTCAAAGAAACGTGAATTCTTACCTGCATTATCTAACCAACCTACTGTCGTACCTAATGAAATTGGATTAGTTTGAGAATTAAAATTATAACTAGAAAGTGAATTTATTTTAGCAGTATTAGGACTCAAGATATCACTATCTGTAGTCAACATAAATTGTTGAGTTTTGGTAAATATTATTAATCCAGTATTTACCTGTATAGCGTCATAGATTACAGCTGGTTTATCTGAACCAACAGACAAATCAATAGGATCTATATTACTAAATGTTAGGGCAGTTTTATTCCAGAAATTGAATGTCTCTAAACCAGGTCTAGACATGACGATATTCTCATCACTCATTAAGCAGAGCCTATTCCTAAAGAAGATCATCTTTCTAATCTTGTTACCTACAAAACTAGGTTCTGGATTAGTAAGCTCATCACCAACAGTAGCCTCATTCCAGGTACAATGATTAACTTCAAATGTACCATCAGCCTTTCTGACTATCTGTATAGGCATTGTCTCTGGATCAAAATCATATTTTATACCAGGTTTCCTACACTCTTCCCATACACCTGAACCATCTACATTATTATTACCTTTGAATTGTACATACCAATCATCCTCATCTTCTACACTATTTGAAATTTTTGCAATATAACCATGTTTACATTGACTAGGTAATTCATCAATAGTGTTTACTTCGGAAGTAAATACATTAATAAGATCAGGGGATGGTGAGTTAGCATTGAAAGCTCCTGAAGATCTAGTTACATATAATCCATTACCAACTAATGTAATATCAGAATCAGTAAATGTACCACCTGCAATAATCTCAGTCTCTAAATCTCCTAATATACTTTCAGAAGTAATAGTAGTTTCGTTATCAAATGGTGTAGGTGATGGCCTAGCAGCTGCTAAATTACCTCTAACTTTAGCTACACTATGGTCAAGTACTGTAATTTTATATCTAGCATTCTTCATGTAGACATAAAACCAATCATCTTTTCGCCAACCTTCACCACCATATAATAAATCATATGTTGTTTGGTAGCGGCATCTGTAATCAGGGTTGGTAGCGGAACCACCTTGAGGTACTGATTGGCCTATAGTAACTAAACGGAAGTATAAATCTTTTCTATCACTAGCACTACCACCACTGTTATTAACAGTTACAGTCCAAGACTGACCATTCGCATCAGAACTATCTCCTGTATCCCCATGAGAAATATTGAATATTTGGGTATCTACATTAGGGCAGTAAGCGTCTTGGTGTGGACTAGTGTTTACACCTCCAGCACCGGAACCATCTGCACATACATAACCACCTGTCGGTAAACCAGATAGAACACCACTGGAGTTACAAGAATTGCTACTATCATGTGTTCTCTGAACTTTGATTCTGGTAGCAGTATAGATAGATGTTTCAGTATTATTATCGTATATGTTTACGGAGTATTGATTAGCGTAAGCTATCTTCTTCAATTCAAAATAAGCTTCAGGTGGTCTAGTAGCAGTCAAGGCACTCTTCATTGCTACTGTAGTTTTAGGATGAGTTGTACTACCATCACTTTTTTTATCTGCTCTATTAGTTACATAAGTAGTATCATTAAGAGTAAGTACTTGAAGATCGTCATCATTATAATGATTTAGATATAACTTTAGTGCAGCTTCTGTCGCACTGGAATTATAAGAAACTGTCATAGGTGCACCATCACTACACCTCCATATTCTTACTTGACCATCTCTATCAATCTGACCTACGTATTGTTCATTTTCATCGCGATAGTAACTAAACCACCTACCATTAGTAACTGAATTCTTAGCAGATGTACTATCGTCACTAAGAGACTTGACTAATATACCACCAGGTCTTTTCATCAAGCCTTCGGTAACATCAGGTAATACATTCTTAGCTACATTTACTTGTCCTGGTAGTTTTAAAGTATCTGGTTGTTGTGATATACCTTTAGTGTATGATGGAATTGTTTGTGTAATTGTTCCCATTAGCGTGCCAATACTGCTGTAGGTTTGTAACTTCTATAATTAGTTTGATGCTCAAATCCAAAGTAATTATGATCACCTTGGTTACACTCATACTCCATACATGTAGCTCTTGATAGCGCTTCTTGTTGCTGTAAAAGTTGTACCAATTGTGCGTTAGAAACTAATTGTGTGGCAGCTCTACTCGCTGCTCTATAAGTTATGTATCTTTGAAATGGATTAGGTAGATCTTCAAATTTATATAATGTAACAACATCTAAGTAAAGGTCTGTATCAAATTCATCAGTATGGTCAACCAAATCATAAAGTTTCCCGTCTCTAATAACGACGTCTGTGTACCTATCAGTTGATTCGTCATGTACATCATACCTTAAAGTTTTAACTGGTAGTGTTATGTTTTTACTAGCATCAGGGGACATCTTAACGTGGTATTCAGTATTAAAATGCCAGCCCTCATTCTGTACATCTTTGTTAACTTCCGTTAAAATATTATAAATGAATGATATCTCTGGATTCTGGTAATTGATTGTTGTTACTGGTGATTGACCGATAGCTCCCAGTATTGAATTCACGGCGGATAGTTCGGTATCGGTGTCAGTTGTGGTAGCCATAGGTATAAATATTTGTGAATAAAAAAAAGGAGGGCGTGAGAACCCTCCTTATGTGTTGTTGCTTTAGAATGTAGCAGCACCTGTAGCACCTGCATCAGCACCTGCGATGAGTTCAACGCAAGCAGCAGGGTTAAGGTAATCAGCTCCCATAGCCAAGCGTCCAAGGATAACGTCACCCTGATAAATCACGGATACGTCACCTGAAGTTACTTGTACTTGAGGTCCGATTGCTTCAACTACACCAGCTCCTTCTTTCTGGAATACGAGTCCACAAGAATGCTTGAATTCGGTTTCTTCACCGTACTCGTTTTGTATTCCTGTTACATCGTTGGCAGCATCTTCTACTGTTGGATCAACGAAGCTTCCAGTTCTACCAGGAGAAGTTACTCCAGGATTATCTGCACCAGCAGTACCGTACTTAGTACCATACTTACCGAAGAATGGGATGTTCATTGACTTGAAGATCTTAATGCCTGCAATTTCAATGATTCCGTTACCCTTCTGTAAGCTGTCACCTTGTTCGTCACGATTAATCAAACCATTAGAGTTAACAGCTTGGATTAGTTCGTAGTACTGTCGTGGGTTCAAGACACCTACACGTCCGTCAGAACTTACACCCTTTTCATCGAGTGCAGCTGCGGCATCATAGAAGCCGTTCACCAAACACTCTGAGTCATAAGCTGCGGTAGCGTTGGTTACACCACTTCTGGTTAGACGTACTTGAGTTCCGCCTGGTTCTACAAAGTTAGCTTTTGTAATTGGACTTGCTGCACGAGCACCACGAGTTAGAGCTCTGAAGATGAGACGGTCATACTTCTCAGCGAGAGCGTAACCAATCTTCTTAGAGATCTCTCCACGTAGGTCGTAGTGAGCAAGTGTTTCATCTAGTTCATAAACGAATGCACTAGACACGAGAAGATCGTCAACTGTAATCGTCTTCTCTGCTACTGGGGGTGCACCATCGGTGTTACCCAGTATGCTATTTCCAGGAGTATGATATTCTGCAGTTGTGCGGCCTGTATAAATGAACTGCAATGACTTGCCGTTCTTCAAGGTACGCTTCATAACTAGATCCCTAGCAATTGTATTGCGTTGGAATCCTTTGAACATCTCTCCAGAAAATAGCTTCAAATATAAAGCGCGTGCATCCGCCCCGCCATTATTCGCACCGGGGCGCGTCAGTTTGGACGGGTTCACGCTCGATTGATGAGCCATTAGTATGGATAAAGATTAATATTTACTTTCTTGCATGCAAAATTTTTTGATCATTTTTTTGTGGTCTCTCCCACCGTCTAGACGGCTAATGGTATCCTGCGTACAGGGCAAAAGCCAATGAAAGAGAGGTCCGACTCTGAGGTGCCTCTCTTCCTACTCAACCTACTAGAGCTTCTTCTAGTGACTGAGGTTCATCATCTACACCAGGGGGTTGAGAGTCACTAGGAGTTAAATCCTCCTTGTCTCTTATATCAACCTGTTCGGTGAGGGCAGGTCCGAAGCTAGTAATACTAGCCCTCTGAACTGACGATTGATGTGCCATTAATAATCCTCGGTAATTGTACATGGACAATCACCACGACAGTTGTTGTGTGCATTTATATGCAATACTTCTATCGTGGTAATGAACCCCAGGACCACTATAAGTATGGCCCATGGGGATTCAAGATACTTCATTTAGAAGTTATATTTAGCACCTATTTTGGTGCCGTATGCGTTATCAGCATCTTCATCAGTAATGAATGATACTTCACCATACACATCTAGCTTATCAGATGCAGCTACGGAAGCTCCGAGCTTACCTGAAAACTCATTGGTACCATCCACGCCGTCAGCTCCAACGATAGCAGGGCCACCTTGAATGTAGTATCCAAGAGCTCCTACGTCGCCTTCGTAACCTACGTGAAGGTCAGTCGTACGGGAAGTATAATCAGTGCCTGTATAAGATGCGTTTGACTCAACGTTTACATAAACGC
>VTLG01016948.1_pt1 | contig 14393 bp, 7 predicted proteins | sample 4694571 | NCBI WGS metagenome assembly VTLG01 (sample SAMN12604809, study PRJNA352737) | marine metagenome | biome: ENVO:00000447; feature: ENVO:00000209|ENVO:00000569|ENVO:01000036; material: ENVO:00002151; isolation source: viral sequences binned using virsorter ...
AGCTTAATAATAATTATCAAGGGGTTCCTGTATCTGCATATGCTGATCAATTAGTTGGTGCAAAAATTATAGGATCAAATTCAGGTGTAACTGCAATTGTTGATAGAGTTTTAAGACCGGAAGAATCAGAAAGAGGAACTCTTACTCTTTATGTAAACTATTTGGGATCAAATACAAGAAATAATACTGATAAAGAATTTGATGATGGTGAAGAGTTAACTACCAATGTTACTATTCTTTCTGGTTTACTTGGAAATTCTACAATAGAGCCAGGTACACCATTTGCTACTACTTTTCCTTCCAATGCGTCAGTAACAGGATCTTCTTTCCAAATTGACGAAGGCGTATATTTCTTTCATGGTCAATTTGTAAATGTAAATAAAGAATCAATGATTCTGGATCAGTATAGTAATAGATCCAATTATAGAGTCGGTTTATTTGTTACAGAAGATATAATTAATGCTGATGTAGATCCTTCTTTAAACGATAATTCTCAAGGATTTAATAATTATGCAGCTCCTGGTGCAGATAGATTAAAAATTACAGCAGGTTTATTTAAAAAACGTTTAGGAGATTATACAGACGATGCTGGAGGTCAACCTACTCCTGCACCAAGTCCTGTAGTTAATCCAGCTGTTTCTCCTACTACAACTGATGATTACAGAGTTGATAGACTTGATAATGTTGATGCTACAGGTGATGTATATAATGTAACTAATGTAAATATAATTCAACAACAGATTAATAATATTAATGCAATAGCTGTAACAAATGTAACTATTCAATCACCAACTCAGGGTGGTGGATATTTTGTTGAACTTGCACAGGTACAGGATGGTAATATAACATCAGTTAAGAAACCTGCTGATGATTATAATATGAATTTCCTAGAGATTCTTGCTAGGAGAACATATGCAGAATCTGGAGATTATTATTGCAAACCTTTTACAGTTGTCTTAAAGAATTCTCTAAATGATGGACTTGGTAGTAGAGGAGTTTATAAACCAGGTCAGATTACATCGGGTGGAAATACACCTTCCGATGATTTAGCTTTATATCAGATTTCTCCAGGTAAAGCGTTTGTTCGTGGATGGGAAATTGAAACAACTAATTCCAGTTTTTTAGATTGTGATAAACCCCGTGCAGCTAAAGTTATAAAGGATCAAATAATTCAATATAATACTGGACCAACTTTAACATTAAATAACGTCTATAGATCACCTACAATAGGAATTGGAAATACTTATACGGTAAGTTTACGTAATAATAGATTAGGTAGTGATAGAAATACTGCTGTTGGTAAAGAAGTAGGTGTTGCTAGAGTTTATGATTTTAGATTAGAATCTGGTAGCTATGATACTGTAAATGATAGGGTCAATAGATGGGATCTTGCACTTTATGATGTTCAAACTACTACTGAAATAGCAGTAAATGATGCTGTTACTCTTGCTGTTCCTACTTATATTACTGGTAGTCATAGTGGAGCAACTGCTTTCCTTAAAGATGCTGTTACTACTGGAACAGCAGTAACATGCTATGAAGTAACTGGAACTTTTATTAATAATGAAACTCTTACATTTGATAGTATAACAGAAGGAAGAGTTGCTATAGCTGTTACTACACATGATTTGTCTGATGTTGATTCTGTATATGGAACCAATAATCATGTATCTGGAATCAATACATTTAGTGCTGATGTTGTTCCATCAACTCTTGGATTTGTTGGTATTGCTACTATAAGTCCAAAATCAGGTGCTGCAGGTATTAGTACTGTAATAAGTCCTAGGGTTGGATTCCCTGGACCTTTAGCTAAGGTTGATTCTTTAATTGAATATAATACACCTTTATCCCAATTACCCGCACTTGCTAAAATTGTTAGTGTAGGTTCTAGTCATTTTACGGTAGAAGAAATTCAGACTGTAACTGGAGTTTGTTATGGTTCATTACCATCATCACAAATACAAGTAACTGATTTACAATATGTTGGAACAAAGAGTCCACTGTCAATTGATAATACTCTTTTTACTCAATTACCTAAAAGGAATATTGCTACAGTTGATTTAACAGATTCTTATATTACTATAAGAAAAACTTTTGAAGTTGATATTTCAAATAATCAACTCACTGCACAAGTTGAATCTGGTACAAATGAAACATTTGAACCATTTGATGATGAAAGATATTCTTTAATAAGATCTGATGGAACTACAGAAGTATTAACCTCTGATAAAATAAACATTACTGGTGGTGGAACATTACTTCAGTTCTTTGATTTAGGATCTGCAGATACTGGTGCTCAGCTTGTCGCCACTTTAAGGAAAAATAAACCCACAGTAAAGCAAAAAATAAGAGAAAGAGTTACTTCTTTAGTAGTAGATAAATCTACTAATGAAGCATCTGGTATTGGAACAACATCTCTTCAGGATGGATTGTCATTTGGTACTTATCCATTTGGTACTAGAGTTCAAGATAAAGAAATATCTCTGAATTATCCTGATATTATGAAGATACATGCTATCTACGAATCTTCTGATGTTAATGATCCACAATGTCCTAAGATGACACTTACTGCGATTCAGAGTGTATCTGCGACAACATCGGAAATGGTAATTGGGGAATATATAACAGGTGAAGATAGTGGTGCTATTGCTATTGTTGCCGAAAAGATAGATGATCTTACTATTGGGTATATTGTAAAAAATGAACTTACTTTCACAGAAGGTGAAGCTATTGTTGCTAATGAGTCTGGACTTGAGGCTGTTATATTAACTCTAACAGAACCAAGTTTTGATGTAACAGAAGGATATGATTTTAGAAGAGGTCAGGAAAGTACTTTCTGGGATTATGGTAAATTAATAAGAAAAGAAGTTACAGAAGCACCTGATAAAAAACTTAAAGTTTATTTTGAAAATGCAATATATGAATCCACTGATACTGGAGATATTGTAACAGTTAATTCATATGATAGCTTCCCATATGAATCACTTGGAATGGTTGATCGTGTTTCTAATAGTGACATGATTGATATTAGACCTAGAGTTGCTCCTTATACTGTTGCTGAAAGTGTTAGATCTCCATTAGAATTCTGGGGAAGAAACTTTAAGGTTGATGGTCAAAATCCACCAAATATTTTAGCTTCTGATGAGGCATTGCAAGTTACATATTCTTTCTATATGGGAAGAATTGATAGGATTTTCTTAACGAAGAGTGGAAACTTTATTGTAAAATATGGAACTCCATCTGAAAAACCTGAAAGACCAGGACCAGTTGATGATGCTCTGGAAATATGTCAAGTAACTTTACCTCCATATCTTTATAAGCCAGAACAAGCTATTTTGGACTTTATGAAGCATAAGAGATTCCAAATGAAGGATATTAAAATCCTTGAAGATAGAATTAGGAATCTTGAGTATTACACTACTCTTTCATTATTAGAAGTCAATACTGCAAATATGTTTGTCCCTGATGCAGACGGTCTTAATAGATTTAAGTCTGGATTATATGTTGATAACTTTACATCCTTTATGTCACAGGAGTATCTTTCAGGTGGTATTAAGAATAGTATTGATAGGGAACGTAAAGAATTACGTCCACGTCATTTCACATCTGAAGTTCAATTACAGTTTGGTCCTGTTGTAAATGCTGATGATAGTCAAGATGATGCTTATGCGACTATTGAGGGAAATAATGTAAGAAAAATGAATGATGTTGTGATGTTGGATTTCACAGAAGTGGAGTACATAAACCAAGCTTTTGCAACAAGAACTGAAAGTGTTACACCATTCTTAATTAGTTTCTGGAATGGAACTATTGAATTAACTCCAGCAACTGATACTTGGATGGATCAGGTTAGATTGGAACCAAAAGTTACCAAACAAGAAGGTAATTTTGCAGAAACAATGAAGAGGGCTCAAGAAAATGAAGGAGTCGATCCACAAACTGGTATGGGTCCAACTGTCTGGGGTGCTTGGGAAGAGAATTGGACTGGTGCTCGATGGGATGTTAAGAAGACTGAAAGTAGAGTAGAACAATCAGGATGGAGAGGTCAAGGACCTGGTGGTCGTTCTCGTCAATATATTGGAGATTTGGTTACAGAAACAATTGAAGATATAACAAAAGAGAAGATCGAATTTGGTATGAAGACCAGAACTGGTTCAAGAACCACGGTCACTGAACAGTGGGATACTATTAATATTGGTGACAAAGTTGTAAGTAGAGATCTTGTTCCTTATATGAGATCGAGGAATATTACTATCCAAGCGAAGAGAATGAAGCCGAATACAAAGCTTTATGCTTTCATGGATGGTGAAGATGTTAGTACATATGTAACACCAAAAATACTTCCGGTACAAATGACTCATGGTACTTTCCAAGTAGGAGAAAGAGTTAGTTGTCATAAAGCTGGTGAGCCTGCTATTCATATGCACTTTAGAGTTGCAAATATTAATCACAAATATGGTCCATATAATGCACCAACAGCAACTTATCGCGAAAATCCAAACACTAATAACCCAATACCAGCGTCTTATGCATCCCAGTCCGAAATAATTAATATTGATTTGCATTCATTAGAAGATCAAACCAGAGGTAAATTCTGGGGTCGGTTGACAACTGGAACTCTTATTAAAGGTTTGAATAGTGGAGCTCAATGTCTGGTAAAGAATACTGATATACTTACTGATATAACAGCAGATTTCCAAGGAACTTTCTTTATTCCGGATCCAAATAAAAGTAATAATCCAAGATTTGAATGTGGAACGAAGGTATTCACCTTAATAAATGATAAAAACAATAATCATAATTTTGCATCAACTGTTGGAGAAGAACCTTATACTGCATCTGGAACTATTGAGAATGTTCAAGAGCAAATAATCTCTGTAAGAAATGCAAGAGTTGAAACTAAAATGGAATTCTCTGCAGAGTATGTTGAGAAAGCTAGTGGATTAATGAAAACTGATTCTACTGTACTCAATAGAGAAGTACAAAAGAATGTAGTTGTTGGTTGGTATGACCCTCTTGCTCAATCATTCTTGGTTGATGATGCTACTGGAGTATTTGTAACAAGTTGTGATATTTACTTTAGTTCCAAAGATGATAATGATGTTCCGATGGTCTTCCAGTTAAGAACAATGGAAGCAGGAATGCCAACACAGCATATTCTTCCTTTCTCGGAGATAGTTGTACAACCAGATCAAATTACAACTTCTTCTGATGGAGCAACTGCAACAAATATTAAATTTAAAGCACCTGTTTATCTTGAAGGTTCTAGAGAATATGCAATTGCTTTAGCATCTAACTCAACTAAGTATAGTGTTTTCGTTTCTAGAGTTGGTGAAGTTGATTTATTAACTCAAACCTTTATTTCCAACCAGCCTTATTTGGGATCTATGTTTAAGTCCCAAAATGCTTCTACATGGGAACCTAGCCAATGGGAAGATCTTAAGTTTAAGATGTATAGAGCAGATTTCTTAGAGTCTGGATCTGTAGAGCTTTATAACCCAGCATTGGATGTAGGAAATGGTCAAGTTGCTAAACTTATGCCAAATTCCTTGAATATTCAATCAAGAGAAGTAAGAGTTGGTTTGGGAACTACAGTTGCTGATACTGCTTTAAGACTTGGACGTAAGATTTCTCAGGATGCTAGTGGAACAACTCTTGCTCATGGAGTTTTAGTTGGTGTTGCTGGTAAAGCAGAAGGAACTTTAAATGTTGCTAATCCTGGTATTGGATATACTCCTGCTGATGGATCAAGGACTGTTACTGGTGTAAATCTAGTTACTGTGAGTGGTGCTGGAAGAGGGGCAGTTGCATCTGTTTATGTTAAAGATGGTGTAGTTGGAACTGCAACTATTACTTCTGGAGGAGAAGGATATGTTGTGGGTGATGTTGTTGGATTTACTACTTTAGGTGTTAATTCTGTTGGTAGAGATGCAAGATTATCAATTGTTTCTATTGGTATGACTAGTGAATTAGTTGTTACTAATATTCAAGGTGATTTTTCAGTTGGATCTGCTAAAACTGTAATGCTCACTAATGCTGCTGGAAATACCGTTGAATTAAATGCAGGATATGGTGGAGATGTTCAAATTTCTTCTCTCTTAACAATTAGAGATGGAACTCATGTTAAGATTGACCATAAGAATCACGGAATGTATTTCCCACAGAATTTGGTTCAACTTGATGAAGTAACATCTGATATTAAACCAACTCGTTCCCTTGGAACACTTCATGTAGATGAAATGGGTTTGGGTCTTGAAGATGCATCCGCCTTTAGTACTTTTGAAGGTGTAGGTATTGGAACAACAAACTTTGGATATGTCCAGATTGGGACGGGAGATGATAGAGAAGTCTTCTCAATTACTTCGGTTAATGGTAATAGACTTGGTATTAGTACTCGTAATATAGATGGTCATTCTCAGGGTAGATGGGAAGAGGGAACTCCAGTTTTCAAATATGAACTTGGTGGAGTTTCGCTACAAAGAATTAATAAACTTCATACATTATCATCTGCTGATGTAAGCAATGCAATTGGTTTTGATTCCTATACGCTTAAGATTGATATGTCTGGTAAGGTAGGTGGTACTGCTCGTGATGGTACTGGTGGATTCCCTCCTTTATATTTCAACACTTCTAAATCATGTGGTGGAAAGGATATACATGCAACTCAAAATATGCCTTATGAGGTTATTACTCCAGTTGCTCAAAATCTGACAATACGTGGAACTTCTGTAACAGGAGAAATGAGAACCACTACAGCTCAAAGTCTGAGTGGAACTGAAATTCCTTGGGTTAATAATGGATATGAGAATGTAATTTTGAATGAAACGAATTATATGACTACTCCTAGAGTGATTGGTTCAGAAGTCAATGAAGAGATTTATGTGAAGAATCAACCAGGAAATAGGTCACTTAATTTGAGACTATTCCTTAATACTACAAATAGTATGTTAAGTCCTATGCTTGATGGTCAAAGACTTAGTATTATTACTACTTCAAATAGAGTTAATGAAATAATTACTGATTATTCAACCGACCCAAGAGTAGGTAACATAGAAGGTGATCCTACAGCATGTCAATACATTTCTAAAGAAATTGGTTTAGAGAACTCTGCTACTTCTCTTAAAATCATGGTCGATTCTTATATTAATAGTGAGTGTGATATTAGAGCATTCTACTATGTAAGTAATACAGCAAATTTGAATCCCATCTTTACACCTTTCCCAGGGTTTAAGAACATAAACAAGCAGACTGGTAATGTTATTGCTGCAAAGGATAATAATGGTCAACCAGATAAGTTTATTTTACCATCTAATACCTATGGATTTGAAGCTGGTGAATTGGATTATTCTGAATATGTCTTTACTGCTGATCCATTACCATCGTATAAGTACTATAGAGTTAAGATTGTCTTAACTTCTACTAGTCAGGTTTATGTTCCTAGAATGAAAGATCTAAGAGTAATGGCATTAGCATAATATGGAAAAGTATAAAGTTGAAGGGCATAAAGATCTTGCTAGAGATCCTCTTACAGGAGCAATACTGAATGTAAACGACATGGAACATGATCAATACGTCTATAGACGTAACATTAAAAAAACAAAAAATGAAGATTTAGACACTATGAAAGATGATCTTGATAGTCTAAAAGGTGAAATGTCAGAAATCAAGTCTTTACTCAGGGAGCTAGTCAATGGCAAGTAAGAATCTAACATTTGATCCAGATTCTGGAGTTCCATATGCTGCTAATTTGACGATTTATGGTGGTACTGATTTTAGTGCAACATATAATGTAAAAGATACATCTAATGCTGTTTATGATTTTTCTGGATCAAATGCAGTTGGAATTGCCACAACGACTGGATGGACTGGTTCTGCTCAAATGTCTAAGAGCGTCGCCGTGGGTGCAACGTTAGGGGTTACCACAACGTTTACTGTTGGATTTACAAGTGCTGCTGGAGGAGTATTTAAGATATCTCTTGGATCAACTGATACTAGAAGTTTGACACAAGGCAGATATGTTTATAATGTTTTAGTGAGTTCTGGTGCAACAATATATAATATTGTCAATGGTAATATTCTAGTTTATTCGGGTATATCATCCGCACCCTAAATATTACAAGGGGATAATAGGGTAAATGTCACAACCAACCAGTAGAGCCACTTTTAAAGAATACTGTTTAAGGCAGTTAGGAGCTCCTGTCTTGGAAATTAATGTCGCTGATGAACAAGTTGACGATATAATTGATGATGCAGTTCAGTATTTTAATGAGCGTCATTTTGATGGTGTTGCTCAATTGTTTATGAAATATGAGGTAACCCAGGAGGATATTGACAGGGGAACCGCATATAAAACGTCCACTTCAACTAATACAGCAGGGATAGTTACTACAACTGCTGATGCTACTATTGCAGGAGTGGCAACATCCTTTAATTGGTATGAAAATAGTAATTATATAGAAGTTCCACCAGAGATTATTGGTGTAACTAAAGTAATGCATTTTGATGGAATGGATACCGCCACTAATAATATGTTTAGTGTTAAGTATCAGTTATTCTTAAATGACATTTATTATTGGGGTTCTACTGAAATTTTAACCTACGCAATGGTTAAAACATATCTAGAAGATATTCAATTTGCATTAACTACAGAAAAGCAAATAAGATTTAATCAAAGACAAGATCGATTATATCTAGATATTGATTGGAATAGCCTTAATAAAGGTGATTTTATTATTATGGATTGTTATCGGTTATTAAATCCAAATGATTATACTAGAGTTTGGAATGATTCTTTCTTAAAACCTTATGCTACTGCTCTTATTAAGAAACAGTGGGGACAAAATCTACTGAAATTCCAGGGGGTTAAATTACCTGGTGGTATTGAGTTAAATGGACGACAAATTTATGATGATGCTGAGAAGGATTTAGACAAAATCCGTGAAAAGATGTCCAATACTTGGGAACTACCACCATTAGATATGATAGGTTAAGATTATGCTCAATCCATATTTCCAGCAAGGGGCTAAAACTGAGCAAAATCTTGTTCAAGATTTAATCAACGAACAGTTGAGGATGTATGGTGTCGAGGTGCATTATATGCCTCGTAAATATATGAATGAAAATACTGTTATTAGAGAGGTAATCAGATCTCAATTTGATGATGCTTATCCTCTTGAGGCATATGTTGATAATTTTGATGGATATGGTCAAAATCCAGTATTATTAACCAAGTTTGGTATAGAAGCAACTAATGAAATAAATTTAATTATTTCTAGAGAGAGATTTGAAAATTATATCTCTCCATTGATGAAGAATGAGGAAAATGTAAAACTTACTACAAGACCTAAAGAAGGAGATTTAATTTATTTCCCATTAGGAGATCGTTTATTTGAAATTAAATATGTAGAGCACGAAAAACCATTCTATCAACTACAAAAGAATTATGTTTATGAGTTGAGATGTGAGCTCTTCCGTTACGAGGATGAGGTCATTGATACAGGCATCGACGAGATTGATAATGAGCTTGTAGGGGATGAAAGCGATGGAACCAGTGAAGATGGTATCTCTACCATTTTAGGACCCTCACAGACGCTTACAGTGGTCGGTACGGGCGTTACAGCGGCAGCATACACTGGTATTATAACCTCTGGTGGTCTTCAGTATGTTAACATTACAAATAGAGGTGGTGGATATATAACTCCACCATACATAGGGGTATCTTCTGCACCTTCAGGTGGAGTAACTGGTGTTTTAACTGCATTTATGATTGGTGGATTGCAGGTATGTAATCTAAATGTAAATACAAAAGCAAAATCTGTTCAGGAAGTTAGAATTATCAATCCTGGTGCTGGATATACTGCGACTGCTGGTATAGCGTTTACTAGTGACACTGGAACGGGTGCTGCTGGTACTATGTTTGCTGGTGATGGTACATTGGGTATTGTAACAGTTACGAATGTTGGTGGTGGATTTACAGTTGCCCCTACAGTCACAATGCCTACACCACTAGCTGTTACTAAGACAGGTATTGGTACAACTGCTACTGCGGTTGCTATCCTTAATGCTCCTGGTCAGGTAACTGATGTTTGGTACACTAATACTGGTGCTGGATATACCACAGGTGACCTTCCACTTTATGCTACATTCTCTACTCCTTCAATGGATTCTACTGGTAACTTTGTCTTTAATGAGACGATTACCGGAAGTATAAGTGGAACCACTGCAAGGGTAAGGACTTGGAATTCTTCTACTAATGAATTAGAAGTAAATAGTGTTACAGGAACATTTGCTGTTGGGGACACTCTCACTGGAGCAACTTCTGGTGCTTCTCGCGTACTTAGAATTGTTGATGTTGAACCACAAGATGATGGTTTCGCTGATAATGTTAATATTGAGACAGAAGCAGATTCCATTATAGATTTTACAGAAACCAATCCCTTTGGAATGCCATAAATATAAGATACTAGGACTCTAACAATGTTTGAATATTTTTATAACGAAATTTTGAGAAGAACCATCATTGCATTTGGTTCTTTGTTCAATGGTATGTCAATTACTCATACAGACGCTTCGGATGCTACTGTAGGTGTAATGAGAGTTCCTTTGGCTTATGGTCCTACTCAAAAGTTTTTAGCAAGATTAACTCAATCACCAGATTTAAATAAGTCCACAGCAATTACTTTGCCACGGATGTCTTTTGAGTTTACTGGTTTGACTTATGATCCTTCTAGAAAGGTTACTACTACCCAACAGTTTACTGTAAAGGATCCAGATTCTGGAAAGGATACTAAAAAAGCATATATGCCAGTTCCTTATAATATGCAATTTGAACTTGCTGTTATGACAAAGTTAAATGATGATGCATTGCAGATTGTAGAGCAAATACTTCCATATTTTCAACCAGCTTATAATGTAACTGTTACTTTAGTAGATACAATTAAAGAGAAAAGAGATATTCCAGTTGTTTTAGAAAATATAACAATGCAAGATGATTATGAAGGAGATTTCACTCAGAGAAGAGTTCTTCTTTATACATTAAGATTTACTGCTAAAACTTATCTATTCGGTCCTGTTTCTACAGCAACGAAGGATATCATCAGAAAGACTTCTATCAATTACATTTCTGGAGATTCCAGGAGTGTCGAAAGAGACATTACTTATTCTGTGGTTCCAAGAGCAGTCAAGGATTATACAGGAGATGTAATTACAACTCTAGATGCGGATGTAGGACTTTCAGATCTAAAATGGACAGTTGCAGACTCAAGTGGATTAGCTGTCAATACGTATTATGCTATTGGGGATGAAGAGATTTATGTTAAGAAGATTGATGGTACTTCTATAGTTGTTGAAAGAGCAAAAGATAATACTACACAATCATCTCATCTCAGAGGGGATTCACTCAAGGGTATTACTTCCGCTGATGCTGAGTTAATAGAATTGGGTGATGATTTTGGATTTAGTGGTACTATTACATGACAATGACTAAAGAATATAATAAATTAGATAAAACTTTTAATTTAACTCAAGAAGTTGAAGTAGTAGAAGAAAAATCTAATGTGATTCAAAGAGAAAAACCATCTCGATTGACTCAAGATGATATTGAAAAGGATTATGAGTATACAAGAGGCAATCTTTATAGTATAATTGAAAAAGGACAAGAGGCTATTAATGGTATTCTTGAGGTAGCTCAAGATAGTGATATGCCTAGAGCATACGAAGTAGCAGGACAATTAATCAAGAGTGTTTCTGATGCTACTGATAAATTAATGGATCTTCAGAAAAAACTGAAAGATGTTAATGAAGAAGAAAAGAAAGGTCCAAAAAATGTTACTAATGCTCTTTTTGTAGGTTCCACTGCAGATCTTGCCAAATTAATTAAGAATCAAAATGGCGATACAAAATAAATTATCACAAATTATATCTCTTACAGGAATCTCTACAGTTGGTATCTATACTGTCGGAGTTACTGAAACTGCTGGTGGTACAGGTATTGGTACTACTACGTATGTAAGAACTATTTTAATGCATAATACAGCAGGAGTTGGGACATGTACTTCCTCTGTTTATGTTTACCCTCATTTTGAAGAAGTTGAGGGTGTTGGAAAGACGGCATATAGATTATTAAGAAAAGATTTAAATCCAAATGAAACATATTTGTGGGACTTACCATCATATCCTATAATTATGACTGATAGAGAAAAACTTGTTGTAGAAATTACAGCACCAGCAACTGCGGGAGGATCAGGAATTGGTAGCGTAGTCAATTACGTAGTATTTGGCGACGAAGACCAAGCCTGGAGTTAGTGATAAATATTTAAATAGATGAACCCTCGGAGTACTTATAAGTGTCCTTAAAGAATCCCTCCGATTTTTTTGAGCAAAAGCGAAATGAGTTTCTTGAAAAAGAGGCAGCTCAGAAAAAATTAGAGGAGGAGGCGAAATTAAAAAATAAAAAGTTTGCTGCTCCAAAGGAATTTTTTGGTGAGGACAAAGAAGTAGTCGATGAAATAATTAAAGAAGAAGAAATAACTGAGGAATCTCTTATAGAAGTTAAATCTTATGATGAGGAGATAAAAAGACTTCAAGAAAAAGTTGATTCTGTTTCCAGATCTATTCCTACTGTTAAGGATTTAATTGAACTTAGAAAAGAAGATAAACCAGAAATTAAGTATTATGATGAAGATATTAAAGGATTAAATACTGAAGTTAAAGATCTTCTTTATAGAATTGCATCTTTAAAGATTCCTGATCAAGAAAAATATTTAGAAGAAGTTAATAATTTATCTGATGATAATCAAAAGCTTTTAACAAAGATAGAGGGGTTACAATATAATCTTGATGAAGTTGATAAGAATATTACCACTGAAGGTCTTTTAAATATTATTCCGAGTGCAAAGAATTCTGATCCTTTAACACCTTTAGATCAAAAATTTGTTACTCTTCAAGATCTTTCAGATCATTATAGATTATTTGTTAATAGGATTCAACAGCAACTATCTGTTCTAGGTGGCGGTGGTGCTGTTCGTATTGAGGACTTAGAGGATGTGGACAGATCCTCTGCAATGGTTGATGGTAAGGTTTTAGAGTATGATTCTAGTACAGGAAAATGGAAAGGTGGAACTGGTGGTGGAGGAGCAGGAGGTCTTTGGGCATCTGATAGTGTTGGAATTAGCACAACTAATAAGGTTGGTGTTAATACTACATCAGCAAAATCAGATTCATCATTATATGTTGAAGGTGATGCAACCATTACTGGAGATCTTAATGTAACGGGTGACCTTGTTTATGATGAAGTAACGGGTAGAAATCTTAATATTACTGGAATTGCAACGTTATCAACACTAGGAGTTTCTGTTGCAACTACAACTAAAGATCTTTTAGTTACAGGAGTTACTACATATCAGAACGATGTAAACTTTCCTGGTGCAGCATATAATATACACTGGGATCAACCCACAAGTAAGTTTAAGTTTGATGATAGTGCCCAATTAGTATTTGGCAGTGCATCAGGTGGGGATATGAAACTATTCCACCAGAGTGGGAATAGTACTATAAGGAATGAGACAGGACAATTTAGAATTGCTGGTAATGATATAAGATTACAAACTCAGAACCATAGTGAGGATTATCTTTTAGCTGTTGATGGTGGGTCTGTATCCATATTCCATAATGATGTAAAACGTCTAGAAACTACTGCTTCTGGCGTTGATATTACTGATACTTTAAGTGTTGCTGGTTTATCTACATTTACTGGTATAGGTACTTTCAGTAGTCATCTGTATGTTGGTGGTGATTTCAATGTATCTGGTGCTTCTACACTTACCAATTTAACTATTTCTGGAACGATAACAGATAATTTAGATACAACTGGTGCTTCAGGACAGGTTCTCTCAACTACTGGTGTAGGTGTAACTTGGACGAATGTAGGAGACCTTTCTGCTGGTTCTGCATCTAAAGTAGTTCTTTCTGCTCAAAATACTACAGACGCATCAAGATATATAACTTTTGCTGATGCTGCTACTGGTGCAAATGTAATTTATACTGATACAGGACTTAGATATAATCCATCAACTAATACTTTAACTGCAACTACTTTCTCTGGTAATGCATCTTCAGCAACTATCTTAGCAACTGCTCGCACCATTGGTGGTGTATCTTTTGATGGTAGTGCTAATATCAACTTACCTGGTGTAAATGCTGCAGGTAATCAAAATACTACTGGTACTTCAGGTGGATTAACAGGAACTCCTAGTATCACAGTTCAAGATGTAACTGCAGAAACAGTATCTATTGCAGGAACCTTAACATATGAAGATGTAACTAATATTGATTCACTGGGTATTATAACTGCCAGAACAGGTGTAAGAGTAATTGCTGGTGGTATAGATGCAACT
>VTLG01002987.1_pt1 | contig 14391 bp, 17 predicted proteins | sample 4694571 | NCBI WGS metagenome assembly VTLG01 (sample SAMN12604809, study PRJNA352737) | marine metagenome | biome: ENVO:00000447; feature: ENVO:00000209|ENVO:00000569|ENVO:01000036; material: ENVO:00002151; isolation source: viral sequences binned using virsorter ...
AATGGATTCTGGATCTCAACATCTTTCTCGCCATCCAGTCTGTAATCTGCATCCTCAAATGGGACTTCAACTTGTTCACCTCTAAACATTATTTTTTTCATAGTTTTTCCTTTCATAACTCATCCTACAAGATCCCAGGTCTTCAGTCAAGCTTGTTGCTTGCGGCTTGAAGCTTTTTTTAAATTTTAATTTTTTCATAATTTAGAATCATTCTAAAGTGGCCAAGCCCGGTATCGGATACCGAGCTGTCGTCGCGGACTTGACCCCAGATCCAGCGGGATATCCTCTTAATCTCTGGGCACTGGATCTGGGCTCAAGTTTAAATGTCAAACAAAAATAGTATTGCTAGTCCAACAAAAAACATAATCGGATAAAACCAAATACTATCTACAATCATTCTAAATCCGTTTTGCAATCAATACATACATTTGGGTTTTCTCCCGCCCATTCATCATTTTTGGGTGTGCAACCGCAATAATGACATCTATGTTTAAACACGTAATCTAGTGTTTTTTGATATGCTATTTCTTTATTGTTCATATATTATCTTATATAATACTTGACTTACCTTTGTCAATAGTTTAAAAATCTTGTTATGTATAACAAACAGAAAGGACAAAATGACTAAAAGAGTAATGTGGTGGAACTTACCAATAGAAGAAGTTGAAGAACTAGCACGAGAAAATAAATTAAATACTATGACTTGTGTAGAATATGATGATACAAATAAAGAAGAAAGTGAGGAAGAAAATAATGAGTAGAATAAGACTAAATCAAGAGTATCGTAATAAGATCGCAAATCGTATGCGAGTACATCTTGAACAAGAAAACACGCAAGAGAAAGAAAAATTCTTTCAATTAAGAGAGAGTTTTTTGGACAAGCAAAATGCTACTTGGAAACTGGCACAAGAATGCGTGACAAGACAATATCCTAAAAAAGATGTGGACATGGCACATTATCTTCAAGACAAATATCCTAATGTAAATACTATTGCAAAAGATAGTTGCTTTCATTTTGGTTATATGGCGAAGAAAGATGGCGGCGAAGATGACCAAACTGATAATGCACATCTTCACTCTCAAACACATGACGAGCAAGATGACAAGTATGTGACAAAGCATTTTGACTTTCGTTTAAATGGTGACATTGATGGAGTTGATCGTCAAGATGATACTGATAATTATAGACCAGAAAGTCGTGACTTTGCTTATGCTTATTTTAGAGATGAGTTAAAAGCAAAAGAAAATTGCAATCCAGATATAAATATTGAAATGGAGGGCAAAGATAGAAATCCACACCAAACTAAATTCAATGATGCTAATGAGAAAGCACTTGGATTTTCTGGCGGTAGAGGAAATGAAATTTCTCACGCAAGAGATTGGAACTCAGATTATGAGTTGGATTTGATTGGTCGTGAGTATTGTCGTGATAGACAGATACCAGTTTCCGAAAGTGAGTTTAATACTTTTGTAATCTGGCAACAAGCCAAAGGTCAATTAATCATGGCACATTATAAATGGATTAAATCAGTTTTAGAACAAACTAAATTCATTAAAGATGTAATCAAAGGATATAAATATCTTGATGAAGCCATTGAGTTCGCAACTGAAAGCGGATTGGAAATGAATGAAGCTGAAATTATTAGATGTAATAGTTCTGGTCTAATGATTTACAATCCTAAAAATGCGGCTGAAATGTTAAAGTCAATGAAGAATAAAACTCAAACAAGAAAGGATAAAATAGCGGCTCGAATAAAATACGAGCAACAACAAGCACAAAAATAAGACTTGACATACTGGGATATTTAATATAATATCCCAGTATTAATAACAACTACGAAAGGACGAACAAATGACTAAATACGATCAACAAGACCATTTAGAAGTTTTAACAGAATTAACTGTTCTTTATAAACTTCAAAATGAAACACAAACAAAAATAATTGACGCAAATGAAAGATTAAAAAAAATCAAGAAAGCAAAAGAGGTGGACGATGAAATCCCATTTTAATCAGAAGTTTGATATCGATGTTTATTTCACAATTAAATATTACGCAGATAAACATGGCAAGACAATTACAAGAGCCGCAAAGTGGACAAAGGATTGTCTTTATGGAACGCACAAAAAACATGGTTATCCATACATTAAATACTTTGATGTAGATGCCAATGGAATTAGATGCGCATCTAAATCATGGGAAATATTAGAGGTGCGAAAATGAAACCACAAAAAAGAACAGTTGACGACAGACTACCAAAATGGCTGCACTCAAAAATTTTGAGTGCGGTTGATTTTGTTTGGCAAGGTAGAGGACAAAGCGCGGAAGAAAGTGTAAGACGAGTTAAAGCACTTGATGAACATTTGACCGATGAAGAAGTTGAATGGGTTATGATGCTTTTAATTCTTCCTAAAATTAAAGACATGGTCAGAACATCGGACGACTTTAAAGATTTCAAAGCCATGAAGAAAGCGACGAGGCACTAATGTCAAAAACAATAAGAATGAAGATTGTTCTGGAAATAAAAGCTTCAGAATATTTTGCGCAAGAATTACAAGAAGAATTAGATGATAAAATTCTTCGTAATTGTTTTAAGTCAAATGATAGAACATTGATTGACGCAAAGATTGAGAGGATACAATGAAATATTGCCAAGGACCAAAGTGTCATGAGTATAGAACAAAGGACCGCATACGCGGTCCTAAAGGCGCTAAGCATTACCAGACTAGAAGAAGAACAGACTTCTATTATATGAATGGCAACTGTTGTTCATTCCAATGTCAATCCGATTGGTTTGATAAGTTTGGCACACTTGCACTCGATCACTTTGGCAGAACAGTTGAGCCTAAAAAAACTGATTGTGATAATGCATGGTATAAAGATTATAAATGGATTAGTGGTGGCAATCATGAACACTACTTTGTTAATGATTTACTAGGTCAACGCATTCCAATTACACAACAACAATATCAAGATGACAGTTTAGTTCGTCCATAACTAAAAGTCGCGCGCCTCGCGGCGCGCGGCTCTTCGCCTCGCGGCTCACGCCGCTCGGCGGGGGTTTCCCCCTTCAATAGTGGGAACCATTTCCAGCCAGGAATTTGAACATTCATTTATTATTTAATATATAAATAAAAAAGGGGTCCCAAAATTTTCCCTTTAGACCTTGATTTAGACTGTTTAAGCCTGTAAATTCATTATGGGTCCCATATATGCACGTAGATCTAGAAAAAATAAAAAAATTACCACCCGATGTAAGAAGAGACTTCTATAAGATGTATCTCAGGTACGGGGAGAAGAAAAAACAATCAAATATCAAGCAGGACTTTTTAAGCTTTGTTAAGCATATGTGGCCAGATTTCATTCAGGGGTCCCATCATAAAATTATTGCAAAAAAATTTAATGATATGGCACAAGGTAAGATTAAACGTCTTATTGTTAATATGCCCCCTAGACATACAAAATCTGAGTTCGCTAGCTCCTTGCTGCCCGCTTGGATGATCGGGCGTAACCCAAAATTAAAAATTATACAAACGACCCATACCGGGGAACTTGCCATTCGGTTCGGGCGTAAAGCAAAAACGTTAATCGATTCCCCTGAGTATCAAGAAATTTTTAGAACACGACTCAGAGAAGATTCACAAGCCGCAGGCCGCTGGGAAACCGCGCAAGGCGGAGAGTATTTCGCAGCCGGTGTTGGCGGAGCGATTACAGGACGAGGTGCGGATCTTTTAATCATTGATGACCCACACTCGGAGCAAGACGCTCTAAACTTAACGGCATTAGAGCGAGCTTACGAATGGTACACCTCAGGACCAAGACAACGTTTACAACCCGGCGGACAGATTGTTTGCGTAATGACAAGGTGGAATGTAAAAGATTTAACAGGCATGTTAATGCAACATCAAAAAGAAGCAAAAGCTGATCAGTGGGAACTCGTTGAGTTTCCGGCTATCATGCCGAGTGGTAAACCCGTATGGCCGGAGTACTGGAAGCTGGGGGAATTACAAACCGTAAAAGCCTCATTATCGCTTGGCAAATGGAACGCGCAATGGATGCAAAATCCAACTTCTGAAGAAGGAGCCATCATCAAAAGAGAATGGTGGAAGAAATGGGATCACGACTTCATGCCAAAGTTAGATCATGTCATTCAATCCTATGATACTGCCTTTATGAAGACCGAGACAGCGGATTATAGTGCGATTACCACATGGGGAGTCTTTAGAGAAAATGAAGATAAACCCCCGAATTTGATTTTATGCGATGCGGTTAAAGGAAGATACGAGTTTCCCGAACTTCGTAGAAAAGCACTCGAACAATATAAATACTGGGAACCCGAGACGGTTCTCGTTGAAGCCAAAGCCTCAGGATTACCTCTGACTTACGAATTACGAAACATGGGCATTCCAGTTATTAACTTTACACCTTCAAAAGGAAATGATAAGCATACAAGAGTAAACTCGGTAGCCCCTTTATTTGAAAGCGGCACCATATGGGCGCCCACTCACAAAGAGTTTGCACAGGAAGTCATCGAGGAATGTGCTGCATTCCCGTATGGCGATCATGACGACTTAGTCGATAGTATGACTCAAGCCGTGATGCGATTCAGACAGGGAGGACTAATCCCCCACCCAGAAGATTACAAACCGGAAAAAATTATAAGAAGTAAAAGGGTATATTACTAATGAGTGCAATAATCGAATTTTTAAAAGTTTTAGGACCTTTATTAAGGTCGGGCAGAATGTCTTATAGTGACGCTCTTACAAGATTTAGAGCACAATTTGCCAGACCAGCAGAGGGTATGGAGAAAACTGTTATTATGAAAGAAATTGAGAAAGCGCCATCGAATGTAGTTCAATTTCCTTCAGGAGGCATTCACAATGTTCCAGTTAACCAACAATTTACACGTCCTGGATCAAGACAGCTTTTTGAAGTCTTAGATGATGATGCTTATAGAGGTTTACAAGCAGACACTTTTAGAAGATTAAGCGCAAATACAGATGATGATGTTAAGGCGTTTGGCAAAAGAATTATTGAGAATAAGCAAGACGTAAAATTTGAAAAACTTACGAAAGATCAAAGAAAAGGTATATTCGACATGATTGATGATCGTCTTAAAATGGGAAATAGGAAATTTATGGAAAAATATGATTCTAAGTTTCCACCACCAGAAGATTTTGCATCCGGCGGCATCGCGCGTGTAGGGTATGCAGGTGGAAAAATAGTTAAAGGTGCATCATGGGTGATTAAAAATCTTAGAAAATCACGTCAGGAAGTTATCGAAGGTAAAGGACAATTTTCAAAATTAAATCCAATGGAACAAGAAAGTTTAAAATGGGAACTTAGCGCTTTGATTAAACAATTAGAGCGAGGAGGAAAGATTCCTGATGATATGCTTCAAACCATGAGACAAGATAAAAGATTTAAAGACATTGTTAAAACACCAAGCACTGATCCTGAGTTAAGAGAACTTGAAGAAGTATTATTAGATCATCGAAAACAAGAATTATTAGATGATTGGGAAGGTGAAGCCTGGGATAGCGGAAGAGATGTCGTGGATAGTTTAACCGGACCAAAAGAAATTAAGAAAAGAAAACAAATAGAAATGTTAAAAGATTTTGATACTACAGGTCGTAAGAAAAATGCCTCAGGCGGCATCGCGCGTGTGGGGATGAAGTTCGGAGGATTTTCTAAATTAGAAGTTCTTATTAATATACTTACAAATACAATCAAAGGATCAAAGGATCCTTATGTAAAAAAGAATTTTCCTAACTGGATTAAAGAATTAAAGAAAAATCCTTCTCTTGCTAATAATGAAAATGTTTGGAGAGAATTAACTAGTCATATTGGTAAGGATAAGGCAGTTAAAAATCAAAGACTCATCGTTCATTCTGATGATTCAGTAGATTTCTTTACTCAATCCGAATTTGGTCCACACAATATTGAAAGAACTTTAGAGTTTCAGAAAAAACATAACCTATCTCGTGATCAAGCCAATAAAATTTTACAAATGGAGCCTGAAGATAGAGTTTTAGAAATGAAACGATTAGAGACTATTCGTAATAAAACAATGCAAGCCGAAGGCGGCATCGCAGGACAACTACATTTAAATCGACCGGGGTATGGCGGTGGAAAATTAGTATTGGATACTCTGCTTAAACTATTAAAAGGCGGAAAAAAGAAAGACCTTAGAGGAGTTACAGGTTTATATAAACATATTGATATGGAAAAATTGATGAAGGGAAAAGAGCCAATTACAGTTTATAGTGGAAGTATGAAGAGACCCAGCAATACCTGGAAAAGTTTTCAAGAAACCGCCAAAGACCTTGGCACAACGCCAGAAATAATAGCCAAAGATAAATTTAAAGATCAATGGTTTACTCCTTTTAAGGGTTATGCCGATATGTTTAGCTCCCCTAAGTCTTTAGAATCAAAACTGAGAAGTGTGGACCTGACTCCAAAAGAAATAGCGATCGCAAAGCGATACGTTGAAAAGATTAATAAAAAACATACGTTGGCTTCTATGAGAAAGAAATTAGGTATTGATAAAGGTCCATTACATCATGTTACTACGGACGAGAACCTAGTTCTTATTCCTCGATACAAATTAAAAGAACTGGAAAAATCAGGCCGGATGAAAACAGACTACATGATTTTAGAAAAACTTAAAAAGAAACTAGGTTTAGCCAAAGGCGGCCTGGCACACGTCTTAGGAGTTTAATGAAACTCCATCAATACAATGAGATGATGCGTTATCTGACTCGCCGGCCGAAAAAAGATCCTAGCATCAAGCAGCTAGCGGCTAGCAACCCGCTTGGTTTTCCAGAACACATGATCCATCAGTACGAAGGTGGACAACTGACACCAGAAGAATTTTACCAGCATCAAAGCATTCCTCAATCCGAGCGACCGTTAACGGGAGCGGAAGGTGGCAGAGTCCAGTATAAACCCGGCGGCCTCGTAGAACCGGGTGTCATGTATTATGGGAAAACAACATCACATGAAAAAGCCGCTCTTAATAGAAAAAAATTTATTGAGTGGTTAGGTGATAGAAAAAAACTTGATTATAATACGTATAAAAAAGCGGTTAAAAGAATTTTTGATCAACCTGTTTCTTCAGTTACACATAAACTTAGAACAAGATACCCCGAGATTCTTAAAGGTGTTGAATTTACAAATATGCCTCCGGGTGGTGGAAAGTTTTATGAAGCTACAAGATTAACTTTAAAAGAAGCAGCAAATATTCAAAAAAATCTCCCTGAAAATATACATCTTACAGCTCAATATAAAAATGGAAAACCAACAGGAATATATCACTATAATTTAAAAATAAGAAAAAAAGGAAAACCAATAATTGAAGTTTATCGACCTTTCTTGGTGGATGAAAATGTTAATGCTAAAGCTGTTAAAGAGCTGACAAATATTAGAGATAAAACCTATAAAAAATGGTATCCAAATTCAATAACAGAAAACGAATTTAAAAAGCTTCGTTTAAAAAAAGAAAACATTAAGCTTTCTAATGAAGCTTTTGCAAAAAAATTAGGTAATAGGACAAGTTCATTTGGAGATAAATTTAATCAACATAGTGTTTATTCTTGGCAGAAAAAAATAGGTATTAACGAGCAGGTTGGAGCTTTTACTCATCGAACGATCCCTGAAGTTAAAGAAATCATCAAAAAATCTGATGGAGGAGACTATATTTTAAAAAGATACAATGATGGATTTATGACTGATTCGGCTTTAAGAAAGATATCTCATGGAATTTTAAAAGCTGAGGATTTGGAAAGTAGAATAGGTAGATTCCCTGTATCAGGAGATAACGCAACTAAGAAATGGTACGATTTATTTAGAGCTGCTAATAAAGGTAATCGAATAAAGATAGTAGGAGAATTTGCTGATCCTGAAAACTATCCTAAAGACGCCAATGGAAAAATTAACTGGAAAAAAGTCGACAAAGATGGAATTCCTGCATGGAAAAAAATTAAATTTGTTGATACAGAATCTCCTAAACCTAATCATAGGTTTACTTTTAATAATTTATCATCGCAAGTAGATGATGTTTTTGGTAAAGGATCATGGAATCAATTTACTCAAGTTTATGATGAAATAAAACGTCTTAATTTATTAGAACTTCCGGATGGTCGAAAAGTTAGCGGTATTTTAAATGTAGAATTAGCCAAAAGAGATTTAAGAAATAAATTAACGAAAGAAGCCGGAAAACCTGTTAGTGAAGCACGATTAAATAAAGAGTGGAAGACTTATGCAAAAGGAAAAATGCAAGGGTATTCTCTTATACAAGGACACCATCCTTTTGGAGTTGGTAAAAACCCCTGGGTGGTGGAAGCAGCTTTTAGAGATGCTAATTTAAATTTACAAAGTCTTGATGAATCACTTAGAGCCGGAAACTTGCCTTTTAAAGAGTATATTAGAAAAGCCAAAGCGCTACCAGGAAATATTAGATTCCCTCATCCAGAGTCCGGAAAAATTATAGGAACAAAAGCGACGGCAAGAACTATTTTTACAGCTGCAGGAGAAGCAACGGGTCTCGACAAAAACAAAGCTTTTGTAAACTGGATCAAAAAATTCCCTTGCAGAAAAAGTAATGGAGGAGTGGTTGATCTTAATTGTCACATTGAAGGTATGCGTCGTGAGAAAAATTTACTAAACACTGGAAAAGGTACCAAAGCAATGGCTAATAAATTCATAGAAGGAACAAGTCTTGCTAGTAAAGGAAAATTTGGTAATGCATCTCGTCTCTTTTTAAAAGGCACTGTTGTAGGTGATCTTTTATTTGAAGGGGCTTATGCTGCTTACAATGCGACACAAGGTAAAGATTCAGCAGATATCTGGAGACATTCTTGGTACAGCTTTATGGATCCTAAGCTTTGGAAGGATGGCAAATATATTGGTTGGGTGAAAGATGCAGATCAAGCTAAACTTTATACTCGAAAAGATGGAAGTATTATGCCTGAAATAAAAAGATATGTTGATAATGCTAATCTAGTACAGAAACATCTTGATTTATACAATAATGTTTTTAGTGCCAGCCTACAAGATCCAACGATACAGGTTGGAGCTGTAGGAGAAGCGAGTAAAAAAGTAACACAAGCAAAAACTGACTTAGATTTATTTAATGAGGAAATATACAAAAAAGGTGGAATGAATAAAATCATTGGTGAATTAGAACGAGACTATAAAACTTATAGTGAGCGTGAAGAAGTTATGGCAGGTAGAGAAGAGCAAGTTAAAAAAGATTGGTTTGAAAAGGCACGAGATGAGTGGGGAGCTTTTCCAAAAGACAGAGAATTTCATGACATGAGTGATGTAGAACGGAAAAGAAAATATGATCAAAGATATGAAGACATGGAAGCAGCAAATCCACTTAAATCAGTTTTTTCATCTCCAGAAATGATGGCTGATTATTTTGTTAGTGATGACATGGCGCAAGAATATCTAAAAAAATATTTTCCATTATCTTATGGACATGTTTCATCAAAACGTATGCTCCCCTCTGCTAAACAAGATGTGTTTCGTCTTTTAAGAGAAGATCCTGAATATAATCAATATATTCATTCAATGGCTTCCGCCTATGATCCCACATTACAAGGAACACAATATAACACAGGAGGCCGTGTTGGTTTTAAAGCTGGCGGATTTGACAAAGGTCGAAGAGCCTTTATGAAATGGCTCGCTGGAATTACCGGCGCTGGAATTGCAACAGGAACAGGACTTCTTAAATGGGGTAAGGTTGCTGGTAAAGGAAAAACAGCTGTTCAAGTTGGAGATAAAATTATTCAAAGCACTCAAGGTATGCCCGACTGGTTTATTCCGCTGGTAAATAGAGTTGTGAAGGAAGGCGACGATGTTACCAAGAAGCTAGGAACGGTTGAACGAGAAATTGTTCATACTAAAAAAATTGGCAAAGGAGAAGAAGCCACAGTTTACCAGAATCTAGATACAGGAAATGTTAGAGTGGACTATGACTCGCCTCATAACCTGGGTGAGGGCATAGGACCTGTTTCATTGGAATACAGAGCCCCTCAAGTTATTGATGAAGGTAAGCATGCCGGTAAAAAAACAAACCCAGAATTTGAAGCATACGAACCCGAACCTGTAGGTTATACACATGGTCCTGATGATTATGCAATTGAATGGGACGGAACAAATATTGTAGGTCGAGCTGAGGACTTAGTATCGGATACTAGTAAGCTTAAGGAATTTGCAATAAAGAAAAAACCGACAATGAAAGAAATTGTAATTCGTAAAAAGAAAAAAGATCAAGTGAATGCAATACATAAAGATGAATCGGATTACATAGCAACTAAACAGGGAGAAGGCGAATGGGACGATTATCTTCCAGATATAGATGATATGGATTATTAATGGCGCTAAGCAGATCCAGTTTTGGTAAATTAACCTCGACAACACCCCCTCAAAAAGGGCCCTGTTCACAAGGCTTGAATAATATATATAAAAAGGTTAAAACAGTTAACGCGGAGAATTTAAATGGCAGATATAGACAAAGCTCTACCCAACGTAAAGCAAACAGTAAATTTACCTAGTCCTAAGGACGTTGAAATACAACAACAGCAAGTTGCTCAAAAAGCACTTGAGCCTGTAGATATTCAACGAAATGAAGATGGTAGTGCCGATATTACTTTTGATCCTCGAATGGTAAATCCAGGAAACGATCAAGGTCATTTTTCCAATTTAGCAGAATTACTCCCTGATGATGTTATAGATCCATTGGGACATAAACTTTATAGTGATTATACTGATTACAAAAATTCTAGAAAAGATTGGGAACGAGCTTATATCTCAGGACTGGATCTTTTAGGTTTTAAATACGAAGACAGATCAGAGCCTTTCAAAGGAGCATCTGGCGCCTCGCATCCCGTACTTGCAGAAGCAGTTACACAATTTCAATCACTCGCTTATAAAGAATTATTACCCTCAAACGGTCCAGTAAGAGCACAAATTATTGGAATGCCAACTCCACAAAAAGAACAACAGGCAAGTCGAGTTAAAGATTACATGAACTGGCAAATTATGGATCAAATGAAAGAGTATGAGCCAGAATTTGATCAGATGTTATTTAATTTACCTTTAGCAGGATCTACTTTCAAAAAAATTTACTATGATGATTTAATGCAGAGAGCAGTTTCTAAATTTGTTCCTGCAGATGATTTGGTGGTGCCTTACACAGCAACATCATTAGATGATTGTGAGTCTGTTATTCATATTATCAAGATGACAGAAAATGAACTAAGAAAAAAACAAGTTGGAGGATTCTATAGAGATATTGAAGTTAATCCTTCTTATATGCAAGAAACTGAAATTCAGAAAAAAGAAAGAGCTTTAGAAGGAGCCTCTAAGGGAAGAGATGAACGTATGTTCACAATCTTAGAATGTCATGTCAATGTAGATTTAGAAGGTTTTGAAGACATAGATCCAACAAGTGGCGAGCCAACAGGAATTAAATTACCTTACATTGTTGCCATAGAAGAAGGCACAAGAAAAGTTTTATCAATTAGAAGAAATTATGATGTCAGAGACATGATGAAAAAGAAAATAGATTATTTTGTTCATTTTAAATTTTTACCAGGACTTGGTTTTTATGGTTTTGGTTTAATCCATATGATTGGTGGATTATCACGAACAGCAACAGCAGCACTTAGACAATTACTGGATGCAGGAACTTTATCGAATTTACCCGCTGGATTTAAAATGCGTGGAATTAAAATGAGAGACGAAGCACAAGCGATTCAACCTGGAGAATTTAGAGATGTAGATGCACCAGGTGGAAATTTAAAAGACGCGTTTATGATGCTTCCGTTTAAAGAACCCTCTCAAACCTTATTAGCTTTAATGGGAGTCGTGGTACAAGCAGGACAACGATTCGCTTCTATAGCGGACCTGCAAGTGGGCGAAGGGAATCAACAAGCAGCTGTGGGCACGACTGTAGCCTTGTTAGAAAGAGGTTCAAGAACCATGTCGGCCATACATAAAAGATTGTATGCATCGATGAAAAGAGAATTTAATTTATTAGCAAGAGTATTTAAGATTTATCTACCACCCGTATATCCATACGATGTTGTTGGAGGCCAAAGGCAAATTATGCAAGCGGACTTTGATGACAGAGTAGATATTCTGCCAGTTGCGGATCCGAATATCTTTAGTCAGACTCAACGAATCTCTCTCGCACAAACGGAGCTGCAATTGGCGGCCTCAAATCCAAGAATGCACAATCAATACGAAGTGTATCGAAACATGTATGAGGCTTTAGGGGTTAAAGATATCGATTTAATATTAAAAAAACCACCTCAACCCATGCCAAAGGATCCAGCACTCGAACATATTGATGCTTTAGGCGGAATTCCATTCAGAGCGTATCCTGGGCAGGATCACAGAGCACATATTACAGCGCATTTAAACTTTATGGCAACGAATATGGCAAGAGGAGCGCCTATGATGAACGCTGCAATTGAAAAAAATTGCTTAGAACACATTTCTTTAATGGCACAAGAACAAGTGGAATTAGAATTTAGAGAAGAAATACAACAGATGCAGCAACATCAAATGGGAATGAAACAAAATCCTCAAATGCAAGCTGCAGCGAATACACCTCAAATGCAACAGATTCATGCACAGATGCAACAGACACAACAAAAGATTGATGCAAGAAAAGCAGTTTTAGTTGCTGAAATGATGGAAGACTTCATGAAGGAAGAGAAAAAAGTCACTTCTCAATTTGACCATGACCCTATTGCTAAGTTAAGATCAAGAGAACTCGACATTAGGGCTCTTGACAATGAAGCGAAAAGAAAAGAAGCTCAGGAAAGACTTAATATTGATAATATGAAGGCTTTAATGAATCAAGATATTCAAGAAACGAAAATTGATCAAAATGAAGAATTGGCTGAACTTAGAGCAGATACTTCAATTGAAAAACAAGAAATGGCTAATGCTAATAGACTTAAACTAGCTGGTATGAAGCCAAAAACAAATGGAAGGAGTAAATAATGGCTTGGTTTGGACTAGCAAAAATAGCTTTACAAGCGGGAAGTAAGCTGTACACAAATAGGCAACGTACGAAAATGGCGATGTCTGATGCACGGCTTATGCATGCAGAGCGTATGGCCCGAGGTGAGGAATCTTACCAGGGCAAGCTTTTAGAAGCTCGGCAAAACGACTACAAGGACGAAATCGTTTTGGCGATACTTACGCTCCCGATAATTGTGCTCGCCTGGTCGGTCTGGACAGAGGATCCGGCGGCTATGCAGAAGATAGATATCTTTTTTGAGTATTTCTCGAATCTGCCAAAATGGTTTACAAATTTATGGATACTTGTAGTTGCCAGCGTATTTGGTATAAAGGGAACTCAAATATTCCGTAATGGAGGTAAAAAATAATGGGTTGGTCAACTATTCCAAAAGTAATTACAGGCGTTAAAGCTCTTTCAAAAATGAAAGGTCAAAAGACAGTTGGTCAAGTTAAACTTGACGCAGCAAAAGCAAAATTAAAAATGGCTAAAGAGAATTTAGAACAAACATTCAAAAAGACGGATGAAAGTCTTAAAAAATTGAAAAAAACAACAGACAGAATTAAATGGTATCAAAAAGCTGCTAATAAGAAACGATATTCAAAACATTATTACGCTCCAAAGGATTTTTAATATGGTAAACCCTAGATGGCGACCAACAATCGCAAATTCAAGAATTCCTGGTAGAAAAAAGAAAAAGGACACTACGCAACAAGACTTTTCTATTCCTGAAACGGAAGAATACATCGGAACTCACATTAAAAGTGATTTAGGTGGTAAGAAAGTATCAAATAAAAGTTATGAGAAATATTATAAAGGAATGATTTAGTGGACCCCTTAGTTATCGTTGCTAAGCTACAAAGAATCCTACAACAAAATCTTCAACGTGTTGGAGACGCTATGATTAGTGGTGGTGTTGACAATATGGAGAAATATCAGTATATGTTGGGACAGGCACGTACCTACCAGTATATGCTTCAGGAAATCTCTAACCTGCTAAAAGCAAAGGAGCAACAAGATGAAAAAGGAAACGTTATCGACCTCGGAAAAGGAAGTCCCAAAACATAAAAATGCTTTGGAAGAAAAGTACAAATCTGAACCTACAAAAGAACCTTTAAATCCCGAAAATATTCAAGAACAAAAATCCCAGTTGCCCGTCCCTAGCGGATGGCGTCTATTGGTTTTGCCTTTTACACCCAAAGAAAAAACAAAAGGTGGAATCCTTTATGCTCAAGAATCTTTAGACAAAGTGAGAATTGCCGTAAACTGCGGCTATGTGTTGAAGATGGGTCCGTTGGCCTATCACGACCGAGAAAAATTTCCAACGGGACCGTGGTGTAAAACAGGACA
>VTLG01004749.1_pt1 | contig 14391 bp, 20 predicted proteins | sample 4694571 | NCBI WGS metagenome assembly VTLG01 (sample SAMN12604809, study PRJNA352737) | marine metagenome | biome: ENVO:00000447; feature: ENVO:00000209|ENVO:00000569|ENVO:01000036; material: ENVO:00002151; isolation source: viral sequences binned using virsorter ...
GCTCCTGCTCCTGCACCGTTAGCACCATTACCTGCTTTAGAGATATTGGTATTAACCCAAGTAGGAAGAGAGCCTAGTTTACGAACTGTGCCTGTACCAGCCATAGCTATCTTGGCGATATTAACACCTACCATAGCTCTTTCCATATCACGCTTTAATTCTTTTGCGCTTTTGGACATCTGATATGCAAGTTCTTCTTTACGACCAGCCTTGCTAACAGCGTCAAGAGTGCCAGTAACAAGAGTAGTTTTCCAACTGATCTGACAGATATTACCAACTCTGGTAGTAGCTGACGGAGTAGCTGCTGTAAGTGTTGCACCTTCTTCTTTGTGGTTATCAGCCGCAGCAGAAAGTGAATCAGTTTGCCACTCATGGTTTACGGCAATCGCGTCAGTGCGACTACCCATAGACATGAAAGGCGTATCGGTTGGAGAGATGTCGTATATAACATTCTCCAAGTCTTCGCGCAAACCCTTCGCTGTAAACGAAGTGTATGTGCCTGTTGGTTGTGCCATTGTATTATTTCCTTATGTTGAAAGTTAAGAGTTAATTAAGTCCAGAAAAACATTTGCTGCATCTCGCTGATGCCCTGTTTTCGCTAACCTCTCTCGCTTTGCCTGTACACCTTTTTTAACTCGTTGAGCTTTTGTTTGAGGTGTACCTGACTTTACAACTTTAGGAACAGTTTTAGTTTTCTTTGCAGTTGGAACTTTACTACGTCTGTCATTCATCATAGCCTTGTGCAAGACTAAAACAACTCTGTGATCTGTTATTCCATCTACATCTTCTGGTGAAAAACCAAGTCCCAAGGTGTAATCCCTGAGTTCATTCTTTAAATTAGAAGACGGGTCTGCATACTCTGGTAATGCTTTTACAAGAGACTCAGCTTCTTTCTGAATTTTTTCTTGCAAAACACTTTGCATTTCTGTTTGACTTTGTTGAGCAACTCTGTTTTGTTCTTGTTGTACTTGAGTTACCCTGTCCTTTGCATCTTGAAATTCTATACGTTTTTCCATGTAGTCCATTGGATCACTTTCTTTAAGTGCTGCCCAATCAACATTTTGAAAACGATTTAACTCAGCGTTTTGATTCTGAGCCAAGATTTCTAATGCTTGACCATACTTCTGTCTTTCAGCTTGTACTGCTTGTACATTAGCTTCATAGGTTTTTCTCTGTTCCGCTAGAGACTGCGACTTTCGGGTATAATCTGCTTGACGCTGGTATCCGTTTCGTAGTTCATCAAGAGTAACCTCATGTTCTTCACCGTCTACTTTAATAGTATAAGTGCTAGGGGTTTCTATCTCAACTACTTCTTCTTCTACCTCTTCTACTTCTTCCTCTAGTTGATCCTCTTCCACAGACTCAAGAACATTTTCTTCTTCAGTTGTTTCTTCTTCGACTTCTCTAGCTTCTTCTTCTGATTCTTCTTGTAACTGCGAAACTAATTCACTCTCAGATTTGATGATCTTACTATTGGTTTTTTCGACAGCCTGTTCTGGATTAGTGTCATTCTCACTTCCAAACATAATATCGAACATATTAAGTTGTGGCTGTTTGACTTCCCCTTCGGGATTAGTCGATGCCTCACTCATATTTTATTTACCTTCCGTTATTTCAATTTTATAATTTTGTATTAAAGATGTTAATTCTTCTTCTATAGAACGTATAGCATCTAGTTTCATCCAACACTTTTCTCTATCTTCTGTGTATTCTGAAATGCTCCACTCATGTATTATTGTTTCTTTAAGATGTTGTAACGAGTCTTTAAATATTGGGTTATCTAATATTAAACTAGCTTGGTTAGCTCTTTCTCTAATATCCATTATTTATGTTTTTGTAAAACTCCATCTGTTCCACTATATGTAGAATTGCCAACAATTTCTCCTTTGGCAAATCTGTTCCCACTACCAGCAGGAGGAATAGTTGGGGAATTGCCCCCTTTAGAAGGTACAGCTTTATTGCCTACCTTACCATGTACATTTCCAGCGTATTCTTTTGGCATTTTAATTTCCTCTTTAAAAAATTTTTATTTTTCGTTTTAATTCTTTTTTAAAAAAATCAGTTACTCTATCGTCAAAATCTTCTGCTCTGTTACTAAAAGTTTTATCTTCAAACGGAACTCTTGTAGAAAGTTTTTTTGCGTCTCTTAAGTCTCTTAAAACAGAATCATATTCTTTTTCAGCTGCTCTAACTCTTGCATCTCCACTACTATCTGGTTTTAATAAATTAGATTTTTTTGCTTGCTTTACTTTTTCTTTTCGTTTTTTTGCTAACTTTTGCATTGTATTAAGTCGTTGTCTTCGCCTACCTGTTTCTAAAGCTTGCGCTCCTTTTTTAGTAGCCATACCATAGTCCATTTTAATTTCCTCTTACCACTTTTTACAAGACCAATATCTTGCTGTTAATTTACTAGGTGGGCTAGTGTCACACTTATGTCTAGCCCTAAAACTTTTTCTACGTTTAGGCTGATCCTTTTTAATACTCATATTAGGATCACCAAACCTAATTAACTTTGTTGTACTACCTTGTTTAGCTAATACAGCAAACTTTTTGTTTTTATTGTTAGGGGTTCTTTTAGGTTTGTTATACCCCGAAAACCTTTCTCCTCTGTATTCAATCATGTTTTTATAATAAAGTTTATAGGTTGAGCTTTTAATACTGCTGAACCAGCAGCGCCACTAGCAGTTACAGCTGTTCCTAGAGAAAAACCAGAACCTACACCCACAGGAAAAAATGTTCTATAATCAGGAACTTTAAAGTCAGAACCAGATGTTCCAAATACTGTTCCTATAACTCCATACAAACCACTATAAGTAGAAGTTGAATAAGCAGAGCCATCGCAAATAAGCCAATCACGTACTCCACTAATTGTTTCTGTAGTAGGTGTAGTATTAGATGCAAACATAACAATAGACCCTATTTCAAATCCTAGTTTATTCATTTGAGTGGAAGTTTGTGTAACAGCTGTTGTAGCTAAACCAGGAAATTGTGCTTTCAACACAGACTTAATAAGTCTAAGGTGATCGTCACCTTCTGAAATATTATCACTAGCCGCTGGATTAGAAGTGTTAAGTTGGCTAATATAAGTGGCAGATTCTACGGTCATTTTTTAGTCCCTTTTCCTATTTTACCATTATTATAAGGTTTTGTCAATCATTGTTTATACTTACCGTACCAAAATTTACTAGCTGCCCTTAACTGAGTATTAATAGTTCTTACTAATTCTGCTTCTTCTTTTATGATATTGTAGTATCCTACACACATTTCTGAATCAGTTTCGTTTATCATAGCATCTGCTAGTTCTATAACTCTATCAATATGATTGCAACTATCAGGAGGAATATTAGGTCTTATTAATTTTCTTGGCATAATTTATTATTCGCTAAGCTGAGGCCAGTCAAATAGTATTCCTGATTTGTTTCCACTATTGTCCCATGTTAAAAACAAAGCATCTAAAGCTGCTGTATTTGCTGCGTTATCTATAGCAGTTTCCATAGCAGTTGCTTTTGTTCTAATACTATCTCTCCATGTTTGTATATTAGAAGGTATAGCTGTTCCTTTATCTGCTTTTCTTATAATTGCCCAATCAGTATTTAACAACATTTGTCCTTGTTGATGTTTAACTTCATTTTTTAAAATAGACTTTACACCTAAGACAGAACCAGAATCGTTAAGGGGTTTTGCAGTCTTAATAATTTTTCCTTTTTCATCATGTGTCCAAACATATAAAGAACTATTAGGCGGCTCTTCAAAAATAATTTCTGTAATGCCCATAGATTTTTTTACACTTGAATCCCAAATATGCCAATTTGAAGGGTGAACTACTCCTTGATCGTCCTTCCAAGATTTATTAGGGCTAATAATTTTATCTTTATATTTAAACATAATTTCCTCTTACATTGCATTTGCTAGTTTAAATGGACTATTTGCCCAGGACATATACAAGTAGGTTTCAGCACTGGCATTAAAAGTACCATTAGATGTCTTTAACTTAAAACCATTTGCGTAAAAATCTATTCCTCTATCAGCAGCACTATTAAACTCTGCTGCGTTAGTATCAGGTCTTAATACTCTTTGCATTACATTTAAGTTTCCGTTACCTGATCTTGACATATCATATATGCCCCAATCGTCTACACTACTAAGTTCCTTTACAATTAAAATTGAAGGTTTGTGTCCTGTTCCAACAAAAGTCCCATCTGAATTTCCATTTCCAATATATCTTCCAAACGCTGACACTCCGTCTGTTGGAGCAAAAACATACGCTACATAAGTGTTACCGTCTCCTCCAACAGCAGCATTACTATTTATTTGCCAAGTTGTTGATGTCGGAGCAATAGAAGCAGATCGTGTTCCTTCTGCTGCATTGGTATCCAGATATACTTGCCCTGTATTACCATTTATCATACCGTCAACCCAAACATTCCAATTCGTTGCACCGTTCAATCGCTTTGTAATTATACAAGCAGGGGCAACACCTAGACCATGACCAACAGTTTCTGTCGCTCCTCCACCTGTGTAAGTTACAATCGAGAATCCAGCAGAAGGATTTGCACTCACTGTGCTGGTAATATCACCATCACTATTACTGACAGTTCCATTTCCCATTTTCCATTGCCATGCAACAAATGCTTCTCCACTGTCGTTGTAACCATTAGCACCTGTGCCAAGTTGAAACCCATTAGAATTAAAACCAGTAACACCTGCTGAATCTGTTGTTTCTGCTGTATCTGCATCTGAGTTTATTTCTTTTGTTGCACCTCTAACAGCGTCTACAATTTTATGTTCATCAGCTTGTGTTCGGTTTTTAATCCATACTAAATCAGGTTGAAAGGTAGCACCTGCTCCGTTTTTATGTTTACCTATTTGAGCAATAGCTCTGGCACTACCGTTACCACTATACTCTGTTGCTTGGCAAACACTAGAAGGATCGTTAACACCTGGGTCACTAAGGTTAGTAACACATACAGTATTAAAATTAGTTGGAGGTGTATACGCAAGAGTGCGTTGTCCAAAATTTACACTGACTTCGGGAGAACTTTCTCCACCAACAGAAGGCCAAAAGTAACCATTACCGTCATCAGAAGTTATAGTTGCTGTTGCATTAGCACCTGTTGATGGATTACCACCAGTTCCACCACTACTGTCAAACCAAGTGTTATTTTGCCCAAACCAAATCTTACCTGTAGAAGCATCAAAGGCGCATTGAAAAGTGTCTGTCGCTGCTACTGTTCTGCTTAAAGTTTGAGATGGTGTTGCTGAGCCACCATTATGAATAAGTAATTGACCTGTTCCATTAATTAACATACCTGCTGCTTTACCAGAAGTTCCGCTACCACCAGGATAAATGTAGCGTTGTCCTGCCGATCCTTCAGCTGTAATTTCACTAATCCAACCGCAACCGCCTTTATTAGAAGCAGCTGCTACTTTCCATTCGTAATACCATTTACTATTTTTTACAGCTAGTGTACCAGCAGTAGCTCTAGGTGTTGTGTCGGATGCTTGATAATCTAGGTTTCCATTAGAAGGTTTATTAGTTGTTTTAATAGCTGTGTTCCAAACACAATGATTATTTGTTGGAGAATCGGTAAGCTGGTTTGTAGCATCTACATTACCGACTGAAAGATTGTGTCCTTCTCCAGAAGAGTCTTCTCCTAACGCACTCGCGTTTCCATATTTCAAATAAAATCCATTTGTTCCATATGAACCACCTGTATATTCTTTAGGAACCCAATCATCGTTATTATTGTATTCTCCAAAACTACTAGGAGCTACCGATGTTCCGTCAATATAATGTGTTTCTGCAAGTGTCATATCACCATAATCACCAGGATTAGCAGCAAGATTGTGAACCAGAGCTGTGTTCCATTCTGTTGAAGTTGCATCTTCAGAAGGATAACTACCACTTGCAAAACCTAAGCTTTGATTATTAATGTACAATCTAATTCTATCTGCTTCACTTGATTGCGTAGTGTCAACTTTCCACACTAGGTGATACCAAGCACTTGGGTCACGTATAGCTTGGTATCCTGTAAGATCGCTATTGGCAAACCTGCACATAATAAATCCAGTGCTTTGTATTCTAATACCTTCAAATGATCCGTTTGAAAAAGCTACGTCATTGGCTGCTTTCGTAAGTTTACCAAGCTTAATCCATGTTGAAAGTGTCCACGTTGTCCGACTACCTGCGGAAAAAGTTCTAAACAAACGCTCGGATGAATCATCATCAAAGCGACAAGAGTTATCTATCTCGTAAGTAGAGCCAGCATTTGCAAACCATTGTGATGAAAAATTTGTCATATTAACTAAACGCCAACTGTGGTGCGCCTAGCTGAATACTACCAGAAGCCTTGACGAAGTATGGAACCACATCAACCGCACTTGCTGCGGTGCTAAGTGTAATGCCTCCTCCCGCAGGGCTTTCGTAGTCCGTTCCGAGACTAAGAGTTCTCGATCCTGTTCCGTCTTGGATGAACACAAACACGCCTGCCTGACCCACTGATTCTGTGCTTGGGTTAGCCAAGGTCACGTTACCTGTAAGCGTTAGCACAAAGTTTTGATGAGCCGAAAAGTCAATCGTCACACTGCCTGTGTTTGACGTATCAGTGTCCGTTTCTGCAAGAATAATCGTGCCACCGTTAAGCTGTCCAGCAACCGTTACATTCGTAGTACCTGTCGGAATCTCAATAACATCTGCATCAGCATCGTTCTTAATCGTAACATCGTTAGTCGAGCCTTGACCCGTGAGAATCAGACCTTCGGCAGCAGTATATCCAATAGCGGCAGAATCACTAGCAGCAGTATCTCCATCTGGAGTAAACGTAGCAGCGGTAAGATCTCCAACAACATCAAGCGTACCCTGCATTGTAACGTTCTGTGTTCCCGTAGGGATTTCAATTACATCAGCGTCAGCATCGTTTTTAATAGTAATGTCATTAGTTGACCCCTGACCCGTAAGGATTAAACCTTCAGCAGCAGTGTAACCAATGGCTGCATCATCACCTGCGGCAGTATCTCCTGCTGGCTCAACTGTTCCAGTTGTTGTTACATTTCCAGAAACAGCAAGAACACTTCCGTTAAAAGTTAGGTTAGCTTCCCCGTTAATTGTTGACGAGTCTACGCTGGTAATAACACGGTTGTCGGCAGCATTGGTATAAGATGTTACCGCACCTGCGCTATCAGCAGCCCACTCAACTCCTAATGATTCTGAACTATTAGCTTTAAGGACAGTTCCGTTACTCCCTACAGAAAGAGCTTGTGGGTCAGTAGAACCATCTCCAACTACAACAGCCCCTTTTGCTAATACACTCATAGCCGTAACAGCGCCCGTTCCCGAACCTAAAAGTATCCCACCATCTGTTAAATTTGTAGCACCAGTACCTCCACTGGCTACAGGTATAGTTCCTGTGCTAACTGTAACTGCTCCTGTAGATTGATTAACGGCTATGGGAGTAGTAGCACTAATGCTAGACACCCCTGACAATGCTGATGCTAGGGTGTCTTTTCTAACTTTATGTGTTGTTCCTGCACTAACATCTACAATAGGAAGGACATCATCATTAGCTAAATCTGATTCTGTAATTTCCGTTAAAGCAGTTATTTTTTTATTAGTTGCCATTGTTTATACTCCCTACTACTTTTAAATTAACCTTCTAACCAAGTAACATTTACAGTAGCAGTTCCACTTGCAGTTATAGCAGCAATCGTATCCCCAGGTCTTATTACAAAAATTTCTGAATCACTAACATCTACCTGTACACCAGATGCTACGGCAGCTGTTGGAGTTGCACCTTGACCAGCTATACAAGCTACATATGCTAAAGCTGTTGAAGATATACGAACAAGTGTAACATTGGCTGGACACGCTGAAGATCGCGTTGCTCCAGAAGTAGTAGTAGCAGCTAAGTTTACACTTGAGTTTATTTTATAAAAATTATTCTGTCGTGCCATTGTATTTTTCCCTATGCTTTAATATTTTTGTCAGAGTTCATTTCAAAACCTAGCTCTATACTTTTTAGTCTAAGTTCTTCTTGTCTTACAGCCATCTCATGTTCAGTTTCTATTCTTTCTAGTTCTAGCTTAGCAGCGTCTATTTCAAGTCTTTTTGCTTTTACTTCTGCTTCCATTTGTGTAGCTTTAGCCTGTGTCATCATAGCTTGAGCTTGCACCTGTGCTAATTGTTCTTGAGCAGTTGGGCCAGCTGGTTCGTTACTAGGTTGAGAAACAAACTTGTCTACATTTTTAATTCCCATTTCATCGGCAACTTCTCTCATTAGATTATAAACATTATCTGGTTGGATAATGCCTTGTGTTTGCTGACCTACTTTTTCCATAAGTGAAGCATAGTTGTTTAAATTATTTAATCTAATGTCTTGGTCACCGTATCCAATACCTACTTCTATATCTACATCTAAGTCTTCTCTCCAACTAGAAGGATCAATAGGAAAATAATTATTGTTTACTCTTACAAGTCTTTCTCTATCTTCATAACGCTGTATAAGATTATATATGCTTTTAAACATATGTCTTACACCTGTGTCAGCAAATACTCTAGCTATAAGTTCTAACCGACCTTGAGAATTTGTTAACGCTGCATTAGCTGCACCTTGAGTTACATGAGATTTTAAAACATCTGCTGATAACCCTTGTGTTTGTGGGTTTACTCCTGTACGTCCTGATTTAATATCTTCCCAATATTGTAACATTTGGAAACTATATGGCTGTAAACTAGGTGTTTGTATAGGTTGTAAAGCATTAGGTGAACGTGTTCTTACAATTCCCCCAGGTCTATTTGTTAACAAATCGTCTACGTTTACTTGTCCTTCTACAACTTGGAATCTTCCATTATTTGCTAGATACATATTATCTAGTAAGTTACGTGTTAAAGTTGATCTGATTAACTGAATGTCTTCTACTGTTTCCGCTACACTTAAACCGTAAAACTTATGTGGTATTGGTATAGGACACACAGAACTAAAAGGTATTGTGTCTACTGCTTCTATATCAAGAAGTTCTCCAGATGAGTGTATAATTTTATGTAATACACTTACACCCGAATCGTCCATATCAAGTTTCATATAGGACTCATTTACAATAACTTCTGTTTCTGCGTCCGTTGCTGATTGATTTGGAAACACCCCTGTATCATCGTAAGAATGTCTTGCCATATACTCTTGGCTTGTTGTAATAGCGTCTGCTTCGCTTGTAAACCCAGGAAGATCTTCAACAATATCTGGGTCGTATCCCATTTTGATAAGATCACTCTTAGACTTATGTGACCTATGGCAAATAAACCTAGCATCTTCTATAGTCTTAGCACCCCTGTCTATAAGAAACTCTTCTGGAGGTACATTTTCTAAAGTAACTTTACCGTTTGTTGTTGTTCTAGCAAAAGTAGCATTGTGTTTTAGAATTTCTATTTCTTCAACCATGCCTGTTTCAGCGTTCATTACTTCGACAATTTCAGTTATTTGTTCGTGTTCTACAATCTCTAAATCATCGTCTTGCTCTAATAAAGAATACTCTTGGTCTGTAAGATTAGCATAGTCTTCTGTAGTTATGTCTTCAATTTCTTCCCAATAATGTTTTACAATTCCTATCTTTTGCATAAGAGCATCTAAGAACAAATTGTATAATATCATAAAACCATTGTTCTGTTTGTAGAACACATGGTTAACATACTTAGTTGCTTGCTCTGCTGTAGCTTCGTCTTCTGGCCCCTCTGGAACAAAGCGTACTACACTGTCTCCCGCTGTAAAAATCCTCATTAAAGAGGGCATCATCCACATAATTGTGTCTTGTACGTCTGTTATAACTACTTGTGATCTACCTTCTTCTTCGTTGCCAAACGGTTCTCCGTAGAAATATTCCATAGCTTTAGACTGCTGAGAACTTACTTCAGAATCTAAAAAGTCAGAGCTACTATTTATTTCACCCTCTACTAAACTAATAATTTCTTGATCGTCTAGTTCTCTAGCCATTTACATATCACTTTCTTTAACACTGTCGCTTTTTACAACTGGAACACAGTAGGCATTTATTACCTCATATCCCACAGGTGCATATCTTTTATATACAAAAGGCAATCCTTGATTGTTAATATCTTTGTGACATTTTTCTAATGTATCTATAGGATCGCTTGCAACTAGAGTTGGCGTACGCCCTGGATGTGTCAAAAGAATTATACCTACAAAAAATTCAACTATCATAATAAACTTGTAGCCCCTAAAGCTTGAGCAATAGGAGCAACATTAACCTGATGATCTGTTATACTTTGTTTAAAAATATTTAAAGCTGCTTGCCTTTCCGCAGGAGTCAATGGTATCCCAGGTTGTGTTGTTTCGTATCCACTTATATCTGGTGTAAATCCAAGTCCACTAGCACTTCCAACTTTTTTACTCTCTATGTTTTCTTGAGGTGAGTTTGCTCTAGCAAATACAGCATTTCTATGTGCGTCTGCTTCCTCCAATGTTAAAAATACTTTACCCTCTGTTCTAAAACGATTTCCAGCAGGAGTTTCTATTTTTTCTATTGGCAGCACCGTTCCTGTTAAATCTTTACCATCTACTTGAAACCTCTGTGAATTAACAATTCCTAATTGATCTATAGGTGGAGCCATTTCTGGTCTAATTGGTGCTTGTTCTGACGAAAATGTAAAACTTGGGCCTCCTTCTCTACCTTCACTACCAACAGGTGTGCTTCCATCTCCAAAAGACACTCCGTCAAATAAATTTGACGCTGCGTCCATTACACCAGAGTAAGGATTTTTACCTTGAGCAATACTAATAGCATCTTTTCCTAGATTAAATAAACTAAAAACAGGATTAACAAACCCTAATAATCCACTTGCAAATCCCACAGCTTGTCCTAAAGCACTATTAGGATTGCCAAAAACCCTCGATTGTTTAACGCCTGTCCTTGGGTCAGCCACATCTCCATAAACCGTTCCATCTCTAATAGAAATATTAGTAGCTTTTTGATTTATAGCATCGCGTATCATTCCACCTATATCGGATGCTGTAGCATTGCCTTGCTCTGCTATTGAACCATGTACTCCTCCGTCAGGAAGAGAAGGAGGTGCGGGTGCAAACATCTTAAACTATCCCTGCGTTTGAGTATTCAATTTTTTTATCGAAACCATACTTTCTATACTTTGTTTTAGTAGCCATTTTTTCCCCAAACCTTTCAATACTTAATGCAGAGTAACGCATTGCGCTTAAACAATCGTCCTTGATTGCGACCACTTTACCATTCTTTCTATGATAGAGACGAAGCTCCTCAAGGGTATGTACACAGGATTTAAAAATCTGTAAACGACCCGTTTCAAACCGTTGGAGAAGATCGCTAATACCCGCTTCCACAGAATTGTTACCATTTAATGCTCCTTCTACTGGTGGATTCTTAAAGTGTTCTGCTAACATATAGACACCTAAATCTCTATATTGTTGAGCAAGTTGAATCCCTGATCCTTTATCGTGTTGTAATCCGTCATGCGGAAAAGCTACAGGTATCCCCGGTGTTCTTGCGTTTATAACTGCCGCATGAGTCAAAGGTGTTTCTTTGCTTCTCCTGTATTCATCGTAAACATAAATTATATCGTTGTCTGCGTCAAACGCTGTCCAACTAACTGCTGTAGGATGGTCAAATCCAAAGTCTATAGCTGCTAGTCTAGTAAAATGTTCTGGTAGTTCAAAATCTTCTATAGTTATATTATCTTCGTTAATCGGATAGACCAAACCACTTCCAAAAACAGGTATACCCTTGGAACGCATATCGCGCTCGGCGGGGCTGTATACGGCTAGTAACTGCTCTTTTGTAGATGCGTCTAAATGTTCTACATCGTCCCAAGTGGCTGTTGTAAGGCTTTGCCCAGGCTTTAAATCGTTGAGAAAACCGCTGACCACGTTGGTCATTCCACGCTCGGGGGTGAAAGTCATGTAGACGATTCCGTTTGTGTCTACTGTTCTGGTTATACACTGAGAAAAGATTTCCTGCTTTGGTTCCTCATCCAGCCATACAACGTCTATTGCCTCCCCCATGAATTTCTCAAAGCCTTGTTCGTAAGCTTTAAAGACAATCTGAGAGTTTCCTCCCATTTTATGCTTTACCAGTGCGCTACTATGTGCGTTAGGAACCCCTGGTTTACGAACAGTTTCTACAATTTTGTTTAATGGTATTGCCCCTGTTCCTTTTTTACTAGGATCTTGAGGATTACCAAATAATTCTTTTTGTATAATATCCCTTGTTGTATCGTTACTTTCCCCTGCCACCCATACACGCACAGGTCTTTTAAATACTCTACCTTTCCACCATTTCGGATAATCCCCTGTTAGGTGGTAGGCTGTTTCTACCGCACCGCAATAGGTCTTGCCTACTCGGTTTGCTGCCATTAGGATTCTCTGAGCGCAATCGTTTCCCTCAGAGTGAAAAATCTTTTGATACTTATAAGGCTCATAATAGTTAAGCCTTGTTGTTTCTATTCTTCTTTGTTTTTCTTTAAGCAGTTTTAAAGTTTTTGCTCGTTCAGTATACGGTTTCACTTGAGTTTTACAACATTGGACAAGAGTGCTATCTGTTCGTCTAATTCATCGTCCGATAACTCTGTAATTTCTTTGATTGTTGTTTCTTGTTTCTGTATTGCATCATATCCTGCTCTACTAAGAATATCTCTAGCAGCGTTAAGCTTTACGTTTTCTGAATCTGCTGTTCTCATCAGAGACTCTAATACAGACAAGGCAAGTATAGACGTTTCCCCTACTCGTTCGGAGATCCGTTTTTCAATGTGTCTAAAGAGGTGTCTTTGTAGGCGCTTTGCACGATTAGAAGCATTGGATCTTTCAGCAGTATATCCTGCTTCGTGAAAAGCTTTCTCAGGTGTGTAGTTATTATCTACTAAGTTAACAATAAAGTTTTGTTCTTTTTCTGTAAGGCTTTTTTCTAAAGGTTTGGGTTCTTCCAAACTTGCATACATTCCAGTTTTGTAAGCCACTAAGCTCTCCTTGTTAACTTGACTCGTTTAAAGGTAGTCATAAGCTATTATACTATTTTATTAATACTTTGTCAAGAGGGTTTTTCAATTTTCTCCCAAAAGTGAACCCAAAGGACATAACTACTTGTCAACACGGCAGGGGGGTTCTTTTTAAGTTTGTGACAATTTTGCAACAGTATTGTAATAATAATGTCACACTCCCTGGCTGTGACAATTTTGTTACACTGTTGCAACAATGTTGTCACACTTTTCAATTGAGTCAATGTTGTTCAATGTTGAATCAATGTTGAACCAATGTTGAAATATTTTGAGAGAGTGTGAGAGAGAGTGAAGAGGATGTTATATTATAACACAACACATTGATTATATTTATTTTGATTAATTTAAATAAAAGTATTGACAAGACAAAAACATTATATTATATGTAGTATTATAAACATAAACAAAAGGATCAAATGATGTATAGAGAATTATTAGAATCAGTATTGTATCAATGGGCTTGTGGTAACATGTCAACAGATGATGCTAAAAGAATAACTGAACAGCAAGAAGTCGATATTGACTACAGGCAGCAAATAACCGATAATGTCATCATAGGTTATAATGCTAGGACAGGTAGAGAAGAAAGGTTTGAGGTATAACATGAAGTATTTTATTGAACATCACTTCACATATGGTTGGGATATTCTCAATGAGGATAATCCCACATATTATGACACCGCAGAAAAAGCACAAGCAGAAATAGATGACTTGATAGAATAGAAACTGTAAAAATTAATTAAAAGGAAATAAAACAATGGGAATATCTAATCCAGCACACGGGAGCCCACAAGATAGGGGCTCGGCTGATAAATATTACGGGCGACAATACAAACCGCATTATTATAGGCATTTAAAAAGCAAGTCAATTAGAATCACATTAGATTTTATGACTGATAAACAGATAGAAGAATATTCTTTAGGCTATGATACGGAGGAAGACAAAAAAGATTGGGGATGGTGATAAAAAAGTGCTTGACAGAAAAAAAAACTATTGTATAATACACTATTGTGTACACAGTAGAGATACACAATAAAGATTAGTTAATAAATACTATAGTATATCTTATAGTAATCACTTGGTAGCAATATTGTGAGGAAAGAAGATGATTAAAACAAGAACAGAAGCTATGTTAACAGAACAATATAAAAAAGTAATTCGACAGCAGGAAGAGTTGTCTAAACAAAAACAGGATATCATTGAAGCAATGGCCCAGGATTGTGCGCGGCACTATAACAGGATATTTGGTAAGGTAAAGGTAAGAGACGATGCGCTGCGCGATTTGTGATAAAGCATTAATAGCCTCTCAAAAAGTTGAGGAGGATATGTGTTCTGCCTGTAAGCACGAAGTGAGAAAAGCATT
>VTLG01009022.1_pt1 | contig 14390 bp, 17 predicted proteins | sample 4694571 | NCBI WGS metagenome assembly VTLG01 (sample SAMN12604809, study PRJNA352737) | marine metagenome | biome: ENVO:00000447; feature: ENVO:00000209|ENVO:00000569|ENVO:01000036; material: ENVO:00002151; isolation source: viral sequences binned using virsorter ...
CCCTAGTTTTGAATTAACAGTTTGGGATTATTACGATAGAGTAGATGGAGAAGTTTTATCTTTTGATGACTGGTGTTTATATTGGTTAGATATATTAGAGAAGAGAGGTAAAACACAAAAAACATTATCATTCAATCTTCTTGGTGGTATCATTGAAATCGGAACAGACTTTGCAGGTCTAGAATTTAGAAAAGAAGTGTATGAGTTCAATAAAAACATTACTATACTTTCTAAGAAGAAACCACTAAACATTTATATCGGTTATGATAAAAATCATAATGGTATTGAAAAGGAATCTAAATTTTCAATAGAAAAATCTATAGAGAAATCTTTTTCTAGAGGTAAATACGAAGATGCATATAAGTGGAAACCTGAAATTAAATTTTTAGATGTTGACACTATACCCGAATACACTAGACCATATGCAAATCAATCTACATGGTTTACATATAGTCGTTTCCTAATTCCATATCTAGAAAATTATGAAGGGTTTAGTATATTCTTAGACGATGATTTCTTTTTTAAGAAAAGTCCTTTACCAATGTTTTACTATTTAAGTCCTGAAGATGCAGTTGCATGTATTCAATATCCACAGTATAAACATGACAGTGTAAAATTTGATGGAGAAGTGAATATAGATTATCCATGTAAATTATGGTCAAGTATGATGGTGTTTAATAATGGTCATGAGGACTGTAAAAAATTAACACCTGAAGTAGTAAACACATGGACTGGAGCTCAATTACATCAGTTTGAATGGACAGATAAAATTAGTAAGATACCTGAAAAGTATATCTTCGTAGAAGGATATGATAATCCTGAAGATAAATGGGATTGGTCAGGTATACATTTTACAAGAGGTGGCCCATGGATAGATGGTATGGATACATCAGGTCTATCAAATCTTAGTGATTATGAGATGTTAAAAAACCTCTATGAAAGTAAGAATAAATAAGGTATAATAACAGTGAGGTATAAATTATGAATTGTTTAGTATATTGTGAAAATAGTAATCTTTTCATCAGAAAACCAAATGGACTAGAGTATCAATTTGATAATGTTGATGCACCTGCATTAGGTTTTAAATATGATGTCTTGGTTTACGATGACATAGAAATTAAAATAGAAAACTGGGATGATAGTAAATCATTTGACCAACAAGAACAACTACCCTTAACAGAAACAGACATTCAAGCAGTAGAAGATTATATTAAGATTTCAGAACCACCAGTAGGTGTGACACTGCAATCTCAGTATGCAGGAAGATTGAAAGACCTAGAAGGTGATGCAATCCAATCTTCATTACAAACTTGGGGATTCAGTAGTGTTGATTATGTTCTTGCATCTGCAAGGAGTGGGTCTAATCATCCACAAAGGTCTAATGCAAGAAGAGTATTAGAATACTTTGATGCAGTGGGAACAGTTATAGATGGTCTTATTAATGAGATTTATGCAACAAGAGAAGACATATTAAAACCTTTTGAGGATTACATGTCTGCAATACCTAGATGTCCCGACCATCCTGATAGACCCCAGTGAATTTAGAGATTGAATATATTGATGAACCTTTCAATATATCTGAACTTCCTCTAAAGAAAGTTTATGTTTTAGACGATTGGTTATCACCTGAATTACATCATCACTTTGACTCAATGATAAGTCAGAGACAGATATGGTCTAAAACAAATCAAGTAGGTTCAAAACACCCAACAGGTTTACCACATCATTCTTTATGGGGTGCAAGTTTCTTTAGAAATGATATGCAACCTGACACTGATGCAGATTTAATTGATTTACATTTTGTTAATTATTTAATAAGAAGATTACAAACTGAGTTTGGTTTTGAGTGGGTTAGATTTCAATATGCAGGTCTTAACTCACAAACTATGGGTCAACATGGAACAACACATAGTGATTGTCAAGATGAAGATGAGTGGAACTTATCTTTCTTATATTACCCAAACAGATATTGGAATCCTGAATGGGGTGGAACATTGAGATTTTATGATGAACACCAACAGGGTTTAGATGGAAGAAATGAACACATCACAAACCATCAAATAGGTGAGGTTGATTTTAAATCAAATAGATTATTAATGTTTGATGGAAGAATACCACATGGTGCAGATGCACCACACGATAGAGCTAGATATGCAGATAGAAGGTCTCTAGTTGTTAGAGGAGACGAGATACGATTATGCCGACAATAGATTTTATAACATATGATGAAGAATGTTTGAGAGACTTCAAACCAGTTCTTGCAAAAGAATATCTTCCCGAATGGTGGAAGAATCAAAAAATACATGAAACAAATTTAGGAATATCAGGTCATACAATACAAGCTTGTCCTGCAATGTCTGATTGGTTGACCATAGGTTGGTATATCATTGCAAACAGAGACCATAAAATAATGTGCGGAGAAGAGTATGGTGAAGACAGAGATATGCAACACCATGATATGTCTAGTGATGCATCACCAAGTCATCCTCATTCTCAGTTCGGCCCTTTTGCATTCTTAGATGAACATCCAATCAAAGATGCATTTAAATTTAAAATGCCTTGGAATACAGTATTACCTGAAGGTTATTCAATGTTTTATTTTGACCCATTTCTATTTCAAAACAAATGGTTTTCAACATGGCCAGGAATTATAGATGGGGATACCTTTAATAAGAATATGGACAATGCACAACTTATTTTATATCCTAGACAAAGTAAATCATTTACTATAAAGAAAGGAACACCTATATGTCAAATCATCCCGTTTAGAAGAGAGGAATGGGTTGCAACATATCAATTAAGAGGGTATAATGACTTTGTGACTAATCTAAGTCATCATACAACTCAACATGAACCCATACCTACTAATAGAACAATGGAAGAAAGTGAACCTTTGTTGAATAGAGATGGAACTAGATTTAAATCGGGTGGATATAGAAAGAATGGAATGTGGAAACCTAAAGGTAAATACTTTAGTGAAGAAAGTCCACCACCTGAGTGTCCTATGCATAAAGGAGAAGACGATGTCAGTTAGATTATTATTTCCAACTTATGTGTTTGAAAGAAATCTTTTAGACACTAACTTACCTGAAGATAGAGGATTATCTCAACAATACATGGAACAATTAGTAAGAGAGTGTAATGCAATGAGAAGAAAAGACCCAGTCGGAAGACAACTCTCTAATCAATATACAGGATGGCAGTCTAATGATGGTTGTGAATCACATCCTGCATTTCAACCATTAATTAAAAGAATAGAAAGAACATTTTATGATGAGGTGTGGCCTTTTCATGGATTAGATGAAACAGAGTGTCAGATGGATGTTGGTAATATGTGGTTGAATATAAATGATAAGGGTGCATGGAACGCTCCTCATTTACATCCAGGCTGTTGGTATTCGGGTGTATTCTATATTCGTGCAGATGGTGACGAAGGAGACATTAGTTTTATTGATAAAGATATCAAGGTAGTTCAAGATTGTCCTATGCATCCTAGAACTAGACAAGAAGTAAACTACACTCCTGTATCAGGAGAACTAATTCTTTTTCCAAGTGGAACTATGCATATGGTAAAACCTAATCCAACTGATAAAGATAGATATAGTGTTTCATTTAATATGAGAGTGTTCAATAGAATGGAAGGAAGTCATGATAATTGGAATCCTGATGAGTTTAGTTTTAACCTAGACCCTAATGGAAATCCAATCTTTTAACAGTCCAATACTCTAAATAGTAGTATGGAATTTGACAATCATATAATTTGGAACATCTTACTCACAATGATTATAGGCCCACTTGGGTTTTTAGTCCGTAATGCTTTATCAGAATTAAAGAGAGTTGATATTCTTCTTAATAGAACAAGAGAAGAAATCGGTAAAGAATATGTCACTAGGGATGAGTTAGAAAAGGATATGGAAAGATTACACGATATCCTTAACAAAATAGATGAAAAAATTGACAGACTTCAACATAAAACCTACTTCCAAGAATAAAAATGTCATAAATAGTAATAAACAGGATTTATTACTATGTCAGAACCAAATTCAAAAGCATCATTAAAAGAATATATTAAAAGAAGACTTGGAGCTCCAGTTCTAGAAATCAATGTGGACGATGACCAGTTTGATGACAGAATTGATGAAGCACTTCAGTATTTCAGAGAATTCCATTACGATGGTTCTATCAGGACATACCTAAAACATTCAATGACGAATGCAAAGTTGACTTCAATGAAAGAAGATGAAACTTTCACAGAAACTTCTGCAGGGACACATGATTACACAGATGAACAGTTTAAACATCAGAAGAATTACATAGTTCTTCCTGAATTTGTATTATCAGTAATACAAGTATATCCATTTAATGACAAACATAATCTTAATATGTTTGACCTTAGATATCAATTGAGATTAAATGATATCTATGACTTAACTGCAACAAATATACTTTATTATGAACAAGTTCAACAACACATTCAAATGTTAGACAACATTCTTGTTGGTCAAACACCTATTCGTTATAACACTCATATGAATAGATTATACTTTGACGGAGATGTTGACATGATAAACGACAATGAGTTCCTTTTAATTGAATGTTATAGGAAGTTAGACCCAACAGATTTCACAGATATTTACAATGACATGTGGTTGAAAAAATATGCAACTGCATTAGTCAAGTATCAATGGGGTGAGAACCTTTCCAAGTTCTCAGGTATTGCACTGCCTGGCGGTGTGACACTTGATGCACAAACTATGAAGGAAGAGGCACTAGCGGAGATTCAAAGACTTGAAGAAGAATCAAGATTGAATTATGAATTACCCGTTATGGATATGATAGGATAATTAAATGCCAACAAATGTATACTTTAACCATGCAGTCAATACTGAACAACATCTATATGAAGATTTAGTTGTTGAGTCGTTAAGATTCTATGGACACGAAACATATTACTTACCTAGAGAAATAGTAGAAGAAGATTCTATTCTAGGGGAAGATGTTCAATCTAAATTTGGTGATTCATATAGTGTTGAAATGTATATTGAAAACACTGATGGTTTTGAAGGAGAAGGAGATTTATTCAGTAAGTTTGGTGTTAGAGTTGCAGACCAAGCTACATTTGTATTATCATTGAGGTCATGGGAAAGGTTTATTTCACTTGATTCCAATCTTGCAACTTCACTTAGACCAAATGAAGGTGATTTAATTTACCTACCATTCTCAGGTTCATTATTTGAAATCAAATTTGTAGAACATGAAAATCCTTTCTATCAAGTCGGTAAACTATTTGTATTCAAACTTAGGTGTGAACTATTTGAATATAGTGGTGAAGACTTTGACACTGGTGTTGATTCAATTGATATTGTTGAAGACCAACAAGCATATAGTATTGAGATGACAATGAACTCAGGTGGAAGTGGAACATATTATGTAAACGAAAATGTGACACTAAGTGGGTCAACAGTTGGTGAAGTAGTATCTTGGATACCAAATACAAGAGTTCTTACAATCAAAGATAACACTGCAACACTTCAGGTCGGTGATACAATAGTGGGTGCAACAAATGGTGCATCATATACTATTCAAACCATTACTGATGTTATGACTTTTGCAAACGATGGTAATGCACAGAACAAAGATTTTGAAGATAAGGACAACGATTACTTAGACTTTAGTGAAACAAATCCATTTGGAGAACCATAATGATAGAAAAAATAATTGCAGACCATTTAGGTCTTGATTTGTCAGAAGTGACAGACGATAAACATATTATAGATGATTTAGGTGCAGATTCTTTGCATACTGTAGAATTAATAATGCAACTAGAAGAACAGTATGATATAGACATACCTGATGAAGATGCAGAAAACTTAGATACAGTTTTAAAAATAAAAGAGTATATCAGGGATTATGCATAATGTTCGGAACATATTTCTATAATGAGACCATAAGAAGAAGTGTATCAATATTTGGAACTCTCTTCAATAACATCAAGGTCAAGAAAACTAAAGCAGACGGAACTGTTTTAACAGAACAATTAGTTCCTATTTCATACGGCCCAAAACAAAAGTTTTTACAAAGACTTGCAGAAGAACCAAATCTATCAGATGGTAATAGAACACAAATCAGTTTACCTCGTATGGCATTCCAAGTCAGTGGTTTTGAATATGACCAAGCAAGACAACAAAATAAATTAATCCGACATGCAAAAACAACATTAGAAACAAATGGAGAGGATAGAAAGTTTCAATATAACCCTGCACCATACAACTTAAATTTTACACTTAGTGTTCTTGCAAAGAACATGAGTGATGCATTACAAATCACTGAACAAATTTTACCATACTTTCAACCTGAATATACAGTCACCATGAAAATGATTGATTCAATGTCAGATGTTAGGGATGTTCCAGTAATATTAAATTCCGTATCAATGGATGACCAATTTGAAGGAACTTTTGAAGAAAGAAGAGTTATTGAATTCAATTTAGAATTTACTATGAAACTATACTTCTTCGGCCCTGTATACACTGGTGATGTTATTACAAATGTTATTGAAAGAGAATATATCAATGACTCTGTATCAGGTCAGTTTACAACATCACAAATCAATGAAAGTGGATTGGTCAAAGAAGTTAAACACTATGAACCTGCATTCTCAGCCGTATCAAATGCAGTATCTAACTCAACTACAGTGACTTTTCCAACTGCAATAAATAGTTCTATAAGTGTTGGTGATGAAGTATTCTATACAGGAAATACACCTAATCCAACTATTAGTAGTATTGCAAGTGATAAACTTTCAATAGTTTTAAGTGCAAATGTGACGATTGCAAATCCAACAACTTTGATGTTTGTTGGTTCAGTTCAACCATCTGATGCATTTGTAGTTGCAGAAACAGTGACATTTTATGATGATGGTGCTAAAGAAACATTTAGTGAAACCGATGACAGTTAATTATGCCAAAAGATATAGACAAACAACTGGATGATATCCTAGATATCAGTCAGGATATAAAAAAGAAATCAACCGAAGTAGTCAAAGTTCCTGAAAGAACGGAACATGCAGAGACCGACTACAGATATGCCCGTGAGAACCTCTATAACCTCGTAGAACGAGGTCAAGATGCAATAGATGGTATATTAGACCTATCAAAAGAAACAGAGAGTCCTAGAGCATATGAGGTTGCAGGACAACTAATAAAAACTGTTTCCGATACTGCAGAAAAACTTATTGATATACAAAAGAAATTAAAAGATTTAGAAAAAGAAAATGATGTGAAGACACAACATAATCATTTATATGTTGGGTCAACTTCTGAACTACAGAAGTTTTTGAAAAAGAAGAATGTTAAGGAATGATAATTTTATAAAGTTCTTTAAAACTGCATATTGTTTTACTGATTTTCGGAGAAACAAATCATACGAAGATTGGATTTCAAAGAATGTCAAAGACAAAGTAGTTATAGATTTAGGTGCAGGTTCAGGTATACTATGTTATCTTGCAGTTAAATATGGTGCAAAGAAAGTCTATGCATTAGAAAGAAGAGGAAGACTCATTCATAGAATGAAAGAAATACTCGGAGATAGTGTAGAATATATTCATGGTGACTTACTAGAAACAGAATTACCTGAGTGTGATATCTATTTACATGAATGGTTAACATCAGAGTTTTGGAATGAGAAAAGATTTCTTAAAAACTTTTATCAAGAAGGAGATAAGGAGTTAGAAGTTGGTCACATACTAGATTTAGTAGAGTATGCAAAGAAGAATGATTTTATAGATAAGTTATATCCAAACAATGTAGAGTTATCGGATATAGATGGAAACTCATTCTCAGAATGGGATGACATACAATTAGAATCACATTCTAAATACTCAAAAAGATTTTTATTGGATTATTATCCAAACATAGAGAGAAATAGTATTTACAGAAATACAATAATGAACAAAGAAGTAAAGTGGGAAGGTCATATTAAAGATTTGAAATATTTAAAAGTAGAAAACTTTTTAGGATGGGAATTGTCATTTGATGGTGAACATTCACTTTCAAATCATTCACCTATATCACATTGGGGTTTAAAAAATGGTTCAACCTAAGAACGAAGGGTATCTAGGAAACACTCGTATCAAAAGGTCGGGTGTTGAAACTCAGTATACCAAAGAAGAGTTAGATGAATACTTGAAGTGTTCAAAAGACCCTGTTCATTTTATAGAAGAGTATTGTCAAGTTATATCACTTGACGAAGGTCTTGTTCCATTTAAACTTCGTGGATATCAACAAGAATTAATAGAACACTATGACACTAATCGTTTCAATGTTGTTCTTGCATCTCGTCAGTCAGGTAAATCAATCACATCATGTGCATACTTATTATGGTATCTATTATTTACACCTGAAGTGACAGTCGCTATACTTGCAAACAAAGGTGCAATTGCAAGAGAGATGATTGGAAGAATTGTGACTATGTTAGAATCCGTTCCTTTCTTTTTACAGCCTGGTGTTAAAATTCTTAACAAAGGTTCAATAGAATTTGCAAATGACTCAACTGTAGTTGCAGCTGCGACATCATCAAGTTCTATTAGGGGTCTCTCTATCAATTTACTATATCTTGATGAGTTTGCATTCGTAGAAGGTGCAGAAGAGTTCTATACTGCAACATATCCCGTGGTCACATCAGGTAAAGATTCAAAAGTTATAATTACTTCAACTGCAAATGGTGTTGGTAATATGTTCTATAAAATTTATCAAAGTGCAGTATCAGGTCAATCGGAGTATAAACATTACACTATTAATTGGTATGATGTTCCCGATAGAGATGAAAAGTGGAAGAAAACTACAATTGCAAATACATCGGAAGCACAGTTTGAACAAGAATATGGTAATTCATTCTTAGGAACTGGGTCAACACTAATCAATGCAAACACTCTTTTAGGATTAAAACACTGGGATGCAGAGTGGACTAAAGATAATGTGATTATGTATGAACCACCGAAAAAGAATCACACTTATGTTTGCACAGTTGATGTTGCAACAGGAAGAGGATTAGACTATTCAACATTCTCTATCTTTGATATATCAGTGCAACCATTTAAACAGGTTGCAACATATCGTGATAGTATGATATCACCATTATTGTTTCCTGATATATTAAACAAATATGTTAAACCATATAACACACCACTTATCATTATAGAAAATAATGCAGAGGGTGGTTTGGTTGCAAATCAATTACATTATGACATAGAATATGAGAATGTTTTTGTCCAAGGTATGACAAAAGCCGAAGATATTGGTGTCACAATGAATAAAAAGACAAAAAGAGTAGGATGTTCTACTCTAAAAGAACTCTTGGAAGAGAATCGTCTAGAAATTGTAGACCTAAATACTATACAAGAGTTAATGACTTTTATCATAAAAGGTAATAGTTATGAAGCAGATAAGGGGTTTCATGATGATATGATAACCACTTTAATATTGTTCAGTTGGTATGTGACTACTGAGTATTTTACACACTTAACTGATACAAAAGTAAAACAACTTCTCTATGCAGAACAACAAAAACTCATAGAGGATGATATATTACCTGCAGGATTTATGCCGTCAGACAGTCCCGAAACACAATCTTTTGTGGATGATTCGGGAGATAGATGGTATATTGACTCGTAGGTTAGGATAAGTAAGTTTATAAATAAAACTGTAAACAACTTTTTACATTAACAGGAGAAAAGTATGGCATTTCAAGTATCACCAGGCGTTCAGGTCAAAGAGGTTGACCTAACTAATGTGGTGCCCGCAGTATCAAGCACTACTGGTGCATTTGCAGGAAAATTTCGTTGGGGCCCTGTTGATGAAGTTATAACAGTATCAGACAGTAAAGGTCTTGTAGAAGAGTTCTACAGTCCTTCAATTGATGAATCTGAGACTGAGGACTTTTATTCAGCAGAATCATTCCTAAGATATGGACAAGCTCTACGAGTTGTAAGAATTAACACAGTTGGGTTAAAGTCTGCAAATGACTCAGGTTCTACTGCCTCGTTATTGAAAAATTTTGATGATTATCAATCTAACTATCAAGATGGTTCACTTAACGGAACAGTAGGTGATTGGATATGTAAATATGCAGGTGCATTAGGAAACTCATTGAAAGTTTCTGTATGTGCATCTTCTAATGCATATTACAATGACGCGGTCACAACAACCTCTGCCTTAGAAGCAGTAGGACAAACAGTAATTTCAGTGACAGATGCAGATGTTTTCACAGTAAGAGACATCGTCACATTTGGAACTGACACAGTAAACAGATATAGAATTACTGCACTAGATAACACATCAGGTGCAGAAACTATGACTGTTGAAGCGTTAAATCAACCTGCAGGAACAGGACTTGTAGTTCAAGTCGCTTCAGGTGCAAATGTTAATAGATTTTGGGAATTCTATGACCTATTTGAGAAAGCTCCCGTCAAATCAGCCTCTGCAACTTCAGCAGGTGGTTCAAATGACGAGATGCATATCGTAGTCGTAGACGAAGATGGTGTATTAACAGGAACAACACATAGTGTCTTAGAGACATATGGTTTTGTTTCAATGGCATCCGATGGAAAAGATTCCGTAGGAAACAACAACTACTATAAAACAGTAGTAAATTTACAGTCAGATTATGTATATTGGACTGGACATAATTCAGGAACACACGCAAGTGCAACATCAGATGTGACTCATGCAACTTCAGCAGGGAGTCCATTCTCACAACCTTCCGCACCAATCAACTCTTCATTAGCTGGTGGTGCAGACGGCAGAACCCCAACTGCAGCTGAGAGATATGGTGCATGGGATACACACTTTGCAGATGCAGAGTCAGTGGATATCAGTTTCCTAGTTATGGGTTCTAATATGACAGATAATGGGTCAGGAACTAATCAAGATTCACTTTCTGACTGGACTACAATAGTTAACCAAGGTATTGCATTATGTGATGCAAGAAAAGATTGTCTTTTCGTTGCATCTCCAAGAAAAATTGATGTAGTATTTGATGGAACAAATTCAGGTTCAGACAGTAAGAATGCTGACTCAGAATCAAACAAAAAAGATAATGTTATTGCAACTGTTAACACTGCAACATCCTCATCTTATGCAGTCTTTGACTCAGGATGGGTATATCAGTATGACAGATACAATGACAAATACTGCTGGGTTCCGTCAAACGGACATACAGCAGGTATAATGGCAAGGTCAGACCTTTTACAAGACCCATGGTATTCACCTGCAGGTTTTAACAGAGGTCAATACTTGGGAATCACTAAACTTGCATTCCAACCAAAACAAATCTCTAGAGATGATTTGTATCGTGCAAGGATAAATCCAATAGTCACATTCCCAGGCCAAGGAACAATCTTGTATGGAGATAAAACAGGTTTATCTTCACCTTCTGCATTTGATAGAATCAATGTAAGAAGACTATTCATTGTCCTTGAGAAAGCTATCGCGACAGCTGCAAAAGCACAACTCTTTGAATTCAACGATGCATTCACTAGAGCACAGTTTAGAGCTGCAGTAGAACCTTTCTTAAGAGATGTTAAGAACAGAAGAGGTTTAGTTGACTTCTCAGTTTTATGTGATGAAACAAACAATACAGATACAGTCATAGACAGAAACGAGTTTGTATGTTCTATCTTCGTAAAACCTGCAAGGTCAATTAATTTCATTACTTTAAACTTTGTAGCTGCAAGGTCAGGTGTAGAGTTTGAAGAAATATACGGAGCAGTATAAGGGAGTAAGAAATGGCAACTATTGATGAATTTAAAGCACAACTGATAGGTGGAGGCCCAAGAGCCAACCGATTCAAAATCTTTATCCCTAGAGCTGGAAACAGAATTGAGTTTCTCGCAAAAGCAGGTAATATACCTGCAGCGACACTCGGTGTTGTTGAAGTTCAATGGAGAGGTTCCGTTCTTAAACTTGCTGGAGACAGAACATTTGAAAACTGGACTGTTTCTATCATAAATGACTCAGAATTCTCTGCAAGAACTGCTCTAGAAGCATGGCAAACAGAAATTCAAGAGTTGGATGGTGGAAATGGTGCAACTACAACTGACTATTTAATTAGTCGTGCATTTGTAGAACAATTAGATAAATCAGACGCAGTGTTAGCCAGATACGAATTCTTTAACATGTTCCCTTTAAGTATAGGAAGTATTGAATTGTCTCATGAGACAGTTGATGCATTGGAGCAGTTTGATGTTGAATTCGCATTCTCACACTGGGAAAGAGTTATCTAATCCAACAAGTTTGAACAGAATACCTTCTTTAGAGGGGTATAAATAATATTATGGAAATATTTGGGTTTGAAATAACTCGTAAAAAAGACGAGTTAAGAGATACAACGGATGTAGGCAAACAACCATCGTTTGTCCCACCAGTTGATGATGACGGAACACCCGTCATTGAAACACAGCCTGGTGGGTTTATTACAGGTGGTGCGTATGGTGCCTACATTGACATGGAAGGTGGTATCAAGAATGAGGTTGAACTCATTCGTAGATATCGTGAAACTTCCTTAATACCTGAGTGTGACTCAGCGATTGAGGATGTTATTAACGAGTGTATCACTTCGGATAGCGCAGACAGGATTGTGACACTTGACCTGAGAGATACTAAACTCTCTGACAGTCTTAAAAAGAAAATACAGGATGAGTTCTCAACAATCCTAACACTGATGAAGTTCAATCAGAACTCTCATGAAATATTCCGAAAATGGTATGTAGATGGAAGAATTTACTTCCACAAAGTCGTTGATAAAAATAATATCAAGAAAGGTATTGTTGATATCAGACCTATTGACCCTCTTAAAATTAAGAAGGTTAGAAATGTCACCAAAGACCGAGACCCTAAAACAGGGATAGAACAGGTCAAAAAGGTTGACGAGTTCTTTGTCTTTAATGATAAAGGATATGATAAGACTGGAACTGCAAGTGCAGAAGGAAATACAGTCAAAATTGCACCTGAAGCTATAACTTTTACAACTTCAGGTTTACTAGACTACACTAAAAATGTAGTTGTAGGTTATCTTCATAAAGCATTGAAGACTGCAAATCAGTTATCAATGATGGAAGATGCACTTGTTATCTATAGGATATCAAGAGCTCCTGAAAGAAGAATATTCTACATTGATGTTGGTAATTTACCGAAATCAAAAGCAGAACAATATCTTTCAGATGTTATGAACAGGTATAGAAATAAACTTGTTTATAATGCACAGACAGGTGAAATCAAAGATGATAGAAAACACATGTCTATGCTTGAGGACTTCTGGCTACCTAGAAGGGAAGGTGGAAGAGGAACGGAGATATCAACTCTGCCAGGCGGACAAAACCTTTCAGAGATTGAAGATATAGAATACTTTAAAAAGAAACTATATCGTGCATTGAATGTTCCTATCTCTAGAATGGAAAGTGATAACGGATTCAATATGGGTCGTTCATCAGAGATTTCTAGAGACGAACTTAAATTTAATAAGTTCACAAACAGACTTCAGAAGAAGTTTGCAAGGGTCTTCACAGATATCTTGAAAACACAATTAGTGTTGAGAGGTGTTGTTAGTGGAGAAGAGTTTGATAAGTTTAAAGATTTCATTCTCTATGACTTTGCAACCGACAACCATTTTACAGAGTTGAAGGAAATAGAGTTAATGAGAGAAAGATTTGATACACTATCTCAAGCTTCAGAGTATGTTGGTAAATACTTCTCACACGAATATGTAAGAAAGTATATACTAAGACAAACAGAAGATGAGATAGAAATACTAGATGCCCAAATCCTTCAAGATAAGGAAAAGGGTGGTGATGATGAAGATGAATTTGGGGGATTTTAATAAATGACAGATACAAGTAAAAAAATAGTAGATGCAATCCACAATGGTGAGATGAATGATGCAAGAGACCTAGTCTTTCAAGGTATGAAAGAAAAGGCTGCAGAAGTTGTAGATATGAAAAGAGTAGAAACTGCAACTAATTGGATGGATAAACAAGAAGATAATACAGAAGAGGGATAATGAAAAAATCATTTAACCAGTTAATCGTAGAACTAAACGAAGTGAAGTTTAAAGTTCCTTCAGGTTCTAAAGAATTGAAAAGAGATACAATTAAAGCTGGTGGTAAATCTGTAGAACTTGTTTATGTTCAAAACAAAAAAAGAAAAATAGAAGTTTACATTGATGGAACTGCATTCGGACAAGAGTTCAAGGACTTGAAAAAAGCAGAGAAGGAAATGAAAGACATCAGAGGTGTCTTAATGCAAATGTCTGAAGAGGAGTTTTCAATGGAAGAATTTAAGGAGTTCATGAATGAAATTAATATCTGAATTTAACGATTACGCACTTACACCCGTGAT